>Ga0164297_10004515_pt1 | contig 12383 bp, 10 predicted proteins | sample GEODES058metaG_FD_113539 | JGI IMG/M metagenome (GOLD analysis project Ga0164297, IMG submission 113539) | Dystrophic lake water microbial communities from Trout Bog Lake, Wisconsin, USA - GEODES058 metaG | ecosystem: Environmental > Aquatic > Freshwater > Lake | place: USA: Trout Bog Lake... | reverse complement strand
CTTACACCGAATGGTCATTGGAGAAACAATTTCATTTGGCAAAATGGAATGTAAGTTAATCTGTTTTACAAATTCTTTTAGTAATGGCAAACGATATGATTTATCCTGTTTTTCGTTCACGTCAGAACTAGTCGGTGTAAACGCAAAAGAACGAACATCTTTGTTATTCACAAAATAAATGTCAAACGCAGCAAACAAGTTTATAAATGCGGCCAATTTATCGTGAAGAATAATTTCACCGTCCAAAATACTATTGAATAAACCTTCTACCTTGGTTACGCACCCGGTGTAAATAACATCCATATTGGTGTTAATAAGATATACCTTTCCATTAGAAGAAACAACCAACATGTGACGTTCCCCGTCGGCCTTATCCGTTACAGTAAATCCTTTGCGAATATTGGGAACATTTGTGTTTTGATTCACGGGGACTATGTTTTTCAGTTGAAGTGTATAAGACGATGGACCAATAAAATTGGTTGAATAAATCGGTTTTCCAGGTTGATGTTGATAAGACGGACCTTTGATAATAGACATGTAACTTTTTAGAACTGCGTCTTGTTCATTATACGAAATCGGGTAGTTGGTTTTTTGAAGTCCCATCAAAACATAATTGATCGCCTTTTTCATAGAACCGAGTAAAATTTGTGGGGTATTGAAATTTTGGGAATAAGGGCCAACTAAGCGATTTATGACTTCCAACTCAATCTCATAAGTTTCCAAGTTTTTAAATACACCAGATTGTTCGGTTGTATATGACGGAGTATATGACGCTTTGACAATACTCATGTCTACTTGAATTGGCAAGTCAGGTCTCTGAAATGTTGTGCGATGTATGTAACGAAACTTCTTTTTATTTCGAGACCAATCATCAAGTATGTTTTTAATTACATTGCTTTGAGAACCAAATTCTTCTTCCAACTGATAAGAAACACGGAAGTTGAAGTCATCAAAATTAACTGGAAAAATCGCAGAGTTTTCATCCTTCTTTGCGAAAGACTTTTTATAAAATGTTTTATTTGAAACTGCTTGAATGTCCCCTGACTTACAATATTTTTGTATTTCATGTAAACCTTTAATTTCCGTTCTAATTTTAGAGAAAATTTGAGAACCCGTTTTGGCATCCATATATTTATTCTCAATGCGCAACATATAATAACCTTCTGGGTTCGCGCAAACAAATCCAAGAGACTTTAACTTGGAAACAACATTGTCGAAATCAATTTTGGTGATGTGTTTTTTGTCGTTACGCGTTCCAAACCGAACTTCTAATTCATAATTCTTTTTGAATTTGTTAGAGTAGTTTTCGTTTTCCCAATAATGTTTCACCATTTCATCCAACGCCTTTTTGGATTCTTCATTTGTGGGTTGTTGACGTTGTTCGTATGGTTTCTTGTCACGACGAAATTCCTCTTTGTGTGTTTTTAAATTAGATGACATACTCGTATATAATATAAACACATTTATTTATATTATATCTTCAATTTTTTATTAAATTTGTTGTTGTTATTCTTGTTATGTTGCTTGAATTGGAATGTAGTTACTAACTATTGCTGTTGCACCGGCGCCAACAACTGTAATTATTATAGCGGCGATTATGTCTGTCCCAAATAGCATATACAATTTGATTATATTCAATATTTTACAAATTTTTTGATTTACAAATGAAGCAATAACAATTCATATAACTCTTTTTTCCCTAGTTTTTTATCAGGCGGTTTATCTGGTGTTAATTGTTTACACATTTGAACCAATTCTTCCACCTTATACGCAGACGCAGCCTTCAATGGTTTATCATAGTTTTCCCATTTAAAATATTCTGTCTTATAACTTTCCAACTGTTCAACCGTTACATTTGTTTCGTATGCGTATTTTGTATAAGGTTTATCTATACAATGAACAACATGCCAAGGATCCACGTCATTGCTATGTATACAAAAACACTTTCGTTTATGAATATACAAAACATTCAAATTTTCAACCATACACAACGCTAAAAATGTTTTCATTGTTATTTTGTCTTTACTTCCCAAATCGTCTTCCACGTCTTCTTTTATGTTTTTTACCTTTTTCACTTTCAACAATTCCTTCTTTTCTCTCAACTTATAAATACATTCATATTTCATAGTTTTTTCGTTTTCAAAAGAAGTTGTATTGGGAAACTCATATTTTGAAAATCCGTGTTTTGCAATATAAAAACACCAAAACAGTGAATCTTTTTGCTTGGGAAAAAACATGGACGGTTTTTTATGTTCTTGTGTTTTTTGTTGTTGAAGAATTAGGTCTTGTTCCAATGCGACATCTTCTTCAACGCCAAATTTACACTCTTTTGGTAAAAAAATATCTTGTTTGTCGTTCGAAAGGACGATATCTTGTTTGTCGTTCGAAAGGACGATATCTTGTTTGTCGTTCGAAAGGACGATATCTTGTTTGTCGTCGTTTGAAAACACAATGTCATCATTTGTCAAATTGTCATTTGTTATAACGCTAAAACTTGAACTTGTTAAATCCATTGTGTTTGACAAATCTTTTAGTTTGTATTTCAATGAATGAATCATTATTTTTCCATATAACATATAATTATTAATTTCATTCAATAATAATTTTGTATTTACTTCATTGCTTACCATTCTTTTTAAGTTTGGGTTCTACTTTATTTTTTATGGAGGTATCTTTATTATCTTTTGTAAAATATTTAGTTTGTAATGTTTCTTTTTGTTGTTCCATCTCATTCAAGTTCATTTCTTGGTCGTTCACATAATTAATATGTATTTTCAATTCCTCAATTACTTCTGGCGACAAATCAGATAAGTTAATATGAATGCCATATTTGTTTTCATTCAGAGTAACTGTTTTATGTTTATTCAACAGTCTTAAAATTTCAATCTGGTTGAATTTTGACATTCCTTCAATCTTTTCACGAAGAGCATTCAGTTCGGCAACATTTATATTTGTAGATGGTTGACTTTCCAGCGAATTCATATTATTTGCTTTTATTTATTTACGACGTTACATTTATATTGTTTTTTTCGTCTTACTATTTTGCCGTCTTTTCTTTTTCCTTCGACTCTTTTTTTTGGACTTACCACCGTCAATCACACCTTCAAACAAACTATTTTTTATTGAATTTGAAACAGGTAAAAATGGATATTGTTCGCGACGTTCACTGTGCATGTCGCTATTAAAAAAATGAATTCTTTCTGTGATTGCTTCGTCCTCAGCCAATAATAAACTTGCGAGTTCCCTGTTCAATTTCTCTCGTTGGGTCTTATTCGGATAAAGCATTTTGCGGTTATTCAAGTTGTCATAATTATAATATAACCAACCGTAAAAACTAGGGTATTCATCTATTGCCAAATTGTCTGGTCGATAAAACGACTGGAAAACTTTCAACGCTTCCACAAATTTTTCTTCTGAAACACATTGTTTTATTTGTCTTAATTTGTCTAAAGGAATTTTATCTGCATAACCAAAATCAATGAGCAATACATTTCCCTCTTTGCCATTATAAAACCCTTTGACTCTTTCATTTACCATAACATTTCCCGAATGAAAATCATTTTGAGAATATCCCGTTTTTGTTGCCAATTCAAGAAATTTCAGTCTAGCCATATTTTCAAATCTTCTTATATCCTCAATGGTTTCTCCTTTTTGCATAGAATAACAATCCCACAAGGTTTTATAACCTTCCGCAATTTCCATACACAATACTCCTAAATACGGTATTTCTGAATTCGCAATACTTTCAAGAATTTCTCTTAATACTCTTTTATTTTCAGTGTTTGGTTTCACGTGTCTCAACATTTTCAGTACAAACTCTTCTGCGTCACTTTTAATTTTAATTACATTAGCATAAATAGGAGCGGGGCAAATAGGTTCTAAATAGGAAATTGTTTTTAAATAAATGTCGGTTTGTATGTTGATTTCTCTCGTAAAACTTTCTTCTTGTTCCAATTTTTTTGGAGTTACTCCTTTAATTGTCCAGGAAGCCGGCGAATAATTTTCATCGGTTTCATCGGTTTCATCTTCAATTACCGAATTCACCCCAACTAATTTGATAATAATATTGTTTACAGGTTCTCTAAAATTTTCTGAACGTAACACTTCGTAGGGAGAATCAACGCCTGATTTCAATTTACAATTAAACAAAACGCCACTTGAACTATGTGTTGTTTGTATTTTAATTTCTTGACAGTTATCAATAAAAAAATGTATCGCTTTTTCAGGGTCTGTTTTTATAATTACACCTCCTTTTTGCGATTTTTTTATTGATTTCATATATTATACATATAAAATTTGAGTATGTTCATCATTCATCGTCTTCGTCAATAACAAGCGTCGGTTTTTTGGGTTTTTTTGTCTTTTCATTTTTTTCGTCAAACTCCTTTTTATCCACCAACTCAGCAATGATAGACACATACTTATCATTCAATTCATATCGCTGACCGATAACACGCGCAACAAACGTATCATTTTCTTGAATTTTGGAAAAATTTGGGTTCATGTAATGATGGTCTCGTGTAACAAAAACAACAACGGGAGAAACCTTTTCGGTGGCACTTTCCGCGCGAATACCTGCGTTTGTAATGTTTTTGGCAACACATTCTATAAGCATCCCTTCGACAGGGCAACAAATATAACATTCAAATACTACTTCAAACTTTACATTTGTTCCACTTACCATTCCACTAGAATGTGTAATAATTGTAGATGACCCTGGTTTTACAAATCCTTCTACCAAACATTTGCCTTCAAACATGGCAGAGATGCATTTTTCAATCGTCTCTCGAATATTTTTTCCAATCGTAGAAATGGGAAGAGATATGGTTCGCGTAATTAACGATTTAATATAAATATTCGTATTTTTTACATCCTTTCTAAATTTTTTTTGTTTGGTTGGTTTCGTTTCCATTACAAGTTGCGTATATATTAAACATAATACTATCTTTTTAATTTGATTTCAATTTTATTATAATATGGGGGCGCCTTGTTTTGCCCCTGCTTACTCTTTCTCTCCAAAAAAACGATAAAACACCGCGCCATCAAAATCTAAAAACGCCTTTTGATGAGAACTTGTTTCATTGTATGTTCTCTGTTTCAAACGAAATAAAAATTCCTGTAGAGCACAAAGTTCGGGTTGAACGATTCCCTTCGTATTTTCTTTGGTATACTTTTCAAATCCAGCAAGTTTATTCAAAATATCAATGCGACTCGTTTTACTAGACTCATCACACCGCGCACCCGTGTTTCGCGCATTTTTTGTGTTTTTTACTTTGAATATTAAATACTTGTTATTTTTTTCCAGTCCAATATATCCAACCAGTTCGTCAAATACTGCTTGAGATGGTTCATATAAACGCACGGCCTCCTCCATCAATTCTAAATCTTCTAATCGTTGGACTGGAACCCACGTATTTTCTTCATTCAAATAGATGGTTTTTCTCTCTTTTTTTGGTGTGGTGTCATACAAAATCATCCCAGTTACATTCCGTTTGGTTCGTATCACCTTACTATCAAAATAGGTTTTCATTCTACCTTCAAAGGTTTGTTCATTTATCGTTTCTATTGAATATAAATGATTGAGCAATTCTACTTTATCATGATACATCAATGTGTCTACAATATGGGCAACTAACAGGGACAAAAGAAGTTCTCCAGAAACTTTTTCATCTCCCATTTTTTTCATTACTACACCGCAATGTTTATACCAATCATTGTCACCACGCTCTACTTTTTCACCAACTCTTGCGTATTCAATCGCCGTGTCAAATAATTTCTTTAAGTCATTCACTAATTCGTAATTTCTCACTACATGACGAGTTTTTATAAATGTTTTGGTTTCACCCTCTTCTTCCATTTCTTCCACTGTTTTCTTTTTGTAAACTCGCTGTTTGGATTTTTTCTTCAAGACATCGGGGTTCAATTCAAACTGTAATGACGCACGTTTATAGTCAATCGGTGTGATTCTTTCAAATACACTACTATGTTCGTTATTCAATTCACTTGGTTGAAACAGATAATATTCTCCTATATTCACAAGATATCCTGTTCTCTTGTATTTATCTACAATAAACTCATTGCGGTTTTCTACAAGGGTTGTCAAAGCTGCGTAAATTTGAACCAGTGGAAATGGTTTGGGAGTATTTATATAATAAATGAGTTCGTTCTTTTTATAAAAGAAACGTTCTCTCATCAAAATTTTAATCTTTTGAATTATTTTGTCCGAGTTCATTAAAATGAACGATTCGTTGTAGGAGTCCTCAGTTATGTTGAGTTTTCTTTCTTTCCCTCCATTTCCACATAAATAATCACAGTTATCCATATAATCGCAATTTGCTGAATATGGTGCGTCACCCACTTTAAATTTGGGTAAAATGGTTCCATCCGATAACACTTGTTCCACTTCAATTCCCATAGCCTCTTGACTATAGTTTGTCTGGTCATGATTAATTACACAATCGACAGCAGTTTCTTTCAACACCCTACTTACCCTCCCAATTTGAATCGACTTAAATTCGGCACCTCTATACACATATAAATCCACAGACTCTTCTTGTGGATTTTCCAACATTGTTGCATACATATAGATTTGAACGTTGCGTTTTGTAAAAGGTAAATCAATATGACTTCCGTTACGAACAGCGCGTCCAATAATCTGTTCATTTCGATTCATGTTATACCATGGTTCCAATATGTGAACTTGTCTCAAAAATTTGAAGTCCAATCCTTCTGACCCAGCTTTTGAAATAAGAACAACCTTTACGTTTTTTCCGTATTTATTTTCCTCGTTTGTAATAGTTTTCAATTCAAACGAATTGTTGGGAGATATTTTTACATCCCCCGTAATCATCGCATACCTAGCAGGTATAAAGTCCTCTTTTTTTACAGTGCTTTTAGGTTTCATTGTTCTTGAATCTAACAATTCTGTAGGAGGCGTCTTGAAAAAAGGTTTTGCGTTTTCTCCAAAACGGGTGAATCCTAATTCTTCCAGCGCAAGCGCTACGGGAATCAACCCACCCGGAATATACTGTGAAAATATAAGCACAACACCTTCTGATTGAATTACACAATCGCAAATGTTTTTTATTTTTGAACTATATTTTCCGATTTCATCTTTGGAAAAAATACGCCCGTATTTACGAAGAGTCATGTCATTATACTCAAAGTCAGCGTTATCTTCAAAATTCATGACGCGTTTCAATCCTGCTGACCCTGTTAAATCATTCGCATTAATATATAAAGAATTTTTACCCGGGACAGTTACGGGTTCATACTTGATGGGTTCAACTTCAGGTTCGTCCGATAACTTTGGAACAATCGATATAGGAGCACTTGTCGCATTTTTGTTATCAATCACTTCTTCCAGATTATCCATCGGGTAAACAATAATGAGCGCTTCCAATGGAAGTTGCATTACTGAATAATTTAACGAACCCATTAAATCAATTGTTGGAATATCATTGACTACACCTTTTTCCGTCATTACCGAGACACGTTTTTTGTAAATATTATCCATAATATACTTGTATCCCATTGCTTGATAATTTCCAATTTCCAATAAATACAAATTCAATATGTTAATTCGTTCATCGCGATTTACGCTCACTGCCGAACCCATTGGATAAGCGTATTTCCCATTTGGAAATTGATAGTTAAAAGAATGTTCTGGGGCGAATTCGGAGGGATAAACACGAAACGGAAATGTGTATGGATTATCGCCCCGGACAAAAGAAACATAACCCGTTGCTTTTCGAATCAACATTTCTTTTCCTGTCTCTTCACCGCGTTCATTCTTCAAAAATGCCCCGTTTTTATCAAAAATTTCATCTACTTCCACAACTCCGCGTCTATCGTTAATATTCATCAAGTTCAACAACCAGACAATTTCTTTATAACTATTATACATTGGTGTTGCGGATAATAATAATAATCGCATGTTGTCCGCAATTTGAACCAACCTCATTAACTGTTCGGCTACAATTTTTTTGTCGTTGTCCTCAGCAATACGAATGTTATGAACCTCGTCAATCACAATCATAGAGTCATTGAATATACGTTTTAGTGCGTTGGCCTCACGCGCTGCCCGGTCTTTTTCATTTTTATACTCTCCCGTTATGTTTCCTTCACTTTTAATCCAATTTGCGAACCCAATATAACCAATAAACTTATAGGAACCGTTAATTATTTTTTGAATCATACTAACGACCTTTTTTCTATCAAATCCCTTCATATTCATAGGGTTAATTTCTTTAATAAGTTTATTTCCAGTGCATGCGCGAATATTCCACAATCCATCCACGAGTTTGAGTTTTCTCTCGTCAAAGAGTTGAAGGCGGAAATTTTCTTGAACATTCGGTGACGCCACAATAATAATTTTTTTCGGTTTTCCAATTTGATTCAAGTAATCTCGCATTTCTTCACAAACGCCAATTGCTGAACATGTTTTTCCACTTCCTAGACCATGATATAAAAGTAAACTATTATATGGAGTTTGAAATGAGAGAAAATTACGAACAAATGCTTGATGAGGTGCAAGTTCAAATTCGGCGCGACTTAAATATTCTGCGCGTTTTTCAATATCCGTATAAATTTCACCATCATATTTCGTATCTTGAAATTCCTTTTTTTCGGCAATTTTGATATTAAAATAGGGGTCGTTGAGGGTTGGATATAAAAAAGAATAATCGTCTGGATTTGTTTCTAGTTCTTTACGTTCTAGTAACTCTTTTTTTAATAAAAACTTATTACACGTTTTGTTTTCAACACTATAAATCGTTTGACAGTCCGCGTTTTCATATTCTGTTTTCAAATCAACCGATTTTTTACCATCTTTTTCCTCGGACAAATCTATATTTTCTTTGGTTTCTTCAAATACAAATTTTTGAATAGGAATACAATCCCCTTGTTTATTTCGACGTGTTCCTTTCGGGCAATTTTTTCGTTTTTTGATTGTGTCTTTTTGTGTTGTTAATTTATTTTTTATATTTGTAGAAGACATTACTTATATACTACAAATATAAAAGAGGAGTATTTACTCGCGCATTTACAAATATAATCTGTACTGTTGTAATAGTTTATTCACGTTGGTAATGAGTTGTTTTTTTTCTAAATTATAAGGTCGCATTGAAGCCAGACACTCATCGAATGTTTTCCACTCAAGTTTACTTACTTCTGTAAGTTGATAATTATTGAGAGACTTGGAATGGTCTTTCATATGACCCAAATAATACTTATGTTTATAAGACTTATGATTTGAACCAATAAATATTTCTTCAAATGGAAATAAATTATCTACTAAAATAACATCGTCTTTAGATAGACCAGTTTCTTCTTCAAACTCACGTAGTGCACACTCTAAATCTTTTTCTTGAAAATTTCTTCTCCCTTTGGGGAATTCCCATTCGGTCTCACTCCAACAAGTATTACTGTTTTCAACTATGTTTTGTAATGTTATCAATTCTTTGGAATCTGTAATCACACCATTTTTAATTGTATCAAATTTTTTTGAGGACGACTGCTCTTCGCTCCTATATTGTGACCCGTTGTTTTCTCCTCCCCACATCATTTTCCATAAATTTTCAAAGGGTTCTTCCAAAATACGAGTTTTTTCAATAACACTCATCTCGTTCACAATTTTTTGAACTTGTTCGATATTATAAGGAGAATATTTACCTCGAACAAAATCTATGTAACCAAATGAATCCTTTCTTCGTATCATCAAATATTGTACTCCGTATTCACTATGGCGAAATAAAATAATACCGTAACTGATGATTGGTAACTTACACTGATGAAATATGTGACCTCCTTTTCCGCAATTATTACATAAGTTGTTTTTATTCATGATAGAAAAATATACTGATGTGTAAACAATTACATAAATATATAAAGAAGTGTTTAGGTTCAAATTGCTAAACAATTATATGTCAACATTTTATGACATTTGATGCGAATGTATGGGGACCCCATTATTGGTTTTTTTTACACACGATTGCGATGAATTATCCAATTCGTCCAAATACAATTACAAAAAAAAAGTACTACGATTTTATTCAAAATATACCAATGTTTATACCGATTGAACAAATGGCAACAAATTTTAGCAAATTATTAGACGAATATCCAGTTACGCCTTATTTGGATAGTCGAGATGCGTTTATTCGCTGGATGCATTTTATTCATAACAAGGTGAATGAACAGTTGGAAGTGCCAAAAATTTCTTTAAGTCGGTTTTATAAAGACTATTATGAAGCGTATAAACCGAAGGACATTCGAATGCGAGAATATTATAAACGACGGGGGCAAATTATATATGTTGTAGTTTTATTATGTATTTTGGGTCTTATATGTTATTTGTTGAGAGAATGAAAATGTTTAAAGTATTACATCAATGTTTCAACTACTTTTTTCGCTGGATAAAATTTTATTTACATTCTTTGTAGAAAACAAATTTGCAAAATGCAACATTCTTTTATAAAATGTGCATTTTTCATTATTTTTTCATTATTTTTTCATTATTTTAGTTTATTTTTTCTAATTTTTCTTCATCTGCTTCTTTAAAAGTAATATATTTATTTTTGTCTTCATCATAAAGAACTAACCATAGGTTATTATAACAATCGCTCATAGATAATTTCACTAGATTGTCAAACATGTCACTCTTTGAAGTTACTTCGTCGTGATATGATTTCAAATTGTAATTTGGTATTTTTGCGTTCATGTGATGTACATGATGATATTCAATGTTTCCAGTAAAATATTTTAATAAGTAAGGTATTTGAATGAAAGAACTACCAATTAATCCACTATCTTTTTGATTAAAAGTTTCATTATTTACTATATATGGAGGATTAAATCCGTGTTGTGAATGAAATAACATTACACCTACACTTGAACCAATAATTACAGTAATTAGATAATGGTAAAAAATTGAATATTTATACATAAAATAAAATAAAAATCCTATTCCAATATTGTTAATTATTTGTTCTATAATTACAAAATTATTCATATTTTTTACTGATAATTTCTTTTTCAATAATCTAAAAGCATTAAATCTCATAATTACTAAAAACTTAAAAATTGGAATTATGGAAAAAAATACATAAGGGTGCTTTATACATTTATATAATTGTCGTATTGGAAATGAAAAATGTTTATATTGTTCTAATGAATGGAATATAGTTTCATTATATGGATAATCATAAATATTTTCATAATTACCATTTGTTAAATGATGTGTATTATGATTAAAGTTCCAACTAAACGGAGTAATAGTTATTATTCCGGAAATTATTCCAATAATATAATTTAAATTTTTATTTGGAGTGTAAGATTGATGTCCGCAATCGTGAAAAATAATAAACGTTTTTACATTTAACAACGCTAAAAGAGGTATAGTAAAAACGCTTAACCAACTATTTCTAAAAATCCACAACAAGTAAAATGAACAAGACAAAAAAGGGTATGTATGGATAAATCTAAAAATGCGGATTTATAAGATGACTTGTATTTCTTAAACAACTCGCTTTCATTTATTTTATTTTTTTGCGAAATTAAAATGTTGTCATTTTCTTTCATTTATGTATTAAATTAAAGTTTTTTTTTTTACAAAAAAATTTGATTTATTAAAATATCTGTTTTTAACATATAATTTCCTGTTCATATTGTAGACGCAAATGATAAATAAAAACAATTTTAAGAACGGCGGCAACGCCATTGGTTCGGGTGGATATGGTTGTGTATTTCGACCTGCTTTGAAATGCAAAAATGCTCAACGGAAAAAAGGATATGTAACCAAACTATTTAACGAAGAATACGCTGAAAACGAATACAATGAGATTGTTCGTGTTCGTGAAGTTTTAAAAAATATACCCAACTACAAAGATTACTTTTTGGTGGACGATGTTTCTATTTGTAAAGTAGACAGATTAACAGAAAGTGATTTGGAAAATTTTGATAAAGAGTGCACCGCGCTACTATCTGACGATATAACAAAAGAAACGATTAACGATGAAGATACAATGAATACGTTAAGCGCGGTTTCAATGCGTTACGGTGGAGTAGAAATGAATGAATATGTTCAACGAAACGCGAAAAATTATTTCAAATTAGTTTATCTCAATAACCAATTGATAGACCTCCTTCTTCATGGGATTCTTCCCATGAATGAACTACATATTTATCATTGCGATGTTAAATCCAACAATATTCTTGTGATTGAAGATGAGAGAAAATTATATACACGCATTATTGACTGGGGACTTTCTATTAATTATCAAAGAGGTCAACCCGTTCATTTGGCATTAGAAAATTATCCATTTCAATTCAATTGTCCATTTACGACGGTTTTGTTTTCGCAAACATTCTCTCAATCCTATCAT
>Ga0164297_10004514_pt1 | contig 12384 bp, 6 predicted proteins | sample GEODES058metaG_FD_113539 | JGI IMG/M metagenome (GOLD analysis project Ga0164297, IMG submission 113539) | Dystrophic lake water microbial communities from Trout Bog Lake, Wisconsin, USA - GEODES058 metaG | ecosystem: Environmental > Aquatic > Freshwater > Lake | place: USA: Trout Bog Lake... | reverse complement strand
TGCAACAATTACAACAAACGGAACATTTGAAACATTCGTTGGTGGTTCTGGTGCAATATCATCCGCAGCAAGGCAAATCAATTACTTTATCGTAACAACGTCCGCATCTGGAAGCTATGCAAATGGTCAGTTCATTCCTATGGACCAGTCCAACGTGTCAATTACCATCACAAATTCTCCAGGTACACCGCAAGCTGTGGTGAATATCGGTGGTGGATTTAATGGCTCTGGTCAAATCTATGCAACCATTTCTGTTGTCAATGATAATCCAAAAACAAAAACATTGAACCAAAATTATGTTGTTCAAGTTTCTGCAAACACATATGGTCAACCAATCGACTTAGGTATATCTGACATATACCAATTTGATGGCATCTATGAGATGTCAAACACATACACTTACGTTGGTGCATATTCAAACACAACAAACTATTCTGCTAATAGTGCTGTTCTAGATCCAAATGGTAATGTCTATGTTGCTCTCACAAGCACGACTGGACATTATCCAAATACATTTGTCTCTATTTGGTCTCCATTAACCAACAATGTTGCATACTATACAACAGATAATGGCCAAAGAGATACTTACTATGACCACGGTAAGATTACAAACATATCTGGTGCACCAAGAGGTAATGTTGTTGTAGTATTTGATTACTTCACACATTCTGGTGGTACAGGATTCTTTGATGTAAATTCTTATCCTGTGGCCTACGCAAACATTCCATCATTTACATCACCACAATATGGTACAACATATCCATTGACAGATGTAATTGACTTTAGACCACGTAGAGCAGACGGTGGCACAGCATTGAATTCATTCCAATTGCCTGCACCATTTAACAATGTGTTCTTGAACTATGGTTACTATCTAAGTCGTATCGACAAGATTGTTTTGTATCCAAATGGACAGTTCCAAACAATCACTGGTGTTCCAGCATACACAAATCCTGTTGCACCATCCGATGTGCCAGGTGCTTTGACTATATTTACAATTTACTATCCTGCATACACATACACAAAACAGTCTATTCAGGTGACACCAACAAATCTCCGTAGATATACGATGAGAGATATTGGTGTGCTAGACAAGCGTATTTCTACTATCGAGGCATACACATCATTGTCCGTTTTGGAAAATCGTGTGACTGGTTCTGATGTTACAGATTCTACTGGTTCAAATCTATTGTTTAAGAATGGTTATCTGGTAGATGGTTTCACAGGTCAAAGTGTTGCTGACGTTCAGAATGCTGACTATATTGCTTCTATCGATTCAATTGACCAATATTGTACAAACTCTTTCTTGTCAAATGTTGCTTCGTACTATGTTGATACAACACAAGGTACGTTTGTAACATCACCAGGTAATAAGACAAATAACCAATTGTCAATCAAAGACAATGTTATTACCTTCTCTTATAACGAAGCATCTTTGGTGTTCCAAAATACTGCTACAGAAGTCATCAACGTTAATCCTTTCAACGTGATTAACTTTACTGGTACAGTAGCACTAACACCATCAAGTGACGTTTGGTATTCTACAACAACACAACCAAATATCAATATTGTAACTGATGACCAAGCTGCATGGCTTGCGGCCGTTGGCGGTACAGGTAATGGTTCACAATGGAATGATTGGCAACTAAACTGGACAGGTCAATCGACTGATACTGTTGTTACTTCTTCCGACCAAACATCGATTACAAGAGATACGACTGCAATCACAAATGCAATCACGACTCAAGGATTAAGTTCTGCTGTAAAAGGTGGTCCAATCCAAGTAAGTTCTACGACTAAAGTTCTTTCTAGTGCAATTATTCCTTTCGCAAGGTCTATTCCTATACAATTCAAAGTGAATGGTGTTGCACCATACACACAACTACACACATTCATGGACGGCATTTGTATTGATACATATGTTACTCCTGATGTAGGTTATACTGATTCTGTCAATTACATTAACATTGTAAATGCAGGTGCAGGATATACAAACGGAAATAACCAGTCAATCATCCAAGTTGTTGGTGCAAATACATCACCAGCAGTATTTACTGCCAACGTATCTGGTGGACAAATTGTTGCAATCAATTATGTTCAATTAGGCTCAGGATATCGTTCAATTCCAACAATTCAAGTTACTGGTTCCAACACTTCTACTGCCGTATTGACTGCAAATGGTGCTGGTTATTTGGGTGGCAGATTGATATCTGATGTTAATGGTACTGCAACAGGTACAATACAAATACCTAATGATAACTTTGCAAAGATACCAACAGGAACAATCATAATTGAATTTGGTGATAACTTCCTTTCACCTGCTGTAAGTACTGTGTATGCAAAGGCAACATTTACTGCACAAGGTACATTACAGACAACACAAACAACTGTAATCTCTACAAGACCACCAATTACTACACCAAAACCACAAGTTGTTACAGCAACAGTAACACCAGCTGCACCTGTTGCAACACCTGTTACGACTGGTGGTAATTCTTCACCTCCAGTTTACATTGGTGATTCTTCTGTAGCAGTCAGCAGTCAGGCTGCCTATAATATTGCCGCAACAATTGCAGGTAATTATGGTATCCAAGTTACTGGCCAAAATGCAGCCTTGCAACAAGCAGTTAACAGTATTGATACAACATTACAAACCACTTTAAATGGTGGTGCATACGGTAATATTCCTGGTCCAGTTGCAGCTGCAGCTGCGGCCGCAATTGCTCAAGACGTTGCTAACGGACAAGATGTAACAACTGCTACTAATACAGTAGATATGTTCTTAGCAAATAATAAGAACAATTTGGATCAAGCTGCAAAAGATTTTGCGACTGGTGGTTTTGCTGCCATTCAGGCTGGTGTCAATGCAGGAACATATACTGACCCATTATCACAAAACTTCCTTGTTGATTCTGGAAAGTATCCAAATGGTGTCTTCTTGTCATCATTAGATTTGTTCTTTGCAACTGCTGATGCAACAATACCTGTGTCTGTTCGTATTAGACCAACAGTCAATGGTTATCCTGATGCAGTCAATGATATTCCAGGTTCTATTGTTTGGTTGAATCCTTCTTCTATCAATCTACCTGCAGCGAGTGCAATCACAAACTCAATTGGACCTGCAACAACATTTACATTTGCTCATCCAGTTTACTTGCAACCAGGCCAGTATTCAATTATGGTCTCATCTAATTCAAATGCATACACACTGTATGCTTCGAAATTAGGTCAAGTACAATACGGTACAACTAATGTGGTAAATGCATTGAATTATGCTGGTTCACTATTCAAATCACAAAACTCTTCTACATGGGTTGCTGCACCAAGTGAAACAATGTGTTTCAACTTAAAGATTTGTGACTTTGCTGGTGGTACACAAACATTTAATGTAACATCAAATAATTCACCGACTCCTGCCAAGTTTGATTACTTGCAACTAATGACATCTGACTTGTCGTTTACATCGTTAGACTCTATCAATTACAATGTACAAACAAAAGACTATGTGACATCTGCAACATTGTTGTCTAATGTTCTTGAAGGCCAAACACATCAGTTTGCAACAAGACAAGTACAAAGTTCTTCTGGTGATATTGTAATTAAACCAACAGTATCTAACGTTGACCGTTGGACATCTCCAGTGATTGACTTAGAACGTTTGAATACAATTTTGATACAAAACGTTATTACTCCTTACTATTCTGCTAATACAGTATCAGAATCTTTAGGTGGTTTCAATAACGGTGGTGCATCTGCAAGGTACATTACACGCCGTGTCACATTGAATAATAACTTTGTGTCTACTGGCTTGACTGTGTATTTGGACGTCAATCGTCAACCAGGAACATCGATTGAAGTATACTATAAAGTATTGAATCAAAATGATCCAAACAACTTTGACCTAAATCCATATGTCAAGATGAGTCCAATTTTGGCACCAGGCGCTGGTCTTGGAATAACAGGTGCAACAGACTACACTTCAGATACATATCAGGCATTGAACATTCAGTACCATGATTTGACAACTGGTGCATTGTACACCAACTTCAACGTGTTTGCAATTAAGGTAGTATTCTACTCAAGCAATCCGGCCATCGCACCAAGAATTAAAAACTTTAGGGCAATCGCAACAGCATGATGAACTTATATAAAGTAAAAGACCATCCTGATTTGGTTAAAGATATGAACAGCAAGGCTATATTGAATACAAACTATGCAGCCTTGTTGGAATATAAAAAGAAAAAACAGATGGAAGAAGAATTCAATTCATTGAAATCTGATGTTGAAGATATTAAGAAGATGCTTCAGGCATTGTTGAATAAATAAAACAGGCAATAGAAAAAGGCAAAAATGGCTAATTATTCTCAAGCGCAAGTATTTCCAATATTAAGTTACGCCAATACATTCTCTGACATGATGCAGAGTATCAACTCATTGGTACAAGATAACAACGACCTTGCAGCTAACAACTTTACAAAGCCATCTGGAACATTATTTTTAGGTGATAGTACACTAGGTTTACAGGTTAATACTGCCGCCATTATTGCAGGTGCTTTCCAAGTTCAAGGTACTGGTTCTTCTGCATATGTACAAAACACATTACGTGTGGATGGTCAAACTAGTTTTACTAATACATCAATCAGTTTGTTGGCCAATGGTGCAATTCAGGCTTATGGTTCAAATCTAGGTCTTTATGTTGCCAATACTGCAACTATATCTGGCACATTGAATCTAGGTACACTGGCAGTGTCAGGAAATGCCAACGTGACAAGCAATCTTGTTGTATCTGGAATAACTACGGCTGCAAATGTAGCTGCAAATAATATTTCTGTTGTTGCGGCATTGAATTCCGCTACACTAGGTGTATCAGGTCCATCGACTTTAGCCAATGCAATCATATCAGTTGAAACAGTTGGTACAAGTTCCATCACGACAGCAACAATTGGTTCTGAAACTGTTACCAATTCAAGCATCAACTATCTGGCTTCAGGTAATGTTGTGGTGTCTAATACGATAACTGCCAACGTGGTTACAGCCAACTCACAAATAACAGCAGGCAATTTAACTGTTAGTGGTACAACAACAGTCAATAACATCAGCGCAACAGGACAATTCTCTGTTGGTGGTAACTTTGTCATCAATGGCACAACGGTATACAATAGCAATGTCTTTACTATCAATGCAGGTAGTTCGACTGCTGCTAATAGTATCTTCTCTGTCAATCGTGGCACTACAGGAACAAATGCAGTTCTCCGTTGGAATGAAAGTGGTAAATATTTTGATGTACTAGATGTTACAAGTAACACATACTATCAGATTACTACAGCTAAAACACCTACAAACATTACAATCAACGGAACAACTGGTACATCCACATCACTCAACGCAATATTTACTTTTGCAAGTAACAATGGTGTGGTTATTTCTGGTACATCTGCAAATACAATTTATATTAACTCTGCACAAGATTTAAGAACATCTGGTTCTCCAACACTTGCTGGTCTAACCTTGACTTCGCCTTTGGCCATTGCAAGTGGCGGTACAGGTGGTACAACAGGCAATACTGCACTTGCAAGTTTGACACCAACAAATACTGTATCTGGTTATGTGTTGACATCAAATGGTAATAGTGGTTTCTATTGGTCTTCTGTGTATGCAAACTCAATTACATATACAGTCAACTCAAATCTACCTGCATCAGCAAGTAATGTACAGTCTGCTATTGATAGTACAGTCTCTAAGTTAGTGACATACTATGCTAATACACAATTAGCAACTGTATTTGTAAACAATGTGAATGCAACCACACCAGCAACAAATACATCTAATACTCAGGTTGCAACAACAGCATTTGTACAGAACCAAATAAACAACGGCAACACATACACAATGAGTGTGTCCGGTAATGCCGGTACAGTTACCAACGGAGTATATACGAATGGATCCTATGCGAATCCTAGTTGGATTACATCACTAGCCAATAGCAAGATAACAGGTCTTGCATCCTCAGCGACCACGGATACAACCAATGCATCCAATATATCATCTGGAACATTAAATGTAGGTAGATTACCAACGATTCCTACATCCTATATTAGTGGACTTGCCACATCGGCAACCACGGATACTACTAACGCATCAAATATTACCGCAGGAACTTTAGCTGCAGCGAGATTGCCTTATACCGTCAATCAAAGTCTTGGCACAAGTAGTGATGTACAACACAATTCATTAGGTGTTGGTACTGCTGGTTCAGGAACTACTGGTGAGATTCGTGCAACAAATAACATTACTGCATACTATTCTTCTGACAAGAAACTTAAAGAGAATATACAAGATATTACGAATGCTCTTGATGCAGTTGTTGCAATTGGTGGTAAGACATTCGATTGGACAGATGAGTACATTGAAGACCATGGCGGTGAAGACGGTTACTTTGTGCAAAAGGCTGACTTTGGCGTAATTGCTCAAGATGTACAACAAGTTTTTCCGCTAGCGGTTCGTCAAAGAGATGACGGAATTCTTGCAGTAGATTATGAGAAATTGTGTGCTCTTGCCTTTGCAGCTATTAAAGAACTTAAATTTGAAATAGAACAATTAAAAGGTAAATAATGTCATTAACAAGAGTATCATCTGGATTGATATCAAATGTAGCAAATACTGCTATTGCCGGTAATATCATTTCAAGTCAAATTACGTCTGTAGCTAATACACAAGTAACAGGATTAATCACATCAAGCCAAATTGCTACGGTCGCTAATACACAGATTACTGGTTTAGTGACTGCATCTCAAATTGCTACAGTAGCTAATACACAGATTACCGGCACATTGACATCAAGCCAATTGTCAAGCACTACTGTAAGTTCTGGTACATATGGTGGTGCGTCAGTACATCCTGTAGTTACTGTTAATGCACAAGGACAAGTAACATTTGCAGGTAATGTAACGCCAAGTATTGCTACTTCTCAAATTACAGGAACATTGGGCATTTCTAACGGTGGTACCAACTCAACTGCAACACCAACTGCTGGTGGTGTTGGTTATGGTACAGGTTCAGCTCATGCTTATACTTGTGCAGGTCCGACTGGTTATTTCTTAAAGTCTAATGGTGCTTCGGCACCAACTTGGGTGTCAGCATTAGGTCCAACAGGACCAACTGGTCCAACAGGTCTTACTGGTAGTCCAGGTCCAACAGGAGCTACAGGTCCAACTGGTCCAACAGGAAGTCCAGGTCCAACAGGACCAACTGGTCCAACAGGCGGTCCTGGTCCTACTGGTCCATCAGGTTCTCCAGGACCTACAGGAGCTCCAGGTCTGATAACATTAATTGGTACAAAAACTTGCAGTCAACCAACATGGACTTGTTTAGGTAGTTATAACGGATTCATATTGAATTACACATACTCAAATTGTGGTTCTTCGGGTGTACAACTTGGTTACGGTTCAACTTTTATAACAAGTCATTACAGTTTTATAGGTGGTGGAGGTTATTGTACTTTAAACAACAGTAGAGGTGGTGGTTCTGGACCAGGTTATGCTTTAGGTTTTTCATCTTGTCATATTGGGCAAACATGTAAAGGAAGAAATGCAGGTTCTTTAATGATTAGTAGTGGTGCTTGTAATAATTGGGCTCAATTTTCTGGAAGTCTTGCATATTTTAATGCTGGTAGTAATGGTCCTTGTTGGCCTCCAAGAACAAAATGTTGTGCTGCTCCATGGTCTGGTTACTATTCTTATCCTAGGACTATGCAAGGTTATCAATTTACAGGAGTTGTTCCTACTTGCGGATATAAGATATCTGCTATAAGATTTTCAAATTCAGTTAGTGGTTCTATGTCAGCTACTTTATACGGATTAACATAAATGAAATACAATATTCCTTCATTAAGTAACAAGGTTGTTGCTTATTTGTCAATTAATAAAATTAAAAGTTCTGATGCTGATTTTTCCACTGGTGCAATTGCAGGCGGAGAAGACCAGATAATAAAATGGAATGACAACCTTGGACCAAAACCAACGCAAGCTCAATTAGATGCTGCATGGGAACAACAATCGGTATTATTGGCATGGCTAGATTTTCGAAATCAAAGGTTTAATTTATTAAAAGATTGTGACTGGACACAAACTACAGATTACAATGGTTCTAATAAAGCGGCATGGGCAACTTATCGCCAAGCTTTAAGGGATATACCACAGAACCAAACTGATCCCAATAATATCGTATGGCCGACACCGCCAAATTAAAGGAATAAAAAATGTCAATAACAAAAATAACTAGTTTTTTATTAGCTAATACCGGTGTAACTTCTGGTACATATGGCGGTGCATCAGTAGTTCCTGTAGTTATTGTTAACTCTGAAGGCCAAATTACTTCTGCGGCTAATGCAACAGTGAGTGTTGCTAATACTCAGATTACTGGTAATATTATATCGAGTCAAATTGCTCCAACAACTGTGACTCCTGGAACTTATGGTGGTTCAACACAAATACCAGTAGTTGTGGTTGACCAACAGGGTAGAATTACATCAGCAGCTAACACGGCTGTATCAACAACAATCACTTTATCTGGTACAAGTGGATCAGGTTCAGTTTCTGGTGGTGGTACATTATCATTTAGCGGAGCAAATGGTGTTACAGCAACTGTTTCCAGTTCTACAATCACTATTTCTACACCACAAAATTTACAAACTACATCTTCACCAACTTTTGCTTCAATATCAACTACAGGTGATGTTAATGTTTCAGGTAATTTAACTGTATCGGGTGCTTACACTTACACCAACACTGCTATTTTCCAATCAGTAGATTCATTGATTGAATTGGCGGCCAATAATACTGGTGATGCTATTGACATTGGTTTTTATGGACAATATAATTCATCAAGTTATGCTGGATTGGTAAGAAGTGCTGGTGGTACTTTTGTATTATTTAAAGGTCTATCATCACCATCAGCAAATACTTTTGGTGCAATAAGTTTAGGTAACTACGGAACACTCAGAGCTAACGTTACTGGTGGTACTGTATCATCTTTAGCTTCGCCAATTGCAATTGCAGATGGTGGAACAAACTCAACAGCAACACCAACTGCTGGCGGTATTGGTTATGGAACAGGTACTGCTCATGCATATACAGCTGCAGGAACTTGTGGTTATTATTTAAGATCCAATGGTTCTTCTGCACCAACATGGGTATCAGCTTTAGGTCCTACTGGTCCTACTGGACCAACGGGTGCTCCTGGACCAACAGGACCTACTGGTAGTCCTGGAGCAACTGGCCCAACGGGTTCACCTGGACCAACAGGACCAACAGGTGCTACTGGACCAACTGGACCTACAGGTCCAACTGGTCCTACAGGAACGTTCTCATCAGGATCATCATATAGTATGGTCGCTTTAGGCGTTAATACACCAGCAGGTCCAACAGGTACTATTCGTGCAACTTGTAATATTACTGCTGGTTATTCTGATGACAGACTTAAAACAAGAACTGGTCCAATTGCAAATGCATTGTGTAAAGTAAATAATATCAATGGTTTCTACTATGTTCCAAATTCTACCGCAGTTGGTTTAGGTTATCCAGAAAGACAACAAGTCGGTTTGTCTGCACAAGAAGTACAACGTGTTATGCCAGAGGTTGTGGTTTCTGCACCAATTAGTGACGATTATCTTACAATTCAATATGAAAAGTTAACGCCATTATTGATTGAAGCTATCAAAGAATTAAACGAGAAGGTTGATAATCTTCGGAGTGTATAATGACACTGGCGGAGTTCGTATTGTATGGCCAGGAAGTTCTAGAACATTCCCAACAACTGATGTGAGTTCACCATAGAATCTTCATTTAAACATGGTATAAATATCCTGTAGCATACATCTATAGGACAACATCATGCCAGCAGCCTACGCAGATATTTACCTTGACCAAGGATCAACATTCAACTCCCAAACAACATTGGCCGACCTTTATGGTAACGGTTACAACTTGACCGGATTCACAGTTGCTGCACAGGCCAAGAAATCTTATTACTCCAGTAATGTATTCATAAATTTTACAACAACTATTGTAGATGCTAACAACGGAATCATACAATTGAGTCTGTCTGCTGCCAATTCAGCTAATGTTCCTGCAGGTAAATTAGTTTATGATATCACAGTAAAAAATTCTGCCAATGTAATCACAAGAGTTGTAGAAGGTCAAATCTTTGTTAATCCTGGTGTCACTGGTGTAACAACATCATATGGTTCGGAAGTATAATGGCAGTAGTAACGGTAAATCCCAATCAGAATATTAATGTTACAGGCACAACAACCTTTGTTGGGTCTTCTTGCATATCGGTTCAATTAGCTGAGATTAGTGCAGAGGCAAATCTTGCCTCGTGTACTGCAAATACAGCATATAACCTTGCAAATGGTATTAGTGCAACGGCCAATACAGCACTTGGTGCTGCAACGTATGCTTCTTGCCTTGCCAATACTTCATATTCTTTAGCAAGTAGTGTTAGTGGTACTGCCAATTCTGCATTGATTGCGGCTAACGCAGCCTCAAGTTTGGCATATGGCGCATCTACAAATGCTAATGCAGCCTTATCACAAGTCACATTTGCATACAACCAAGCCAACGCAGCCTTTGTTCAAGCAAATGCAGCCTTCAATCAGGCAAATTCTGGTTCTGCGGCCACATCTGCATTCAATCAGGCGAATGCAGCCTTTGCACAGGCCAACGCAGCCTTTTTACAGGCTAATACACCAAGTTATGTTGCAAATTCTGCGGCACAATATGCCAATGCAGCTTTCATACAGGCGAATGCGGCCTTTGTTCAGGCAAATAGTGTTTATGCCGTTGCTAATAATTTAGTAGGTATTCAGTTAACACAAAATACAAACATTACAGCTGCCAGTTCTTATGCTAATAGTGCTTTCATAGCAGCCAATTCAGCTGGTGCATATGCCAACTCTTCTTATATTCAAGCAAATTTAGCCTTTACAGAAGCAAATTCTGCGGCCATATATGCTAACGGTGCTTATGCAGCTGCAAATGCAGCCTTCAATGCAGCTAATAATTCAAGTTCAGCAGGTTTAGCCTATAATCAGGCCAATGCGGCCTTTGCTCAAGCGAATGCATCTTATGCTGAAGCAAACAGTATATACACAATTGCAAACAATTTAATTGGTATTGAGTTAACACAAAATACAAATATTACGGCTGCAAGTTCTTACGCTAACGGTGCTTTTGCTCAGGCCAACGCAGCCTATGCATATGCAAATACGATTAGTGGCGGTTCTGCAATTGATAATGTGGCAAGAACTCAGGCCAATACGGCTCTAACGATAGCTAATGCAGCCTTTGCACAAGCTAATGCAGCTTACGCCTATGCTAATACGTTAAGTGGTGGCGGTTCTTCTACTGGTAATACAATTACTTTAGGTTCAAATACTGCTGGTCTTTTGGTAAGTAATGCTGTATCATTGACTACTTCTACAACAGTCACGAACGGTATTGCATTATTAAATCAGATTCTAGGTAAATTGGTACCAAATTCTCCTGCTACATTCCCTTCAACATATGGTACTATAACTATCAACAGTTTGGTTGGTCCATATCGTATGACTAACTTCACACAACAAGATAATACAGGAACAGGTACTGCCAGTGTTGCAGGTGGTACATCAGTTAGTATATTAAGAACTTCTTCTTATACCACATCGTCTGTTTTGTTAATCAATTCACAAGTTGGTGATGTACTAACTGTAACTAAGAACGCTGCACCATCTGGTACTCGTACAATCACTGCTGCAGCCAATGGCGCTCAGTACAACACAGGTACATATGGTGATTTGCGTATCATTTCAAATGCTGATTATGCATCTATTGGTGCAATAAGTTATGCAAACTTTTGGTATTTTGCGAATGTAAATGCAACAGGTACAGTTGCCAATGGTTGGAACAATATTTCTATTACTGATACGGATGGTTCTCCAACATCTAATGCAACATGGTACTATGATAACAATTCACCTGGTACTCCAACATTTAGTAGTCTGTCTATTGTTCCAAATTCTGTTTCATTGACATACTCAAGTACAGTACCACATTACAACAGTTCAACAACATTCTTAATTGGTGCAAATGTTTCTAAGTTAAGTGGTGATACATTCCCAGCATCAAATACATTTATGACTGGCTCTGCTGGTGGTGCATTTGGTACACCTGCAAGTAACACATATGCGGCTGTAGGTATTACATACCCATTGGCTAGAAACCTTTATGTGTCAAGTGGTTCTGTGACTGTTAACACATCAGCATCAATCATTTCTGGATTTAGTTCTAGTTCAACTGGTCCTTCTATAACAATTGACAATAGTTATGCAACAGGTACACAATC
>Ga0164297_10004511_pt1 | contig 12390 bp, 2 predicted proteins | sample GEODES058metaG_FD_113539 | JGI IMG/M metagenome (GOLD analysis project Ga0164297, IMG submission 113539) | Dystrophic lake water microbial communities from Trout Bog Lake, Wisconsin, USA - GEODES058 metaG | ecosystem: Environmental > Aquatic > Freshwater > Lake | place: USA: Trout Bog Lake... | reverse complement strand
TCCTGAAGGTATGGAGTGGACGGTTGAAGCGCGAGACGGCACTGCGAAGCGAACCTTTCCGCTCACCGCAGAGAACCTCTACGTGGCGATGAGCGCGGCCCTTGAGTGCGCAGCGCTCCTCACGACGAGTGGACATGCTGCATCGAAGCGGGTCTGGACCCAAGGTTCGATCACCTTGATCAACGAGCGCGGCGAGCGTCGGTCGCTCCGCAAGGCCAGGCCGTCGTACCTTCGACTTATCCGGACGCCCTGAACCACAGGTTGGGGCGATATTCGTTGCCGCTGAGAGGCATCATTGGAAGGCTCGGCGAGGCCGAGCGAGACGCAGATGTTCAGGCGGGATTTTGACGAGTGATTGCAGGCCGCCGGTTCGCTTTGCTATCGACCGAACCTGCCCAGTAAACCCTAGATACGGATGTAGCGACTACTTCGCTCATCAAGATGCGGACTCGAAGCCGAGGCAAATTCCCGATATTTGTCCTGCAGATTTCTACAAAGGTGTCCCAAGCAGCGCGGTCCAATCGCAAATTTGATGATTGCCATCGATGCATTGTTCATCGATCGGGACTGCTGAGGGTTTGGTTTCCTCTTAGAGGGTGCTAGGTTTCGCCGGTCGCTGGAATTTCGCCGTTTCGCTCGGTGAAGTCCAGCGTCTCAAGGGAGAGTTATGCCACAACGACCGGTCCTCGTTCAGAAGGGACTTGGCACGCTGATGGCGTTTGCCCTCGTCGCTTCAGCATCGGTCATTTCGATGCAAACTGCGGGAGCTGCCGCACCAAATTCGCTCCAAAACTCGGAGGTTTTTGTTGCTTATTCACCGTTACTCTCCGGTGGAGGAGTCAATGGGGCCAACACCGTTGAGGGCTTCTCGGTCACGCCGCCGAGCGCTCCGACGAGTCTCGGGACTGCAAACGTTGGCGCACAGCCCGTTGCTGCGGTTGCTGCTCCGGACGGTTCGAGTGTCTACGTGGTGAACGCCACGAGCGACTCCATCACGCAAATTGGTGTCGGCGCTGGATCGGCGGGTAGCCCACAGGCGGAAGCGACAATCACCCTCCCGAGTGGCTACAACCCAACTGGGATCGCGATTGCCCCCAATGGATCTGCTGGCTACGTCGTTGCGACTCCCTCGCTGACGAACACCCGGCAGCCGGCCATGTTCAAGATCTCCCTTGCATCTGCGACGTTCGGACAATTGCTCGCCACCACCTATCTCCCGGCGACCTCGTCTCCGGCGGGCATCGCCATCACTCCATCAGGGTCAATGGCGTACATCACCGACTACAGCGCGAGCGAAGTGCTCGTCGTGCAGTTGTCTACGCTTCGCCTCGCATCTCCGATCTCCCTCGGTGGTGCAGGTGGTGCCGGACCGTTGGGCATCGCGATGACTCCGGATGGTTCCGCGGCCTACGTCGCCGACTCAGAATCTGGCCAACTCTCACGGATCGCACTGTCGTGCGCGGTGAACTGCGTGACCAGCGTGGCGCTCGAACTCGGCTTCTCGCCGCAACAGGTTGCAATTTCCCCCGATGGAACCGAAGCGTGGGTCACTGAAGACAACGCGGCAAATGCGAACACGCCGGGATTCGTCATCCCCGTCGCCATCGGTACAGCGATGACGCCGAATGCCCCTGTGGTCGTTGGGAGCAATCCCAACGGCGTTGCGATGACTCCGGATGGATCCACCGTCTACGTGGCGAACGAAACTGCAGCAGCTGATCCGACCAACCTCCCAACCGGCAGCATCACCGCCGTTGATACGTCGACGTTGGCCCTCACGACGACCATCGTGTCCGCAGACCCGACGGCACTCGTGGTCACCCCAGATCAAGCCCCGATAGCGAACGCCACGGTGACTGCCGGCGTGACGGGACAGAACTCCTGTTTCTCAAGCGCCGGATCCATTTCTGGAAATGGACAATCGCTGACCTACACCTGGAACTTCGGTGATGGCAGTTCATTGGCGACCTCGGGCACTCCGTGCCACGTCTACCAACTCCCAGGCACCTACACCGCGACCTTGACCGTTGCTGACGCCAGTGGCACCTCCACCGACGTCGTCTACACCGGCCAATCAGTGCTGCGCAACGGCGGAGCATCGGCCAGCGACGAGGTCACGGTGACCGTGGAGCGGTCGAAGGTCGATCAAGTAGGCGTGGCGTACTTCGTTGATGGGACGACGAATTCAGTCACTCCGGTGTTGTCGGACCCCACAACTGTGGGGAGTGCAGGAACAGTTGGGTTGCCGATTGGGGTAGGAACACACCCGGTTGCAATCGCCATCACTCCCTCAGCAACTGAGGCCTTGGTCGTGAACTACGGATCCAATGACGTCACCCCGATTGATTTGACCACTGGTCTCGCCGCAGCACATACCGGATGGATTGCCGTCGGGAGTGAGCCCGTTGCGGTGGCGATCAACCCGAATGGCAAGTTCGCGTATGTCGCCAACTCCGGTGACGGAACCGTTTCGGTCATCTCGCTCTCAACGAATCAGGTGACGGAGACCTTCACCGTTGGCGGTAGTCCCTCATCACTCGCGGTTTCCCATGACGGCACCATGGTGTACGTCACCAATAACGGGAAGGGTTACGACGACGTCCAGCCCATCAACTTGGTCAGCGGCAGGATTTTGCCTGGCGTTGGCACCGGTATCGCTGGCGTCAATGGTGGCGCGTTCTTCAACCCAGTGGCAATCGCAACCTCCCCATCGGGCAGCGTTGCCTACGTGGTTGACCGCGGCTCACCGATCTCCAATGGCTCGGTGACCGTGCTCCAGCTCTCTGGTGCACTGGTGACCCCAATTGCGAATTCGCAGTACGTTGTCCCACCAACGCCGAGCGGCGCGAACCCATCCTCCATTGCGGTTGCCGCCAACGGGTCGAGCATCGTCATTGGCGAAGAAGGCAATGCGCTGAGTCCCAATGGATTCGTCGTATCGCTCAACGTCGATCACACCGCGCCAATTCTGGGCATGGTTGACCCGACGTCAGCGGTGATGACGGCGGTTGGTGTTCAACCTTCTGGTGTGGCAATTGCGCCGGATAGCTCCACCACCTTTGTAGCGAACAGCTCCGCGCTGAACCCTGCCGCGGCCACGGGATCGGTCTTCACTCTTCCTGGCGGAAGTCCGAATGCCACGGCTGCCGGTGCAGGAGCAGATGCCGTTGCCGTGACTCCAGATCTGGCGCCTTCGGCTGACCTTCAAGCCAATCCTTCTGCGGCGAACACCCCTACCTCGTTCTCTGCAACGAACACCACGTTCCCCTCCCTCGGATCAGGATCTCGCCTCTACACCTGGTCCTTTGGCGATGGAACCCCACCCGAATCCACCCAGGTACCGATGACGTCGCACGTGTACGCCCACGGCGGCTCGTACCACGCCACGGTCACCGTCGCTGATGGCTACGGAACGGCCAATGTTGCCTCGCAGGCCTTCACGGGTCAGACCATGAGCTTGGCCGGAGCGGCCTCTGCTGATGCCGACGTGACCGTCGCGATTCCCGATGCACTCCCTGTCGTCACGGGGATTACGCCGTCGAGTTTCGATGCTGGTAACGGACCCATCTCGGTCATTGTCTACGGTTCGAACTTCTTCGATGTGGCGTCGGTGCAAATCGGCTCGGTCTCCGTGGCGCGAAGCGATCTGACCATTAGCGCCGATGGCACCCAGATCACTGGAGTCTTGGCATCGACAGCGACTCCTGGAAGTGTCGACGCCACCGTCACCAATGGTGCCGGCACCAGCGTCGTCACGCCACAAGACGTCTTCACCGTGACCGACCCCAGCACTGCGCCATCACTGGCGCCGACCGTTGCTTCACTGTCGCTCCAGTACGGACCGTTGTCTGGTGGGACGGGACTCACGATCAATGGCTCCAACTTCACCGACGCGACCTTGGTGAACTTTGGAGCCACCGCAACGACCAACTTCATCGTGAGTAGCGACGGCACCCAGATCACCGTGGTCACCCCGCAGGTTCTGACCCCAGGAACCATTGACGTCACCGTCTCCACTCCGGTCGCCACCAGCCTGGTGAATGCGTCAGATGCCTTCACCTACGAGCCCGCGCCATCTGCAGGTTCGATGCCGACGGTGACTTCCATCACGCCGAACACTGGTCTCGTTGCCGGATTGGGCAACGTCACCGTGACCGGTTCCAACTTCAACGCCGTTGAGGCCGTGCACTTCGGTGGTGTTCCCGCAACCGCGTTCTTCGTGAATTCGCCGACTTCGCTGACCGTGATCGTCCCACCGGCAGTTGGTCCAGGAACGGTGGATCTCACCGTCACCACAGCAGATGAGCAGAGTGCGGTCGTCCCTGCTGACGCCTACACCTATGCCTCCGGTGCCACCAATGCCGGCCCCGTCGTCCAGACGGTGACCCCAGCAACAGGAACCATCGCTGGTGGCACGACCCTCGTGATCCACGGCGTCAACTTCTTCGGGTTGGCCCCAACGGGTTCGGTGCAACTCGGTGGTGTTGACGTTGCGTCGTTCTCGGTCAACAGCGCCGGAACCGAGATTGTCGCAACCACTCCCGCAACGCCGTCTCCTCGCTCGGTGGATGTCGTGGTGACCAATTCCCTCGCTTCGAGTGCGACTACTGCTGCTGATGTGTTCTCCTACACGCCAGACAGTCTCAATGCTCCTGTGATTGCTTCGGTGAGCCCGGCTTCTGGCGATGTGTCGGGTGGAACGGCGATCACGGTGACCGGGACCGGGTTTACGAATGCCTCGCTCGTCACCATTGGTGGCCAGCCCATCACGTCGTTCACCGTGAGTGGAGATGGAACCGAGCTCTCCTTTGCGAGCCCTGTGGCGGCAACTCCAGGTACGGTCACCATTGCCGTCACTACGAGCGGCGGCCAGAGCGACGTCTCAGTCAACGACTCCTTCACCTACCTCACCGATCCCGGTGCTCCGGGTCGTGCGGTCGTCACCGGTGTCAATCCCATTACTGGCCCGGTGGCTGGAAACTCTGGCGTTGAAATTGACGGTTCGAATTTCCTCGGGGCAACTGCGGTGTTCTTCGGTACCAGCGAAGCACAGTCGTTCATGGTGAACGCCGATGGCACCACGATTTTGGCGATCAGCCCGTTTGAGGCGATGCCCGTCAACGTCGATGTCACCGTCGTCACTAGTGCCGGCGTCTCCGATATCAGCCTGAGCGATCGCTTCACCTTCGTGGCAACCCCCATTCCCAATGGTCCTGTGGTGACGAGTGTCGTAGCGGCATCTTGCCCCCAAGTGGGAGGAACCCTCCTTCGCATTGGCGGAACCGGACTTAGTGGAGCACTCACGGTGGCGTTCAACGGACAGACGACCCCGGTGGTGTCGGTGAACCAAGCGGGAACCATCGTGACCGCGGTGACCCCACGAACCCACCTTCTCGGCACGGTTCCCGTTTCAGTGGAGACGCCACTTGGGCAGAGCGCCATTACCTCGCTCAGCCACTTCACCTTTGAGAGTTCTGCGCCGACAATCGCCACGGTGTCACCGGTGAGCGGTGGTCAAGCAAGCGGGGCTGTGGTGCAGGTCACCGGAACGAACTTCGCCAATGGCGCGACCACGGTCACTCTTGGCGGTCTCTCGGTGACCAATGTCACCGTGAACGGGGCTGGAACACTGCTGAGCTTCACCCAGCCGGAGTTCTCGTCCAGTGGCACCAAAACCCTTGCAATCTCCAATGAGTTTGGCGCCGCAACCTCGACGTACACCGTGGTGAGTTCTGCACCAACGGTGCTCAGCGTGAGTCCTCGGCAAGCAGCGCAAGCTGGAGGTGCGACGATCACGTTGAGCGGTGCCAACTTCGCTCAGCCGGACTTCGGGGTCACCGTTGATGGCAGCCCTGCCCTCAACCTGACCGTTCTGCCGGGCGGCACTGGACTGAGTTTCACCATGCCGAGAACGTTGACGGTGGGAAGCCTTCCCGTCGTGATCTCCAACCGATTCGGCTCGACCTCGACGACGGTGACAGCGTTCAGTTCTGCGCCGTCGATTCTTCGACTCTCGAATGCGAGTGGGCCGCTCACTGGCGGGGGGACCATCACCGTTCTTGGCGGGAACCTCCAATACGTCACGTCAGTGACGTTCGGATCGCTCGCAGCTTCGGTCACCGCGGCAGCCCTCGATGGATCATCGCTTACCGTTTCAGTGCCGGCACAGCAGTGGATTGGTTCAGTGTCGTTGGTCGTGACCTCCCCGTTCGGCACAGCAGCAACTTCGGCATCCAATAGCTATCGCTACCTGCCATCAACGGTCGGATTCCACCCCGTGGCACCGACGCAACTCTTCGATAGCCGAGACGTGGTGCCGTCGGTCAAGCGGGGAACGCACCTCACCATTCACGTAGCTGGAGTTGGTCAGGTGCCAATCAGCGCCACTGCGGTGGCAGTGAATGTGTCCATTCCCGCTCCTGCCCAACCTGGAGCCATCGCGGTTGGCCCAACTGGGTCACCCGCACTCGCTCGGACCGTAACGGTGAACGCCAACGCCTACGCCTCGCGCTTTGAAGTGCTCTCGATCGGTACGAACGGGAACATTGACCTCACCGGTCTGGCCGGAGCTGAGCGGGTCATCCTCGGGCTCGAAGGGTACTTCGCAACCTCAACTAATGGAGTGGGAAGTTTGGTTCCCGTACAGCCCTTCGTTGCTGGGGCTGGCGGGACTGCGGTTACCGTGCGTTCAACCGCACCGGTGGTGCTTGGACTCGTTGGTCGTGGTGCGCTCCCAACTGGAGCAGCCAGCGCTGCGCTGGTCTCGTTGTCCGTCGCCGGTGGAAACGTTCGATCAACTGCGTCGATCGTGCCAGCAGGGACGCCGGGAATGCCGATCCGAGATGTTGAATGGGCGGCGAACCAACCGGTTGAGACGCTCGCAATCGTTCCCCTCCAGCCCGATGGACACGTTGTCGTTCGCATTGGACAAGGTTCGGCGCGTGTGACCGTGACCGTCCTTGGCTACTTCAGGACTGCAGCTGTTGCCACGAGTGGTGCTGGTCTCCTCGTTGGTGGACTCGCCGGTGCTCCTAGTCACTTCACGTTCCACCTCGGCCCAAATGGAAAGACCTCGTTCCAGCCCATCCCAACAACGGGTGCTGGCGCTCAAGTCTTGAGTGCCGGACCAGCTTGGATCATCGCCGATGTGGTGGTCTCGACGACCGCACCGTCGAACACCGTCACGTTCGATCCGTCAGGTCGACCCATCAACACCAACGTCGCAACCGAGCAAGTCGAACTGCTCCAAGTTGATCGCCGCGGGAGGGTGCAGGTCACCAATGGTCAGGCACGAGCTGATATTTCGGTCGCCGTCGAGGCGTACTTCGGAGGTCCCCAATGAAGTTGCGCTCGATGACGCAGTTGGGGCTCGCTCTGGTGGCCGCGGTTGGCTCGGCGTTCGTGAGTTCGAGTGCTGGCGCCACCAGTCTCGCCACCCCCACCAACGTGCAGGTCACGGTCAACACCTGGCATACCTTTTACTTCGGCGGCGAGGATATCTTCGTCTGCGCCCCGACCGGCTGTGACGCCGAGCAACCGGGCTTCACCAATGGGTCAGTTGGTAACGCCAACTCCGTGCTCAACATCAGTTTCACCTTCCCTCAGGCCGTTACGCCCGGCACCACCATCACGGTGTCAGCCCCGAATCCCCCAACGCCTCCTGACGTTCCGAGTTCAGCCCCATGGGGAACGGACTTCTCGACGGCGACTCAGGAATACCTCTTCGCCGGCGTGGGCCATTCCGCAATTTTCAGCAGGGTCCAAGTATTGAACGGTGGAAATCAAATCCGTTTGACCCTCGGGAATTCCAACTCTCCAAACTCCGGCGATTCGTCCTACGTTGCGGGCCAACCGCTCTCGTTGTTCATTGGTGGCGTGACGAACCCAACGGCTGGCACGTACCCAGCATCGGACTACTCCGTGACGGTTGGAGGATCGGGCTATGCCGCAATTGGTACCCAAGCCAGTGGGAACCCGCTGACCTTTGGAACCGATAGCGCGCCAGATTCTTCGAAGTCGAGTCTCACGCCTTCTGGAGCGACGCCGATTGCGGCAACCGCAACCGGGAGTCCAAGTGCGGGCGTGCAGCTCATCGCAACCGCTCGCGATCGCTTCTACAACGCCATGTCTGCGGTTCCGATCACGATCGCGCCCTACAACGGCAATGCTGCGTGTTCGGGGATTGGTTCATCGGTTCCCGACTCCCCATCGTCAACGGGCATTGCGAATACGGGGACCTCCGGCACCGTTTCCTTCCATGTCTTCGACGAGCAAGCGAGTCCTCAAGGAGTCGACGACTGCTTCGCCGCGTACTTCATCAATGGTGCGAGCCCAAGTAACGACATTGGTTCGGATTCGTTGGGGAATGGCCTCTCAATTGCCCGAGTTCACGTCGGTGCCGCACTGCCCGTTGCTCCTGCATCGTTTGCTCCATCGGGGAGTTTCCTCCTCGTTGCTCCTCCTAATGCGCCGTCATCGTGTCGCAGAGTTTCCACTGCCCGAACAGCCACAGCACCGGCATTGGTGGGAACCACTGCGGGATGCACGGCTCGTGTGACGGTTCACTTCGCCGACGAATTCGGCAATGCGGACGTGAACCACGCGGTGATCTTGCAACAGGTCATCAACTCCAATGACCCGTCACAGAGTGTGCGATTGAGGTCGCTCGCTATTCAGGGCGTGGTCAATGGGACCTCGTGTCTCTCTGGCGGGGCAGCAGTCGTCCCGGGGGCAACGTGCACCGACGCATCGGGCAACGTCGACTTCCTCGTGACGAGTACCAATGTCGGCTCCGTTGAACTTTCGCCAATCGATGAAACCGCTGGTGAATCGTTCGCATTCGATGGCACCACCGGACTCTTGGCCAATGCTGTTGGAATCACGTTCACGCCGGGAACCGTGAGCGGTGCACAGAGTTCGTTCTCCTTCGGTGGAGCGAATGCGGCCACGGTGCTCGCGAGTTCGAGTCAATCCAATGTGCTGACCATGACGCTCAAAGATCAATTCGGCAACCCCGTGAGCGGGGTAACGACCTGCCTCAAGATCAACGCGTTGCCAGGTTGTGCGCAAACGGGGACATCAAATGGCGACGGCGTATCGACCTTCTCGGTGAGCGACAACACCGTGCAGGCAGATACCTACACCGGGTACGCAATGGTGAACAGCTCATACCTTCAAGTCGGACAAGCCGTGGTCATCACCTACGTTGCGGGATCGGTGAGCGCCGCACAGTCGACGGTCACGGTCTCGCCAAACGCCAGTGTCGTCGGCGACGGTTACGGCGTAGCCACGGTCACCGTGTCACCCTTCGATGCACAAGGTCACCCGCTCTCTGGTCTTGGCGCAACGACGACCCTTGAAACTGGTGGATCCCCTTCGCTCTCGGTGGTCAACTTGAGCGCAGGTACACCCGCGGCGGTGCTCACCTTTGAAGTTCGCTCGACGACCGCAGGTGATGTGAATCTACCGGTCACCATCAATGGCGTAACGATTTCAAGCCATGCGGTCATTCACTTCGTGAAGGTACCGAAGAACGTGACCGTTACCGCGAGTCCAAGTGCACCGCTTGCGAACAACACCTCGAACGTCTCAATCACCGCAACACTGCGAGATGCCGACGGAGCTGCGGTCGTTGGACTTCAAGTTGCTACGGATCCCGGGATGTGTCCGTCCCCCGGCAATGGCGGCTCACCAATTGGCGTGAGTTCGATCAACGGAACGGTCAGTACGCAAGTCGGATCAGCCAATGCGGGACCGGTGACCTACCGCCTCTACAACTGCGGTGACAACGGCCGTCTTCTCGGTTCGGTCACGGTTACCTACCTCGCAGTTCCCGACGAAGCGCACCAGTCAACGCTGACGGTGAATCGAGTGGCCGCGTACACCTACCGTTCTGGCTCGTCAGATACCCAAGACCTGACCGCAACGGTGATCATTCGCAATGGTGCAGGTACGCCACTGGCTGGTCGAGTGGTGTCGCTCACGAGCTCGGGTTCGTCGCTCCTCAATGGGGCAACTGCCCCACAGAGCGTCACGACCGACAGCAGCGGTGTGGCTCGATTTACCGTGACCGACACCGAAGCTGAGTCGGTCGTGCTGAGCGCACGTGACGTGACCGCTTCGCCGCCAGTTGACCTTGCAACGACGCAGACGGTGATGTTCGCGCTGCGCTCAGATGAGGCCTCCACGTCCACGGTTATCCCGAACGCAACGGTGGTGTCGGCTGATGCGACTTCTGCGGTAACCATCGTGGTGCACCTGGTCAACCACTCTTCACCGGTCGTGGGTTCGCTGGTGAGTTTGCGTCAAGGAACCGGTCATGCCGTGATCGCGTCGTCGAATCCCGTCTCGGGTGCCGATGGCACGGTCTCGTTCACCTTGACCGATGCGGTTCCTGAAGCGATCGTGCTCCAAGCAACCGACGTCACGACGGGAACCTTGCTCGAAGCGGTTCCCGTTGTCCACTTCACCGTTCCTGCTGGCGGTTCAATTGTTCCAACGATTACTGCGGTGAATCCCAATCAAGGACCCGGAAGTGGAGGGAGCCTCGTCCAACTTCTTGGGACGAATTTCTCGAGTGTCACGAAGATCACCTTCGGCGGCGCACGAGTACTGACGTACTCCATTCTGTCGAGCAGTGAAATCGATGTCGTCGTCCCCGAGGCGATCTTGGCGGGAAGCGTCGACATCACCGTGACGACCCCCAATGGATCGTCTGCACCGTCGCCCTCCGACGTCTACACGTACACCTCACAACCTCCCATGCACGTCCAAGGATTGTCCCCGTCGTGGATGTTGGTCGCTGGAGGCAAACAGGTGACGCTGCATGGACAGCACCTCACGCAACTCGTGAAGTTGTCGGTGAACGGCGCGGTCGTGCCGTTCTCGGTGAACCCCGTCGGAGGAACGGTGAGCTTCGAGGCTCCGCGTCAGGCGCACGCCGGCCTCGTCCCTGTGGTCCTCGTTGGACGCTCGTCGACCACGTCGACCATCCTCGACTTCGTCCAGCCAACCGATCCGCCGACCACGGTTCCTCCGGTACAGACCCAGGCCCAACTCGCCGTTGTTCTCTCGGCGCAGGCCGCAACCCAAGCCCATGGTGTGCTGAGTGTCTCCATCGCCGGGCGAGCCCTCAACGGCGTACACACGGTCAGCCTCAACGGTGTACGCGCTACCCATGTCGTGGCGAACCGAGACGGATCCATGGTGCACTGTTCAGTGGCACTCGGAGCGGCACCCAAGGGTGCAGCCATCCTCTCCCTCACCTTCTCCGATGGCAGTTCGCGCTCTCTTGCGTTGAACGTTCAGGCGAAGGTGCATGGAACCACGATGTTCTCGACACAGGACGAACACCCGAAGGTGCAGCCGAAATTCAGTCGAGTACTGCGAGCAGAAGTGAGGGCGCGATGACCAATCAGGAAACTCGAAGGGGTTCCCGCTTCTCGATGGGAACCTCAGTGGTGCTCGGGATTGCTCTGGTGCTCTCCCTTGGCATCACTCCAGCCAAAGCAGAACTTGCCAAGTCGGTGACGTTCCCCCATTCGACAGCGACAGTGGTGTCGGCGAAGCACGCGCGTGATGCCGATGGGTCATCCGCGCAGTACGTCAGTGCGCTGGAGTCGCTCTACCAAGCGATGTACGCCACGGCCAATGCGGCGATGCCCAACGCCACCACTGTCAACTCTCTAGCGACCCCGGCAAGCTTCAACGCCTCAGTTGCTGCGACTCCCGCATCGGCGCTCGAGGAACTTGAGAGTCGGTTCTCGCTGAGCGATGTCACCCAAGCGGTCGGTGTCATTGCTCCGGTGGTGCCAACGGTTCGCTCGCTCGCTCGTGCACATCACGTCAAACTCGTCCGGGCACACAACAGCCTGAAGCCTGGCGTGCTCGCAATCACCCGGCACGCCCATGCGGTGACGGTGACCAGCGCCCTTGTGGTCCTCAACGATTGGACGCCAATGCCAACCCCGGATGGAACCTTGTCCGATGGTCAGGCCCCACTCACCTACGCCAACGATCCGAGTGGCAATACCTACACCGCGAGTTGCCCAAATCTTCCCGGCACGGCGCCGAATGCCGTTGATGCCATTTTCGGACTGCAAATCGTGATTGATGCAGCCCAGCTGACCTACAACATCACCGCCCCAATCGGTGGCCTCCTCACTGTGGTTGGTGAATCGGGACCCCCCTCGCCGTCGTACTACGTCTCCATCGTCTCGGCGGCAATCCTGGCGGCCGCCCAGATCGCTCATGACGCCCTGTCTTACGAGCAGGCGCTCGGGAGTGCCTGTAGCGGCAACAACGCAGCTGCGGTTGGCGTGTCAACGCTCAACACCAGTTACGAGACCTACCAACTCTTGACCAAGGTGGCCGCGACGACGAACGAAATTG
>Ga0164297_10004505_pt1 | contig 12404 bp, 9 predicted proteins | sample GEODES058metaG_FD_113539 | JGI IMG/M metagenome (GOLD analysis project Ga0164297, IMG submission 113539) | Dystrophic lake water microbial communities from Trout Bog Lake, Wisconsin, USA - GEODES058 metaG | ecosystem: Environmental > Aquatic > Freshwater > Lake | place: USA: Trout Bog Lake... | reverse complement strand
GGCATGTACCACGTTTGTTGTTGTGTTTGATGAAACTGTTCTACAGAGATATTGTCCCGGGGCGTCGCATACTGTTGCAATTGCGGAAATCCGCTGTAGGTCTGCATCACTGCGGTGTTGTAAGGCAAACTGTCGGTGACTCGAAATCGTGACAAATCCAGTTCAGGATTGACATAAAGCAAGTCGCAAAGTTCTCGAGTATCAGTATAGGCCTGTCCGTAACTGTCGTAGTTCATTTGATATCAATTATTTTATCAAAGTTTGGATTGTTCTTTTGCATCTCTTCCATTTGCTTGCGATTGCGTTCGTTCAATTCAAACTGATAATCTTCCAGCACCATGTGTACCTGTTGCGCTAGATCTCCTCGACCCCATCGATACGCCATGGTTAATCTTTTGTTGAGTTCGCTGATTTTTGCCATCAAGTCTTCTTGTGATAGATTGGAGAGCTTAGGTGTGAGCGGATGTCCCATACGTTAGTATAAACTCCTTGTTTTTGAAAGTCAATTAAATTGGTTAACTGCGGTACCAAGTGCTGGTGGCAGCAAAATATGTCAATTGAACCACGGTGTTACCTGCACTGAACGAGGTAGTGTTTGCGTAGTTTATTTTTACACCCAAATTGGCATAGATATTGGCCGTTGTCACCTGTGGTAAAACACTGATTCTAAACTTGAATTTGTCCGGAGCTCGGTCAGGTAATAGAATGTTCATTGGACCGGTAATTGCCAATGATGGTAATGCATTATCAACTATGATTGTACTTGTGCTTAGGTTTGCACCAAAAGTACCACCTGCAGTTGGTATGGGAACATAGTATGTACCACGCTCAACAATACCGCCACCGGTGCGTAAATTGGCAAATATATCAACACTTTGATCGCTGTTGATACTCATTGCCTGTACTAGAGCATTACTGGTGGTACTACTTGCACCGCCATTGCTGGTAAAGAAAGCAATGTTACTGCCCAGTCCATAAGCATAACCACCACCATTGGCATAAAATGCTATACTTGACATCTGTTGCCAAGTGTTACTGGTTCCTTGTAAACCAGTATAGCCCACTACATTTATGTAGCCCATGTAATCGTTAATTTGAATTGGAGTCACTTGATTTGTGCTGGCGGCCAAATTACCACGAGCGCTGGTTATGGTGTATCCAGCCATTTTACCTGTATCAAGAGTGGCATTTTGTACATTGCCTAGCGCCAAATTGCCAATTGACACACTGTTATACGAGCCCAATGCACTCAGTATATTTTGTCCTTGGTCACCGGCCAATGCTAGATTTAGTGAACTAAAGTAGCCACTGTTTTGTCCGTAGCCCAAAAATAATGTTGGACTTGTTGTGGCCGAGGGGTTGTAATAAAAATTGGGATCATGAAAACTGGCTCGACTTCGAGTAACGTCACTGATCAAGTAAGTTGTACCGCCATTGATGCTGCTGACATCAAACACATAAGTACCAGCAACATCAAATGTAATTGTATAAGTTGAAGGATTGTATCCTGCAATGTCACCGCTGCCAATACTCACAGTTGATGGAAACGCAACGGTATGACTTGCTGAACTAACTGTGATCCACAAACGCAGTGTGGCATATCCCACAGCATTTAATCCAACGGATGCAGGCCAATTGTTAAATCCCAATGTGATAGATCCAGCAGTGGTAAGAGTTTGAAAATTGCCTGCTTGGAAATTCACTGTGGTGGGCCCGGTCACTGAACCCAAGTTATATAAACTTTGAGTCCATCCAGTCAGTTGAACGTTGCCCAAAGTTGTACCTGCCATGTTGTTGTTGACAACACCACCAGTCAATGCACTGGTAAGTACCACTTTGTTTTGTAAGTCAGTTATCTCGCTGTAGGCAGTGGCAAAGTTATTTTTTATGTTTGTAAAGTTGTCGCGAAATCCTTGGCTAGGATTACTTTGTCCAGCGATTGGATAACTGCCATTGATGTTGAAAGGATTTATGTTTGACATTTAATTTTTTCCGATTATACTCTATACCATTGCTTATTTTGAGCAACGTACATTAATTTTATACTTGATCCAGCAGTGACAGTGGTTGGTGCATTTGCTATCTTGGTATTGCCTATAAAATAAGCGGTAGTAATTACACTACCAGTTGGGTCGTACCCGGGAGTTACTGTGCCCAAATTGGTTGTAATACTGGTGGCATTGGATGAAACAATCAAACTGTTGCCGGTATTAAATCCTGCGTTATATTGATATCCGGTGGCTTGGAAGTATCCACCACTTGGGAAATAATTGCCACTGTTGTCAAAGTAATAAGTTACATTGACACCATCTGCACTAACAGCATTGGCATAAGTTTTTACCACTGGAATTGACACTTGCCCAACATAAGGAACAATCTTTAATGTAGTTATCGCACAGTTACTGCTGATGTTTAATTCTTGCCCGTCTTGTAGTGCAAAGCTGGGCGGCAATTGCAAATTGGCTGCGGCTATTGTGGTGCCATTTGTACTGTCTAGAATCACAGTGGAAATATACGGACTGATATTGGCATTTACTGCACCAACAATGCTACTTAAATTGGCAAATTGATAATTTTTAGCAGTAGCAGCCCACATCTTGACACTTTGGTCATTTTCAATGGTCATGGCCTTGCCCAGTACACCGCCAACGCCGTTGTAATTTACACTATCGGCACGTGGCCATCCAGCGTACCCCAAAGTCTGTTGCCCAAACAATCCATAATCTTGCTTGGTCCAAATTTGTATATTGCCACCCGGACTATAATTTGATTGTAATCCGCCCAATCCATCAGGAAGACTGGTAATGCTTGTTGGCAATGCGCTGGTGGCATAGAATCTTATGGCTCCGGCTTCGTTGAAAGTAACATTGCCTAGCAGTCCAGGACTACCAGCAGCAAACGATGCATTAAAATATCCCAGGGCATCATTGACGTTGGCGGCTTTTTCTTGTAGCCCAAGAACAGGATCCATGTAACTACGACTCACAATGGTTCCAAATCCCGGCAAGTGAACATTGCTACCGCCAGCATATGAACTATCACCATCACCAAATCCCGGACTGTTGTAATATTGAACACTGTTGTAACTGGAGAAACTGCCCTTGGCTGAAATAGCATCTGACGCACTTTGTTCAGTGGCAATAGCAACCGGCAAAAGACTACCATAACCCACCAATAGTGGTGCAACCACTGTGGGGTTGTAATAAAAGTAAGGATCAACAAACCAAGCACGGTTACGTGTTAGATCCTGAATCATGTAATTTTGTCCGCCATCAATGGAACTAAAATCAAATATGTAGTTACCAGGAACGTCAAAAGTAAGAACATTGTTGTTGTAATTTGATAAACTGGTGGCAGAAATATTGACATTTGCTGGCAAAGAAACTGTTTGGTTGGCAGCAGTGGTCACAAACCAAGTACGCATGACACCATATCCCAAAGAGCCTATACCTTGCGAGGCCGGCCAGTTGACAATATTGATGCTGATGTTATTGGCCAATGTGGCTTTATGAAAATTACCTTGTGTAAAATCAAAACTGACAGTGTTACTTACTGTTTGGTGGTCAATGAATTTTTGTGTCCAAGCACTCAACTGCGGCGCAGTCAATACTGTACCATTCATGTTATTGTTTAATGGTTGTCCATTTAATGCACTGGTGGTGATTGCTTTTGCTTGTAGGTCAGTGATTTCGCTTTGGGCGTAGATAAAGTTATTTTTTGTGTTTGTGAAATTGTCACGAAACCCTTGACTGGGATTGTCTTGATTGGCTATTGGAAAGTTACCGTTTATGTTGTATGGGTTTATGTTTGACATTTGCTATTCCTAATTAATTTAACACTATATTGGCCCATTTTGTACCATTCCAAACTTGAAGATTACCAGTTGTACCATTAAACACTGTCATGCCATTGGCCTTTGTACCAATAGAATTTATTTGTATTGTGGAAAGATTTGGCAATTGTAACATGCTAGATAAAGTCACTGTAGAAATATTTAGGTTACTGGTGTAAGTAAGCTCGCTGGTGCTGGTGTTAAACGTAACAACATTGCCGGTATTGGCAGTTGTGGCATCGTTGCGTACAGCACTCACCATGAATCCTGCTCGTCCGCCATCGTTAAGATTGACGCCACTGGAGTTTAATATAATACTAGCAGCAGTTTGTGATTGTCCTGCATTGTTGCCAATCGCAACTGCATTGGTTGTTTGTCCATTGTAGCCAGCATAGCTACCGATTGCCACAGCATAACTGCTTTGTGCACTGTACCCCGCGTAGGGCCCTATTGCAACTGCCGATGCGCCTTGATTGTATGCTCCAGCCGAGCTACCAATTTGTATCGAGTAACTGCCCTGTCCCGAAGGTAAAATTCTACTGCCAACAGATACTGAATTGTTGACCAGCGATATAACGCCGGTGTTGGCATATATATTTCCGTTGGTTAGTACCAAACTGCCTGAACTGATTTGAATATTGTTTTTAACTGTGATGTTGCTGGTACTTAAAAAACTAGTTAAATTGGCATTGGCATATGATCCAGTCACTGTGGGAATTTGTATCCAAGTGTTGACTCCGGTACAAACATAAAAATAATTGTTATTGAACGCAATTTGTCCCGCAGATCCAATACCATTCAAGTTTACTGGCACACTGGTTATAGTTGGGGTAACACTTGAGTTGCCCTGTAACGATGAAACCGCAGTGGATAATAAAGAGAAATTGGTTTGGATATTAGTAAAATTATCTCTAAATCCTTGGGTGTCGTTATCTTGTCCTGCCACAGGATATAACGTGTTGATTTGTGCTAAACTTAGACTTGCCATTTAATTAAATACTCCGTATTGTGGGAATTTAATGTATTTAGCTTCAGATCCAGGGGTGTAGTATTGATCTCTATAACTAAAGAATTTGGTTGTATTGTTGTTAAACGTTGTCTTTCGAAGTTGTGTAGTGGGATCAATCACAAAAGTCGTGAATCCAGGAACAGTTTGTGGACTTGAGTAAATGGGATTGTAGAACAGGATGGCGCCGCTATAGGTGCCACCGTGTATGATTTGAACTCGATTGTTGAGCGGCACAGTTGACAAGAACACCAAATTAACTATACCGTTGTTGATATTGATTTGCCAAATACCAGCACGTTCGTTTTTGTTGTTGCCCACTGTGACTGTGATTGTTGGTGCAGTTGGTGACAATTGTCTTAGAGGCGGAGCAGTATTAAATGTAATTGTGGGGCACGTGGCAACGCCATCGCCTGACCCGGCTGCAGTGGCAGTAAAAATAGAGCCAACCACTACGGAAGAATTCAGCCCGTTAAATCCAACTGCTGTCCAATCTGTCAAGGTGCCCACACTGCTGACAACATAAGTTTGTCCAATGACAAATGATCCTGCATTCACTGTGGTTTGTGATACTGAATAACTGCTCGGGGATACCGAAGTTCCATTAACAGTCACCAAAGACGGAACTCCAGCATAAGCACTTAGTGCAAAAGATCTTATAACTCCATCGCCGGACAATTCTTGATAATAAGAACCGTTATAAACTGTAATTTGTGCCGGGAGCGGTGGAGGAGTAGTAAATGCCGGTGCCGAGACCAAAGTCAACTTTGTTCCCGAAATTGTGTAGCTGGTTGATGGTTGCAAAACTGAATTTATATAAACTTTGACCTGTGTGGGGTCGGTTATGTATTGAGTAATGGTGTAAAGGGTAGTAACACCGTCACCGGTAAAATTATTAGTTGATGAGATATTGTTCAAATATCCTGGCACAATTGAATATCCATCAAAGGCGCCACTGTCGTAGCCGCCAGTGCCACCAGTTAAACTGGTACCAATAAAGCCATCGGTGTATTGTAACCATCCATCATATGGTTCTATTGGTGTAAAATTTTCTTGTTTGACAAAGATCAGGGTGTCTCCAGTGGCAAAGTCTTGTACTCCATCAAGCCCATTAAAGTTGGAATTGATGTAGTCTACGCTTCTTCCATTGATTTGATCAAACGGTATACTTACTCCATAATTCACTATGTTTGACAATACTCCAATTTGTGTGGGAGTGGTGTCAAAAGTTGTTTCTGTTGAAATTGCAAATGTGTTGCTGGCAAAATCAAAATTACTGGCATAATAATTATCTATCTCGTATCGGTCAGTGGTAAATTGAATTTGATTAAAGTTAAAATTACTGTTCTTGATTCTATAAGCCAACAAACTGCCCTTGCCCGGCAATGCATACGCCAACACAACTGCTTTAACAAATCCCAATGGTGGAGAAAATGTATTACCTCCACTTTGTCCCGGTTGATTACTGGTCATCCAATCGGGTAAACTGTTTTGATTTTGATAGTTGATGGCACTGACCAATCGATCTATCATGTTGGTAGAGGTATTTGGGTACAAAACTTCAATTTGATTACCACTACTGTCTATATAGGGATTGGTAATTGCGCCTTGTAAATCAATTTCCAATGCTGGTCCTTTATTTGATGCAGTTTCTTCTGGATCAATAATTTCTACATACACCACTTCGTATTTGACATTGTAGTTTGCATCAAGTACCGACGCAGTTTTGACATCACCAAAGTTGTAATTTTTAATATAGTGATTTTCAGCAATTGCTGATTCAAATTGGTCTAGAGTTTTTGCATTCAATCCGGGCAAAAATAGTGTGGATAATCTAGTTTGAACTCCAAACCATGGATCATAGGGACGATACAGATACGCAGTGTTAAAAATTTCTGTGTTGTTTATGATAGAATTAAACAACTGTCTTTCAGAATTTGAAATCAAGGCGTGCAAATACAAATCAACATAAGGATATTTGTTGGACTGTGCCACAGTGATTGTAAATTCTTGAGCAATTACACTGACACCATCGGGAGTGGCGGCTTGTGCCACAAAGCTATAAGTGTGATCGTATGTGTTTGTTTTGTTGTCAAATGTACAATCACCACGGTCCACTGTGAATATTTCAAAACTCACTCGCCCGCTGATTTCACCATTGGGTAAAAGCGTTAGTCCTTGCGGCAGTGCACACGAGACCCCGGGTGCATTTACCAAAGAATATTTTAAACCATAACCCAGTGTGCTAACAGCCGAAATATACAATTCACTTATGGCTCCGTTGTTGATGGTGCCCAAATTGGCAGGACTGCTCCACTTCAAAATGTTGTTTATGTTGCTGAGAACTGTCAAATTGAAATAAACCGGGACGCTTGACACAACAACTGCGCCGGTGCTGGTATTGTGTGTTTTGCTCAACGTGACACCAATTTGGTATTGTTGCACTGGTGCTGTTGAGCCGGTCAGTACAAACCCAGATATCCATCCAGTATTGGAATCTAATCCTATTCCAGGCAAACTACTTGCACCACCCGACAAGTTTGATGAATCAAAAGCAACAACATCAAATCCTATATCTGTAGCAGTGCTGGCATCAAATGTTCCATTTTGTTGACTTATACTATAGGTAATTGCATCGCCTTGATAATCATATCCCACAACTTGGAACGCATAATAACTGTTGGCTCGTGCAATGGGCATGGTTCTTGAGGGATTGACCACCAGTGGTGTATAAACAATATCACTGTCGATAGTGATGTAAGTGTCGTTTACAAGGTTGGCAGTATCTGCTGTGAATCCTGTACGACTTATAACGCTAATTGTATATTGTTGTTGTGCATAATTGGCACCATCATAGGCCTGCACTGTAAAGCTGTAACTTAGACTTTGAGTTATGTTGTTAAAATCATATGGGCTTGAGTCAAAATCTTGTTGTTGTGTAATTACACCCTGTGTTGCACTATCGCCATCAAATCCTGGAGGTCCAAATTGCCCGGTTAGTGGTAATGGAGTGATGTATCCGCTGAGCACGCCAGTGCTGGTATTCAAACTGACCCCGGTGGGCAGACTTCCATTAACCAAACTCCATTGAATTTTGGCGTTGGGGTTTAATTCACTGACTACCAATTGTTCATTAAAATACGCACCATCAAATACATCGCCCAAAAATTGAGTTGATGGTAATATAATTGGTGCTGATACATTGGTAATAGTTAAACTAAAACCTTGATCTCTGACCTCGCCCTTGGCATTGAACGCTCTAACTGTGAATTGATATTCAGTGGATTGATCAAAGGTCTCGGCAGTTAGCAAAGTTGGTGTTCCCTGCAAATATCCTTGACTAACAAAATTAATTTCTGTGCCAGCCGAGATCAGTGTTGTGACATTGTTGCTCAAAGTAACAGTCAACGCTACACTGTCAATGGCGGCAATAGTGGTTTGTGCCGGAACACCGGTACCAAAAACATAATAGCTCACTGCCAATGCTTCCACACTGGCCATTTGTAGAACGTTTGCCACCAATTGGTTTTTTGCCACTGAAACTGTTTGTGTATAAGTCACAACTTGCATGCCGGGTGGTAAAGTTCCAGATATAAACTCGTACTGTATCATTGAACCCGAAGCATCTTCAGCCAACAACGGTAAATCATAATACTCGCTATTGGGCAACGTGCCCAGTGAGCCCGACGCAGTGACCCAGGCAAAGCCTTTGTTGAAGGCATTGGTAACAATGATAGAAAAAGCTCCATCAACAATAGATAAATCCAGTGTTCTGGCTCGTATTACAAAATTGAAAGTGTTGTTATTAAAATAATTTGTAGCATTATTTAGATACGACGGTGTTCCGCTAATCACGCCCGATGGGGACAGTGTTAATCCTGCCGGCAAGCTGCCGCTTATTAAATGATAGGAAATTGAATTGCCAACATTTCTAGTATCTAGTGCTTCTATTTGTATACTAACTGGCACGCCAGTTTCCATATTAGCAATAGTTTTTTGTGGGGTTATCCAAACTAGGTTTGCCATTACAATATGATCGCTTCTATTACTTTTGCACCTAGGCTGATATCAGTTTCTAGTGCAATTGCAAAACTGTATGCGCCTGCAGCATATTCGGCATATCCTGGTTGAGGACTTGTACTTAGACGTTGTCCCTTCATGATACTGCCCCATACTCGTAATGGCACACGTCCTTTGAGTGCCACTGCTTGTCCACCACTAGCACCATTCATTAGGTATGCTGGGTTAGTAGATATAGCTCCGATCACATTGTCTTGTCCATGTGCGCTACAGGCAGTTACTTCGGCACTGCCTCCTACCACAACCACAGTTCCCGGTTCGTATGTTTGATCAGTTAAATAATTTTCAGCCAAGTCAGCATATACTGCATGTGATGCAGTTGCAAATACAGTTCCAAACCAGCTGGCATTGGTACCAATATTGACTGCTGCATTGGCACCTGTATTTAATATAGCCGCGCTCGTGGACAAGCCTGCAACCGTTGTTGTCCCAGACACAGTTAAATTACCTGTAGCGGTGTTGTTGTTGACCACCAGTGATGAGAAATTGCCAGCGCCATTGAACACCGCAGCAGATAAATTGCCATTTGTGGCATTGTAATTGAGTGCAGTATTGAACGATGCTGGAACATTGGCACTTGTGCCAAAATTGGGTGCAATCAGTGGATAGTATATTCCGCTACTGGCAGTGGTGACTGGAATATAATTGCTGACATTGGCCACCGGCACAGTACCAATTATGTTGTTCACCGACACTGTGCCTACCAAGGTGGCTCCAACGTTGCCAATGACATTGCCGTTGATGGTGCTTGCTGCAATGATGCCGTTGCCACTACCACTCTGTATCACATTCAAATAATTTAATGTTCCAAGACTGGTAATTTGTGGTTGTGCAGCTTGCAGTATGGTGCCAGTCACTGTACCACTTAGGTTTCCGGTGATAGCACCTGGGCTAACTGTCAAGGCTCCCAGATTTGTTATACTACCGCCGTTGTTGAAATTCAGTGTAGTAGTTGTGATTGTGGTTGCACCCACTGTGGTAGCCGACAAGTTACCAGTTATGGTACCAGGCGACACAGTCAAACCGGTCAGTGTACCCAGGCTGGTGATGTAGGGTTGTGCGCCTGAACTTGCACCAATGGTGCCGTTAAAGATTCCGTAAAACCCACCACCAGAATATATGTTACCACCCACGCCCAAACCACCATTGGGGATAGTTACTGCACCATTGGTGTAAGCAGTGGATGGGGTTGCTGCCAAAAACACAGAATTTCCAGATACAAATCCGCCGGTGTAGGGTGCTCCATAACTAAACGCGGGACTGGCAACAATCACAGGATATCCATAATTGGTTAAATTTCCAGTGACATTCAAGTTTCCTGTCACATTTCCAGTCACAGACAAATTGCCAATTGAGGCAACATTTGAAACCAAATTGCCATAAAATACGTTGGCATTGACGTTGCCCACTATACCGGCTCCGCCCATCACAATCAGTGCACCTGATGTTGTATTTGCCGAAGTTGTGGTGTTGCTTAAAAATAAACTACCAAGTTGTGCATTTCCGTATACTCCACCAACAACTATACTGTTTCCGGTGGATGGGTCATTGGTGCCGGGCAGTGAGGTTTTGTATATAAAATTACCAGTGCTGTATTGATAGCCAAAATAAGCAAAATTGTTACCAGCTGGGCCAAGACTGCCAATACTGTATTTGCCCAAGATACCAATATCTTGCGTACTGCCCAGGCTCACGCCCGATTGTAGCTCGAGTAGACTGGAAGCATTTGTGATGGTCAAAGTACTCACCTGATAGGTGGTACCTACATATATGCTTTTAAAATAGTTGTTGGGACTTCCCAAATTGTATTGCAAGTTGGCGCTGGGCAACAGATTGGTACCAATAGCAGCATTACCAATTATGTAGGTGTTTCCGGTAACAACTAAATTACCTCCAGAATATATATTGCCCGCGAATACACCAAAACCATTGTTATAAAGTCCACTGGTGACTGTTAGGTTTCCGCTGGTGATGTTGCCGGTAAAAGTGGATACTCCGGTGGTGTTTAGTGTTTTTGTTGTAGTGGTTGCTATGTTGGCAAACCCAACATTGAGAGTTTGAGCAATGTTTGCACCTAAAAAATCAACGCTGGTTTGATTTAAGAAATTTGATACATTGGCAAAGTTGTCGCTGGTTTTGATAAAGGCGTTACGGATTGTGTCGCCGGTACCAGTATTGGGTTGAGCCCCATAATTGATATTTTCAAGACTATATAACGCCGAATTCCAATAAGCCATATTCCAAATCCTTACCTATATGCTTATTTAGCAGGATTTGCAATTGTGTTGACTTGCTAGTACGGGCTAAAACTACTGCCGCAGCCACACGAGGTTTGTGCGTTGGGATTTTTGATCGAAAAATTGCTGCCGTATAAATCGTCCTTGTAGTCGATTTCGGCGCCGGTCAAGTACTGCATACTCATGGCATCAACCAGGATTTGCACGCCCGATTCGTCCAGTGTGAAGTCGTCTTCGTTGGCGATTTCGTCTAGAGTAAATCCATACTGCATACCCGAACAGCCGCCACCTTGCACAAATATACGCAGTTTAAGTGCGGGATTGTTTTCTTCTGCAAGTACGTCTTTGAGTTTAACAGTGGCATTTTCGGTAATGGTGATCATAGTCTGTGATTGATAGCGTCCCAATCTATTATGCGCCAAATGTTATCTATATATTTGGCTTTATCTGAATGGTAGTCGTTTTGATAACTGTGTTCCCACATGTCCACCAATAATGCAATATCTGTGCGCTTTTGGTGGTTTTTGATTGTTTTGATGGCACCGCTTTTGCTTAGATAACACCAGCCCGAGCCTTGCACTTTTAGTGCTTCTTCTTTAAATTTCTTTTTAAAGTCGGTGTAACTTTTAAAGTTTCTATTGATCAAATCCAATATGTGCCCGCGTGGTGCCACTGTGCTGGGCTTTTTGTATTGTGCAAATAATATTCCGTGCAAGTATGCACCGGCTTCATTAAACGCAGGATCACCCTCGCCTTTGTTGTAACGGTCCACATAGCCCTTGTACAATTTACCAAAATGGAAATCAATATTGGCTTGACTCAGCACCGGTGACAGTGCCGAATGAGAATAGGGCAATCGAATTTGCTCCAGGGTCTGCTTGTTTTTGGCTTCTAATAGGTTTAGGGTTTCTCGTATATCTTGCATACACTATTTATTACGATATACAACTCTTCCGCGATTCATGTCATATGGCGACATTTCAACTTCGACACTGTCTCCTAATAATATGCGTATATTATTTTGTCTAAGTTTGCCGCCTATGGTGGCAGTAATTCGATGCTGATTTTCCAGCACAATCCTAAACATGGCATTGGGCAGGACTTCCTCCACACGGCCTGCCATCCTAATTAAATCTTCTTTGCTCAATGGTTTATTATCCCCTTCTCATCTTACTTATCTCCACTGCTTCGTCGTTAGAGAATACTGGGACAGCATTCGACTTGTGCATGGTGCCAATGCCAAGTATTT
>Ga0164297_10004503_pt1 | contig 12414 bp, 10 predicted proteins | sample GEODES058metaG_FD_113539 | JGI IMG/M metagenome (GOLD analysis project Ga0164297, IMG submission 113539) | Dystrophic lake water microbial communities from Trout Bog Lake, Wisconsin, USA - GEODES058 metaG | ecosystem: Environmental > Aquatic > Freshwater > Lake | place: USA: Trout Bog Lake... | reverse complement strand
GGTCTGGGATCAAGGAAAGTTGGCTAGATCTTTAGCCGCCAGGGCCCTTTGGCATCGGCTTTCCGTCCATCGTTCCACCGTTCATTTTCTCTTCGAGCACTTTGAGTTTCCACGTAGAGCCGGTACGAACCCATGTCTGATTTTCTGTGAAATTCATTGCCATGACGTGAGCCTTTCCATCCTTTCCTGGAGGCATAGCGAACGTCGCGGTTCCGGATACAACCGCCGTACCGGTGTTACCTGAAACTTTGGTGTTCATCAGCTTCATTGTCATCTTCATCGACTTAGTTGCCTTGAATGAAGTCTTCATTTCATCCATTGCTTGTTTTTGGTTGAGCTTCTGGCCCATAGAGATATCCACGAAATCAGCACTGGAGATTGAATCAAAGAATGCAGCATCTTTTGAGGTAAATGCCTTCTCAACCTTCGGGACCATAGCCTTCATGAAGGAATTAAAATCTGAATTTGACTTAGCGGATGCGACTCCCAAAGTGAGTGCCCCCATAGCCATTGCAAGGACGAGTTTCATGCTTTTAGCTCCTCAATTGGCAAATGCCAATTGCATCGGCGGCCAGTATAACTGCCTCAATGCAATTGAGCAAGTCAATCTAGATTGTTACGTTCCTGCTTAAGTCCGTAACAATTCAACTGGGCCACCTGTATTTGAACTAGGCCCAATTGAACTTGGCGAACTACTTACCGCCGCCGACAAAGCCTCCACCTCGAGTGCCGTTCCCTGGCGTTGGTGGTGGCTGCATATTCCTTCCCCCACCAAAGCGGCCGCTTCCTTGAAATGGCCCAGGCAACGTGACCTTTCCTTTAATCGCCATCTCTTTCTTAGAAATTTTGTAGATCGTCAAGCCTTGCGTGACATACAAAAAATCTCCGTCAGAAATAACTTGGTCGATCCGAGGCGGATTTTGCCCAAGGCCCATTCCCTGTTGGGGTCCACCAGGAATCATGAACTGACCGCCCATACCTGCTCCAGGAGGTGCACCCCATTGTCCGCCACCAGCACCTTGAGGCGGCAGTGGCGGCAACTCTTGCCCAGCCTTTGCTGGTGAAACAAATGCCATATTAACTGCGACCAAAGAAAGTGCAGTAACTCCAAAAAGCGCCCATGATCTCAATTTCATATTCAAGCTCCTACCTTCCATTGTATTCCTACTTCCCAAACATAGAAAGGCCGTTTGACTCGATGGATATGCCCATCCGATGCCGTTTAGGAATGCGCACCGTATAGATCACTTTATGGAAGGCGCCAAGTAGAATCTTCCCAGATGTCCAGCCGAGAAAGTCAGATCTCAAGTCGCCTAGGTTCCGCAATTCAACTCCATCGCGCAGGACGTGTCCAAGATGCTGAACGACTCTACATGGAGGTTATTCGGCTTCAGTCCGACAATGTGGACGCGTTATCCAATCTTGGCCTGATTCATGCTCAAACTGGTCGGACGAAGAGTTCTATCGAATATTTGCAACGTGCTGTTATCGCGGATGATTCTGCTGTAGCCTTGCGAATATATCTGGGGCATGCCTTAAAAGATGGGGGGCAACTTGTCGAAGCCGCGGCTCAATACCAAGTTGCGACGGAACTTGATCCAGCGTGCGCTCCAGCTTTCTACTTTCAAGCCAACGTTTTGCTGCAACTAAGAGCACCCAAGGATGCTGCGGTACTCTATCGCAAGTGCCTCAGCATAGACCCGGCCAACGGAACGGCATGGATCAATTTAGGGCTATCTTTGCTTGAAATCTCAGAATTCCGTGAGGCGGAGGAGGTCCTTGGTCATGCGGTCAAACTCAGCCCGAAATCTGGCGCTGCATGGCTAAACCTTGGAGATGCTAACTTGGGGTGCAAACACTTTAGCGAAGCCATTTCATCGTTTCGAACTGGTCTAAAGTTTGCCCCTCAAGATTCGGGAGCTTGGGCTGGACTAGGTGAGGCACTTCTTGGAGTTCAAGATATCCAGGGAGCTGAAAAGGCGCTGAGTCAGAGCCTGCAACTACAACCCCTAAACCCCAGGGCACTCTTCCTTCAAGCCCAAATTAGACAGGAACAAAAGCAACTTGATCAAGCGGTTGAAGGTTATCGTCAAGTTCTGAATTTGATCCCCGACCATGAAGCAGGTCAGTTCAATTTGAACATGATCTTGTCTGAGCAGGGTTTTTGGGAAGAGGCTCAACGAGGATTTGATTCTCTAGGCCAATCGGGAACGCTTCTTGCGGCTGGTGCTCTGGTGAGATCTGCCTTGAGCGTGCCTGTTATTCCCATGTCGACGAAAGAAATCCTTGGATCGAGGGAGCGGATATCAGCTTGCTTGGCAGTCCTTGAACAAAGGGGCCTATCTATTGAAGATCCTCAGACTCTAATCGGGACACCTGCCTTTTACTTGGCATATCAGGGCCTCAATAACAAGCAGGTCATGAAGGCGATAGCAAGCTTCATGATTCAAATTGTGCCGGAATTGGCTTGGACTGCACCCCACATTGGTCATGCAAAAGAACATGGCCAAAAAATCCGAATTGCCTTCATTTCAGCTCACCTAAAGGAGCACACCGTTGGGCGAATCACGTTAGGACTCATTTCACAGCTTAATCGTGATCAATTTGAAGTTTGGGTACTCCGACCATCAGGTTCAGCTGACGATTTCTCAAGAATCATTGACGAATCAGCAGATCACGTTCTGGATTTACCGAAGGATTTTCGGCAAGCCCGTAAGGAAGTCGCCAACCTCGAATTGGACTGTATCTACTATCCCGATATCGGCATGGAACCGTTCACTTATTATCTGGCCTTCTCTCGATTGGCAAGATTTCAATGTGTTGGTTGGGGCCATGCAGAAACCACAGGTATTCCCAACTTGGATGCATTTATTTCGACAATTTACTTTGACGATGAGAGTAGTGAAGGCTCCTATTCGGAATCACTGGTTCGATTACAACGAATCAACAACTTTTACTAACCCTTTGAAAAGGAGTACTTGCCAGTAACTCGACAAGAACTGGGTTTGCCATCAGAAGGTCCGTTGATTCTATGTCCTCAAAGTGCGTTTAAATATCATCCAGACTTTGACGAAGCCCTTGCCCAAATCCTACGAAAGTTGCCCAATGCCACCATCGCCTTAAGCGCGGGAACAGAACCACATTGGAACGAACTGCTTACCAATCGGTTCAAGCAAACCATGCCTACCGGATTTGAACGGATTTTTCTCTTGCCAAGGGTTGAATATGAAAAGTATCGGGGCCTCCTGGCATTGGCCGACGTTATCATCGATCCCAAGCATTTCACGGGGGGGCATACAACATATATGGCATTCTCAGTCGGAACTCCCGTCGTGACTTGGAAAGGGGATCGAATGAGTGGGAGAATGACCTACGGGTTGTACTCTCAAATGGGTCTGACACCCCTTGCAGCCGAGACGCCAGAGGAGTTTTCTGAATTGGTGGGCAAGGTCGTCGAAAATCCTGATTATCGAGAGGAGTTAAAAACTCAGATCAATTCGAACTCGGACAAGCTGTTTGACGATATTGAGTCTGTGAGAGAGTTTGAATCTGTCATTCAATCAAGAATCAATGCCTCCTTCACCCAATAATTCGGCCCATTCAAATCTCTAACGGATATCTATTGAACATCCATGTTAACCTTAACAGCCTTAATCTGCACCGGTGCTTCTTGGACTCTCGGCCCTTTTACAAGAACGGGAATTTTGAATCCCGTGCTTGGGCCGAACCCAAAGATTGTGTTCAAGTGTCCCATGCAAAGCAAACCAGTGCAGTGGGAGCACGACCACGTCTTTAACCCTGCCGCAACGGAATTTCGTGGTTCGGTGGTGTTGCTCTACCGAGCCGAAGACAACAGTGGTTCGGGAATTGGCGGGCATACATCAAGAATAGGATTTGCCGATAGCAACGACGGGATTCACTTCGCCAAGAGACCTCAACCAGTCCTATTTCCGGCCAAGGATACGGTCAAGAGATTTGAGTGGACAGGCGGATGTGAAGATCCACGAGTGGTGAAACGGTCGGATGGTTTGTATGTCGTCACCTACACCTCTTGGGACCGAAAGACAGCGCGGCTTTGTGTTGCCACCTCAAGGGATTTGACTCACTGGACCAAACACGGACCAGTCTTTGCAGGAACAAGTTTTGCCGACCAATGGTCCAAATCGGGATCGATTGTGACCAAGCTCAATCACGAGAAGCTGGAGGCAGTAAAGATTAATGGACTGTTCTGGATGTATTGGGGTGAGGGTTCGATCAAGATCGCATCTTCACTTGATTTGATCCATTGGAAACCAATACTTACTTCACCAACCGAACCATTAGGTGCCCTAACACCACGAGCCAATCATTTCGATTCGGAATTGGTTGAGCCTGGCCCTCCGGCCGTACTAACCAAGGATGGCATCATATTAATCTACAACGGCAAGAATGCTCAATCCGGCGGGGATACGACCATCGATCCCGGAGCCTATGCTGCCGGTCAAGCACTATTTGACCGTACAAATCCCACCAAATTGATCGATCGAACCGACAGCTACTTCTTCAAGCCAGAGCTGCCTTGTGAACGGACTGGCCAATACAAGGCTGGAACGGTGTTTACCGAAGGCATCGTGCGGTTCAACCGACGGTGGTACCTCTATTACGGAGCAGCAGATTCTTTTGTGGGACTGGCAGTCGCCAAGTAGATCTATAACTTTCGCTTAAAGATCAGGACTTGATCTTTGCCTTGTAATTTCATGCTCGGCAAAGCAAAGTTCTGTACTTGAACAGTGCTGTTGGAAACGTCTCCCGATTCCAGGTCAAGACGAGTGAGATTGTAAGTTCCGTCTCCAATGCTGAGTCCCGTTACAGTTCCGGTTGGATTTGCCGTTCCGGAAGTTGCTGTCAACCTTATGATCATCCAATCGGATTCGCCAGTCCCCATCGCTTTGGCTTGGGACCCCGCATTCGTTAAGGTGAAGGAGTTCAACCGAACCCAATCTGCACCATGGTTTTCAATGCGTAGAACAACTGAACCCGCTGGATAGGGCACCTCAATCGCTCCAGATGGTTGATAGTCTTTGGCTTGACTCGGAAATGGAACAGTTTTCGACAATTTGTCGTTTACGAAAATTCGCAGTTCAGCTCCTGAAGCAGCAATCTCGGCCAGTGCGATCGACAGTTTTCCTGGTTGTTTTGCATTCACTTTCAAAGTAATCGGCCCAGCGTTCATGTCTTTATGCCCTCCTTCCATGCTTTGGAAGAAGCTGGGGAGTTTAGAGAGATTTGCAGGAGTCAGGTCATCTGGTATGGCAAAGGTGGAGTGCTCCATCGGATTCCAACCTGCACCAGGACTGAAAGTAAGATCTCCAGCTTCTAGAGTTTCCACCTTGAGTTTGAGTTGTCTGGCATTGGGATGCTTGGCAATTTCGCTGAGGTGGATTACTTCGCTGGCGTTTTTGAAGTCCGGATACAGGTTAAGCGGCTCGACTTGATCCCAAGACCAGTACATTGCCGAGCCCGCATGATTGGCGGTCAGTGCGGCATAGATCGCATCTCGGATTCCGGACTGGACTGCCGGTCGATTACTCTCTGCTGGACCAAATTCACCAAAGAAGAATGGCTTATCCGTCGGGACTACAGCACCACCGACTGCACTGGCCAAATCGACGGGATAGGTATGGGGTTGGTAGTAATCCATCGCAGCATAGAGTGCAGATCGTTCGGTTGCCGAACTGGTTGTGATCATGTGATGATACGGATCAATGGTGCGGATATAGTCCGCCATTTCCTTATGCCAGGTTTCGATATCTGGCCATCGGTTCTCGTACCGAGCATCCACCCACTCCACTTCATTAAACAGTTCCCAGGCAAGGACCGATGGAGACGCCCCGTACCTCGCAACGGCATAGCGAAGCCACATTTTGGATCGGCGCTTAGCTTCAGTATCCGTAAAGAAATCGCCAGCATCTTTTAGAAAGCCCCCTTTGGCAGCATTCCAAGGCTGGTCGGGCCAGTTTGGATTGACCTTGGAGCTAAATGCGCCATGGTGAAACAGAACAAATTGGAAATCGACGCCACTCCGTTCAGCTTGATCCACCAGCCCTTGCCACTTGTCTAACGCTTTTGGCCAGAGTTCTCCCGATGGAACCTTCGGATCATCTTGAGGCCACCATGGGTTTTTACCGTCCCAGTGATTTGACCAAATCCTGCTCCAATTGATGCCGTTTTGCCCCATTTTTGCCAGTTGATCCAGCATCGTTGGTCCCGCTCCCTGCCATCCGAGGTTGAATCCAATCGGATAGTAGGGTGTGCCGTCATCCCATCGGAACCTGTTCTTGTGAGCGGGATCCGGATGGACAAATCCATGTTCTAGGGGTCGGGTGAGATCTAAGAGCCCTTCCTGTGGCTCCTCCAACATCTTCTTCCCGTTGCGATACAAAACGGCCTTGTAGAGCCCCTTGATTGGAGTGACGAGAATCGCTTTGTATCCGGCACCGTCAAAGTATGCCAACCGCTCAATGGGTGGCCCGCTTGGACCGGTAAATTGGACACGCACATCATTCTCATCAGGGTCGAATGGATTCCCGCCGAATTGAACCTGAAAGGTCGCTTGAGCAGGTCCAAACCATGATGCGGGTGTTGACTGTGTCAGCCGTAGCCCCGCCCCAACCAAGAACGTGATGAGCATTATTTCCATTATCCGTCGTACATAACCAAAATCGTTGCCTGTGGCAGCGTTTGAAGCAACTTCGATATCCTCTTCATGCCATGTTTGCACCTCCCCTTATTCATGCCTATGCCCATGGAGACTGTGAACAAGCACGTCCTTTGTTCGACTCCTTGTCTCATGGGTTCTGCCACGTGGAAGCCGATGTTTGGTTCATCGATGGTCAACTGTATGTCTCACACGACGAAGAGGACGTTGACTCATCCCGCACGTTGGAAAATCTGTACTTAGAACCTTTGATTGAGAGGCTTACCGCCGGAGATGGTTGGATCTACACCAATGGAGTTGAATTCACCTTGTTGGTGGATATCAAAAATGCTCCCGAAGAGACTCTTCGTGTTCTCGACGGAATGCTGGAACCCTATTCCCATTTGCTAACCATGTTCGATCAAGAGATCGGGGTTACTCATCGAGGATTGATGGTTTTATTGTCCGGTGAGCGTCCCATTGAATCCGTTCGAACGATGGCTTCTCGTCGGGTGTTTATTGACGGACGATCACCCGACCTGCGATGTCCGATTGATTCGAGCTTGATACCCTGGGTCAGCGATGACTGGCACAAACTTTTCGAATGGAGAGGCATCAGCGAATTCCCACATGCGGAGTCCGATCGACTTTTGGAAATGGTTCAAACAGCCCATCAATACGGCTCAAAACTTCGATTGTGGTCCGCCCCAGATGAGCCAATTGGCTGGCAGACTCTTCTGGAACATGGCGTAGATTTGATCAGCACGGATCGATTGGAACCTTTGGCCAATTTCTTACGAACCTATCAAGCTGATTCCGGTTACTGAGCGAGAGTGAGTCGAATCTTTCCACCCTGGGAACGCACCCTCCAACCATTCTGGGTGAGCTTGGCTTGGCCAACTTTAACCCCCACTGAATATACGGGTTGTTGGAGATAGCGAACTTGAGAATCGGTTACAACTGGTAATTGAGCCTTAGACACATCCCATTCAAATGAGAGGCTCCAATCCTCTCCCAACTTCGGATGGAACTCAACGAATAGGTCAGACTCCGTGAAATGAATTTTTGCTGTACCAAACTCTGTGGGTAGGTGCACCATCAAGGATTGATCACTTTCCTCTACCCACGGCTTTGCCGTCAATCGAACCACTTGATCATTCACAACGAGGTACGCGCCAGCACCTGGATCTCCCAACACCCCTGGCCTCGAACTCCAGTGATACCCATCCATAACAGCTGGCATGCGCTGCTCCACATCGGATAACCGTGTCGGCGTTCGAAGGAACGGCTGTTCATTCTGGTCGCTGTATACAGTGACGTCACGCAGAAAGGGTAATCCCCCTCTTATGTGCAAGTTGGCCCGATAGAATCGGCTCTGATACCACACGGTGGATTCGGTAGGTTCCGTGTTGCCGAATGGATCTTCCAGCATGATTTGACTCTGTACTGGTGTGACTTTAAAAGCCTTCTTAAATCGGCGGCCAGTATCCCCAAGAGTCTCGACATGAGCCAATCCGCGGTCACGAATGGCGGCCAGTGCCTCTAGTTGCTGGGGCAATCCTGGTTCCATGCTCGGCCAGCCAAAGCTATTCTCCTGCCCAATTTGGGCATAGGCAAACCCCAAACTCGAACCGTGGGTAATCATCCTATAGAATGCCTCAACGAATTTGGGATCTCGGCCAGCCCCCCAAACCGGTTCCATCGTATCAGGCGGATGGATTCGCCTTCCGCCTGGGGCTGGGAACTCTCGGTAGTAGTAATAGACTGGATCCTGTCCCAACATTCGGAATACAGGCGTGTCGATCTGATGCTCACGGTCGGTTCCTGGGCTCCAGCAATTCACCTTGCTCGGATAATATCCAGCAATAGGAGCACCCCAGATCGTAAAACCGTCTGTTGCAATCTGATCGCGGCATACGGCGAATGCGTCAATTCCATACTGATCGCTGAAATAAGTCATCGAAACGGCGTCTAAATTCCAGCTCGCTACTGATTTGGGATAGTGGCCAAAGATGGAGTGAAAGCTGTACATTGCGGCATCAATGAGCTTGATCCGTTCTTCCTTTGTATATCCAATGGAGAATGCAACCGAAGGGTTGTAGTCCCATTCATAACCCGGTCTTCCGCGCCATTCCACCAGCGCATGTCGGCAAAGCATCTCGTTCATTTCGAACCAGAATCCGACTTCGTGATCAGGAGTCATCCGGTTTTTCAGCTCTTGGACAAACGGACCCGCAATCAATGCATCGTATTGGAGTAGCCAGGTCGTTGGCAAACCAAATTTGAGTGAAAGGTCCATTTGACGCTGAACTGGAAGGAGCAAATCCATCGGCTCACGTGGCTCGACTCCGCGTATAAAATTCACCACATTGAGACAACGAACGGTGCCACTCTTCCCTGCTCCAGTCGATGAAAGGAAGGCACTGGTTATCGGTGAAGCTCCGATTAGGAGTCCCGCTTGAGCGGATAGGGCAAGGAAATCTCGTCGCGTGATCATGGACGCTGGCAGACTACCGTCAAACCACGAATTCTACAAGGCAAAAATTGGTAACCTGCTCTTCTCAAATCGGAGCCGCAATGATCCAATTTACGCTTGCTGCCTTCGCCATAGCTACGATGACAACACCTAAAGATCGACTCGTCTTTGAAGGAAAAACTGGCCCCGGCCACGGGAAACAGATCGTTTTCCTGTCAGGGGACGAAGAATATCGCTCGGAGGAGGGCCTTGTGCAACTTGCGAGAATCCTGTCAGAGAGGCACGGATTCAAATGCACAGTTCTCTTTTCAATCAATAACGCAGGGCAGATTGATCCCAATACTCAAGATAACGAACCGGGCATGGATGCGCTAGATCATGCCGACCTGTGTGTGATGTTGCTTCGATTTAGACATTGGCCCGATTCTCAGATGAAGCACTTTGTGGATTTCTATCATCGGGGTGGCCCCATCATTGCTCTGCGCACAAGCACCCACGCATTTGACTACCCAGCTGACTCCACCAGTGCTTACAAAGAGTTTGGGTGGAAAAGCAAGTTGTGGCCCGGTGGATTTGGAAAGCAAGTTTTGGGTGAAAACTGGGTGACCCATTGGGGAAATCATGGCCACGAAGCCACTCATGGAGTCCTTGAAACCCAAACGCAACACCCAATCCTAACCGGTGTTCAGTCCGTTTTTGGAACCACCGACGTTTATGAGGCCGCCCCACCTTCTGGATGTCAAATTTTAATGCGAGGTCAAGTTCTGACCGGAATGAATATCACCGATACTCCAGCCACTCATCGCAAGAAAACGGTCGGTGGAGTGGAACAGGAAGTTAACGAGCCGATGATGCCTATTCTCTGGGTTCAGCAGCGCCGTAATGAACATGGTAAGTCCAATCGGATCGTGACCACTACTATGGGAGCGGCCACTGACCTGCTCAATGAGGGACTACGTCGAATACTGATCAACGGTGTCTATTGGTGCACGGGTTTGAGTCGACAGATCGGACCCAACCTTGATGTGAATCTGATTGGCGAATACAATCCGAGCCATTTTGGATTCAACGGGTTCAAGGTCGGAATCAAGATCGATGACCTGATTTCTGAATATACGAAGTAAGCCCTTTGGGCGTGGCATCCCCAAAAATTGTCAATCCCAACCCGACTCATTCACACAAATAAACCACAAAGATGTACTATGTTCGGACGATAAAAAAGGGGACTCTCAGGGAAGTACTCAATGAACTGTTTCAGACATATTACAATTGGCTCTTTTATTAGCCTAAGCTTATTCTCGGCGTATGCGCAAGCACCAGAATACAAACCCTCAGCCAAAGAACTTGCCCAAGGCAAGCTCTTCAATTCGCTGACCATCGGCAAGCGGTCCGATGTTGCCAAAGCGCTCAAAGCAGGAGCCGATCCAAACGAGGTCGACTTTATCGATATGACTCCACTCGATTGGGCAGACAACATTGCCACGGTGGATACCCTCATTAAGCATGGAGCGAGGATCAACGAGACCACCGTGAAAGGTACGGCATTGTTCAATGCTCTTGCGGTTGGCTCTGACGCCATCGGTGTCCATCTGCTTAAACTGGGCGCCGACCCAAAACTTGGCCGGCCCGATAAGCTCACTCCGCTTATGAACGCGGCGTATTCCGGCACCAACCAATCGATGAAACTCATGCTAAGCCATGGTGTCGATGTTGATGCTAAGAGTAAGGATGGTCAAACGGCGCTGTCTTTCGCGGTTCGAGGAAACCAGGTGCGGGCAATCAAGATTCTACTTGCACACGGAGCAAGGATCGAAAGTCGTGATAAATTGGGCCGCACATCACTCCACTATGCGGCGCTATTCAGCAGGCCCAACTTGATCCGTCTGTTAGTCAGTAACGGGGCGAACATCGAGGCAAAAGATGTAGCAGGTTCGACGCCTTTAATCTTGGCGACTCGCTATGTTGGCGATGCGTCCACAGTACAAGCCCTGCTCAATGCAGGCGCTAACCGATCGACAAAAGATCACATGGGATTGACGGCAGCCGCTTGGGCCAGTCGCAGAGGCTTTGCCGATTGTGCACGGTTGCTCCATGGAACAGCCGAAGTTTCTGTGGTCGCGAATAGCGACAAAGTCCATTCTGCCCTTGCACCAGCCCTTACAGTTATTCAACGGAGCATGTCTGTATTTCAGCAGCGATCCAGTTGTGTTAGCTGCCACCACCAAGGTCTAGGGGTGACGGTGTTGGCTTCTGCTTTGCAACACAAGTTGCCTGTCAATGGCGGTTTGTTACAGTCTTACATGGGCCAAATGGCCGAAGATGGAAAAGCGCAAGGTCCGGTAATTCATGCTGCAGTCGCCAATCCGAGATACGCCGATGCCGTGCCCATTCTCCACACCGGAGACTTCAGCTTCGGGGGTAGCTACATCTTTGGTGCCATGCGCACCATGGGCGTTCCTGCAAACCCCGGATTCGCTGAAGGAGCATTGTTCACAGCAAGGCTCCAGAATCCGGCTGGCAATTGGGACATGGGACCGCGAGGCATCATGCAACACAGCGCGGCCCTGAATACCGCTATGGTATTGGATATGCTGAATGCATACTATCCAGCCGATCAGAGGTCTGAGTTGGAAGCGATGAAGGCTAAGGCGAAGCATTGGGCTTTGACCATGAAGCCTGCCTGTGCTGAAGATTTAGCGGGTCGAGTACTCATCCTAAAAGCATCCGGTGCATCAACTAATGAGATTGGTGATGCGGTGACGCTACTGAAGGTTGCTCAAAGAAAGGATGGCGGATGGGGTGTGGCTGACTGCAAAGTCAGTGATGCTTACACAACGGGCTTAGCGATCTACGCTTTGCGAAATGGCGCGGGTGAATCATCAAACTCTAAGTCTCTCAGTAAGGCAACCGCCTTTTTGCTCCGGACTCAAGACCCCGATGGATCCTGGTTCGAACCAAAGAACACGGCTGCGTTCAACAATTACTTCGACACCACGTTCCCTCACGGGTTTGATCAGTACGCTTCCTTTGCAGGAACTTGCTGGGCCGCACTCGGATTAATGTCGACGTTGGACAAGCCAGTAGTCGCGCGTCGATAAATAAATGGCGTCTGTTTTGATTAGAACCGACGCCATTTTCTACCGTTGGCAGTCAATGGTGTCACTGGTCAACGAGAGTGATTATGCCGAGTTGCCCAGTGAGAGCCTCGTTGACTCGCACGTCCTGTGCCATGGGCTCGCCTTCCTTGGCTCGCGAGGTTTAT
>Ga0164297_10004502_pt1 | contig 12415 bp, 10 predicted proteins | sample GEODES058metaG_FD_113539 | JGI IMG/M metagenome (GOLD analysis project Ga0164297, IMG submission 113539) | Dystrophic lake water microbial communities from Trout Bog Lake, Wisconsin, USA - GEODES058 metaG | ecosystem: Environmental > Aquatic > Freshwater > Lake | place: USA: Trout Bog Lake... | reverse complement strand
GGCTGACATGCGCCTCGGTCAAGCGGGGATCGAGCCGCAGCGCCGACCGGCACAGCGCCTCCGCCGCCTCCAGATCATCGAGGTCGGCCGAGGCATTGCCCCAGTTCAGCCAAGACGGCGCATGGTCCGGGTTCAGGGTCAGCGCGCGGTGGAAGGCGGCACAGGCGGCGGTGGGCTGGCCTGTGGCGTTCAAAGCGACACCACGGGCGAAGTGCAGTTCCGGATCGTCCGGCACCAAGGCCAGGGCAGCCTCGGCTTGCGGCAACACCGCCTCCAGCCGGCCGGCCGCGAGCAGGGCGCGCACCAAATTGCGGCGCATGCCGGCATGGTCCGGCTGCCGGCGCAATGCCCGCATCAACACCGCCGCGGCATCATCCGCTCGACCGTTGCGCAGCAAGGTCAGTCCTTGCAGATAAAATCCGCTGCCGTCATCGGCGGTTTGGGCATTCGACGCGTCCATGACATGCTGCATGGCGATAGTTTCGCGGCGGATCGTTAACGGGTGATTAACGCCTTGTTGCAGGGGGATGAATGACAAGCGGTCTCGATGGTGTGATTGCGGCGGAGACGATCCTCAGCAAGACAGATCAGGCTTCGGGCATGGTCTGGGTGCGCGGTTTCGATCTGCCGACGCTGGTGGAACGCTTCGGCTACGAAGGCACGGTGGCACTGCTGTGGCAGGGATTTGCCGGCGACGAACTGACCCGGGAGACGCTGCTGGACGCGTTGGGGGCGGCCCGGGTGCGCGCCTTTGCCGCCATGCCGTCCTGGCTGGGTGCCTCGGCTGGCAAATCCTTGTTCGAGGGTCTGCGCATCGCCCTGGCGGATCAGCCGGACACGGCCGGACCGGCGGATCTGCTGGCAGCGCTCACGGTAGCCGTGCCGGCGCTGGTGCGCCAAGCGGCAGGGCAAACACCGGTGCCGCCCGATCCGGCATCGGACACCGCCACCGACCTGCTGCGCATGATGCATGATGCGCAGCCCGACCCGGCGCAGGCAGCGGCGTTGGATGTCTATTTCACCGTCATGGCGGAAAGCGGGTTGAGCGCGTCCTCGTTCACCGCGCGCTGTGTCGCCTCGACCCGTGCCAGCCTGACCGCCGCGGTTCTTGCCGCCTGGTGCGCCTTTACCGGCGCCCTGCACGGGGGCGCGCCAGGCCCGACGCTGGATCTGCTGGATGCGGCCGAAGCCCAACCGGACCTGGTGGACTGGCTGGAGGCGAAGCTGCGCGCCGGCGAACGGCTGATGGGCTTTGGCCATCGCGTCTTCCACGGCAATGACCCGCGCGCCGAGGCCATGCGGCACGCCATGCGGGCGATGGGCCCGGCCGCCGGCCGTCTGGCTTTCGCGGCGCAGCTTGAACAGGCGGTCGCGACGGCGATCGCGCGCGTCAAGCCGGGCCGAAGCTTGCCGCCGAATGTCGAGATCGCCGCAGCCCTGCTGCTGGATGCCGTCGGTATTCCGCGGGCGGCCTTCACCCTGGTGTTCGCCGTCGGCCGCAGCGCCGGCTGGATCGCCCATGCGCTGGAGCAACGCAAAAGCGGGCGGCTGATGCGCCCGGCCTCGGCCTATATCGGGCCGCCGATCGGCGCGATTGATCCGGCGCAAGGTGCGGAGGCGGGGCGTGTCTAACCTGCGCGCACCGGCAGATGAAGGCGCGCTATGACACCGTTGATCGCGACGCTGACGCTTAACCCGGCGGTTGATATGGCCTGTCATGCCGCCGCGGTGCGGCCGACGCACAAGGTGCGCACCACGATGGATCGGCTCGATGCCGGCGGCGGCGGGGTGAATGTCGCGCGGGTGTTGCATGCGCTGGGATGCGATACGATCGCATTGGTGGTCACCGGCGGTATCACCGGCCATTTGATCGAGGAATTGCTGACCGAGGCAGCCGTGCCCTGGCGCGCTGTCCATGTGCCGAGCCGCACCCGGATCTCGTTGAATGTGCGCGATGAATCGACGGGTTTGGAATGGCGTTTCGTGCCTGATGGGCCGGCGGTTTCAGCGCAAGACCTTGCCGCCGTGCACGCCGCCCTGGCCGAGACACAGGCGCCATGGGTGGTTGCCAGCGGCAGCCTGCCGCATGGCGCGCCGGATGGCGTTTATGGCGATCTCGCCGCCGCAACCTCGGCGCGCGGTGCCAAATTCGTGCTCGATAGTTCCGGCGCGCCGCTGCGCTCGGCGGCAGGCCGGGGGATCGAGCTGTTGAAGCTCAGCCAGTCGGAACTGGAATTTCTGGCGGGGGGTGCGCTGGCGGATCAGATGCGGATCCGCGCGGCGATTGCCGAACTGATCGGCCAGGGGGTGGCGCGGATTATCGCTGCCAGCTTGGGCAAGGATGGTGCGATCATCGCCTCGGCGACCGAGATGCATGCGCTGCCGGCGCTGCCGGTCAGCGTGAAAAGCGCGGTCGGGGCGGGTGATAGTTTTCTCGCCGGGCTGGTTGCGGCGCTGGCCGATGGCAGGGGGTTGCGCGACGCGCTGGCCTGGGCGACGGCGACGGCGGCCGTATCGGTCAGCCGGCCCGGCACATCGCAGGTCGATCTGGCGTCCGTCCAGCAGGCTTTTCAGACCATGCTCTGACGCACCGGGCGGCTTGCGCGGTGCCGGGCCTGGGCTAGAGGCGCATGTCCGTTGCGGATGGAGCGCCGCCTGGATACCTTTCTTGGGCACGTTCCCTGGACACGCTCGCTGGACACGCTCCCTGGCCACGCTCCTTGGTCACCTTCCCTGGGCACCTCCCCTGGCCCCCCCCCTGGGACCCCCCCTGGGCACCTCCCCTGCGCACGTTCCGTAGGGAACATGCCGCCCTGGTTACGGCACCCGTGTTACGCCCACCTGTTGCACGCCACCTGTTAGATATCAGTGTTATGCGCGGTCCCTGCGGGATGCCGCGGCGCTTGCTCAGGCGACGTCCAATGCCTCGTGCGTGCTGATCCAGGTCTCCGCGCCGCGCCTGGACAGATGCACCTGCGCCGCCTCTCCGCCGGCGGTATTCAGCGCCCGGATCACCGGCAGGCGACGTTCCGGCGGCACGATGAACATCAGAAATCCGCCACCGCCAGCCCCCGATACCTTGCCACCCATGGCCCCTGCCGCGAAGGCGGCGCGGTGCAGCGCGTCGATCCGATCGGTGCTGATTCCCGCGGCCGTGCGGCGCTTGGCCTCCCAGGAGCGATTGAGGACCGCTGCCATGCGCCGGATGTCGCCATCCACCAGAGCCTGGCGCATGGCATAGGCGTCGGCCTTCAAGCGGTGCATGCCATCCAGCGCCGATGCGTCCTGGGCAATGCGGCGCTGCTGTTCGGCGATGATCGCCTCCGAGCGGCGGGAAACACCGGAAAAACAGACGACCAGGGCGGCTTCCAATTCATTCAACACCGCCGGATCCGGGTGCAGGGGCGTCACACTGACACCGCCCGATTGGAAGGCAATGAAATTGGTGCCACCAAAGGCCGCGGCATAGTGGTCTTGCCGGCCGCCTTCCAAGCCGAGATCACAACGCTCGATCTGCCAGGCGGTATGGGCGATCTCGTGGGCCGACAGCGGGATATCCAGATAGCGCGCAAAAGCGGCAACAAGAGCAACGACCAAGGCCGATGACGATCCCAGGCCGGATCCGGGCGGTGCATCGACATAGGATGTGACGCGCACGGGCGGCAGCGCACCGTCACAAAAGCGCTGCGCAAAATGCGCCGCGACCCCGGCATGCAGGGTCAAGCTGCTGGAGGAAGCGGCGGCAGGCTTGATCGCCCAGGATTCGGTGACGCCCAGGTCCGTCGCGTCCAAATGCGTCAGCCCATCCGGCGATGGGGCGATGAAGGCATAGGCGTAGCGGTCGATGGTGGTGTTCAGAACCGCGCCGCCGTGCAATTCCCAGTAGGGGCTGAGGTCGGTGCCGCCGCCGGCGAGGCCGAGGCGCAACGGAACGCGGGCACGAATGGTGGCGTCGCCACGCGAACCGGTGTTGGACAAGCCTGGCTCCTGACCCTGCGGGCTAGGACGCCTAGGTGAGGTATGGACGTAAATATTCCGTTAAGTCGCCGCCGGGGAAAAGATACCCGGCGATGCCGGCTGCGGCGGCTGCCGCCATGTCGGTTTGCTGATCGCCTATCATTATTGCATCCTGCGGCGCAACGTTCCAACTTTGCATCAGGTCCAGCAGCATGCCGGGTTCCGGCTTACGCCACGGGTGGGTTCGGCGATAGGCCGCGAGGGGGGCGGCTGGGTGGAACGGGCAGTAGCGGGCGTCGTCGATCGTACCGCCATGGGCACGTGCTTCATCGCCGATCCAGTCCAGCAGACTGCGCACGTCGTCCTCGGAATAATAGCCGCGCGCAACACCGGATTGGTTGGTGACGATGAAGACATGCCAGCCTGCCTCGGTGGCGAGACGGATAGCGTTCAGGGCGCCGGGCATCCAGTCGAACCGCGCGCGACTGCCGACATAGCCATGATCGACATTCAACACACCATCCCGATCCAGAAACAATGCGCGACGACGCACGACGCGCGGCAACTCGGTTTGTGCCGCGGCATAGTCTTCCGGCACGCCGATATCGCGAAAATAGCCGTCGGCAATCGTCGCGCGCAGCCGGTTCGCGGCGGCGAGACCGGGTAGGATATCGGCTTCCAAAGAGCCGGACGGCCCGAGCGCATCGATCACCTCCCGCCGGAAGAGGCCGATACCGGCATGGATCGGCCCCTGGCCGCCGGCGGGCTGGAACCCTGTTACGCGGTCGCCGTCCAGCCGGACGGTTCCGAAGCGGCCACCGGGGGGCGCCGGACGCACCAGAAGGCGCCCGAGGACGCTGTTTCCCGCGGCGCCTTGGGCGTCCGGGTTTTGCATCGCGTGGCGGCGAGCCGGCGACGCGCTTGGCGAGGCCCCATACGGTGAACCGTCACCCGGCGAAACATCCCCTGGGGAGCCATCTCTGGCCGCATCCGCCAGCAGCGTGGCCAGGTTGCAGGCAAACAGCGTATCGCCGTTGGCGAGCAGAAACCGCTGATCCAGTTTGTCCCGCGCAAAATACAGTGCGCCGGCGGTGCCGGACGGGCGGGGTTCGGCTGACAGCACGATGCGCGCAGCGCGGGGCAGGGCGGCTTGCAGATCGGCCGCGGCACGCTCGATCGCATCCGAAAGATGGCTGGTCAGCAGCAAAAACTCGGTCACGCCGAAGCGCAGCATCTCGCGCATGGGCCAGGCCAGGAAGGGCAGGCCCGCGCATGGCAGCAGCGGCTTGGGCACCGTCGCGGTCAACGTCCCCAGGCGCGAGCCCAGCCCGCCGGCCAGGATCGCACATTGCGCGACCGTTGCCCGCCTGGTGGGGGTGTCGCCTGTCGTCGTCATGCGTCCGAGGCGGGCTCGCGGCCGGCCTGAACGGTATCGACCCGGCGCCCGTCCATCGTCAGCACCTCGAAACGCCAGCCGCCGAAGACGATACGGTCACCGGCGCGCGGCACCCGGCGCAGCAGGGCCAGCAACAAGCCTGCCAGCGTATGGTAGCTGCCCTCGGCGGGGAGGTCGGGCAGTGCCAGGCGCGCTTTCAACTCATCCACCGGCATCATGCCGTCCAGTTGCAGCGTGGTTTCGCCGGCTGGTCCGGGTTCGCCGTCTTGGTGCTCGGGTCCGGCCGGTTCGCCGACGATGGCTTGCAGCACGTCGGCGGCCGTCACCACGCCTTCGAAGCTGCCATATTCGTCCATCACCAGGGCCAGACCCAGCGGATCGGTCTTCAGACGCTCCAGCGCATCCAAGGCGGTGATGGCGTCCGGCACGATCATCGGCTGGCGCAGGATCGCCCCCAGGGACAGATCGCCGCCGCTCAGCAAGCGATCCAGCAGGTCTTTGGCCAGAACGATGCCCACCACGTTATCGACCGAGGTGTCGCAGACCACCAGACGCGAATGTTCCGACTCTTTCAGCGTCGCGATGATCGCCTCGGACGGGTCGGTGCGGTCGATCCAGGCCAGATCGGTGCGGGGTGTCATGATCGCACGCACCGGCTTGTCGGCCAGGCGCAGCACGCGTTCGATCATATTGCGCTCTTCCATTTCCAGCACGCCGGTTTGCGCGCCTTCCACCACCAGCGCCTTCAATTCCTCTTCCGTCACCGTCCGCGTCGGCACCCGGTTGAGCCCGAACAGCATCAGGATCAGCGCCGAGGATTGTCCCAGGACCCAGACGACCGGGGCCGTGATCCGGGCGAGCCAGGCGACGGGGCGGGCAACGCGGATCGCCATGGCTTCCGGGTGACGCAGCGCGAGTTGTTTCGGCACCAGTTCCCCCAGCACCATCGTCAGATAGGTGGTGGCGATCACCACCGTGGTCAGCGACAGGCTTTCGGCATGGGGTTGCAGGATCGGGATAAGCTCGAACCAGGCTTGCAGGTGCGCGGCGATGCGTGCGCCGCCGAAGACGCCGGTGAACACCGAGACCAGTGTGATACCGACCTGCACCGTGGGCAGAAAGCGTTGCGGGTCTTCGGACAATGCCCGGGCGAAGTCGGCGCCGCGGACTCCTTTGCGTTGGAGCACCGCCATGCGCGCACGCCGAGCGGAGACGAGGGCGAGTTCGCTGAGCGAGAAGAGTCCATTGACGACGATCAGCAGCAGGATGATGACGATTTCGAGACCAAGGCTCATTGCGATTTCCGATGGGCATCCTGCTGGCTGACGGCCTCGATCAGGCGCGTCTGGCGATGCTGTAGCACAAGCTTGGCTGTTGCGCTGCTGGTAACGTGATGGTGTGTTGATGTGATAGGGCGGGACGCCGCCATGCGGCATGGCGCCCTGCGGCATGGCGCCCCGCGATATGGCGCCCTGCGGTGTGCTGCTCTGCGGTGTGCCGTTCCATGAGATCCCGCGAAACGGCATGCGCTGCGACTGGATGCGGCGTCGCGATGCCCCGTTTTGGGATGCGGCATGGCGCGGCCTGCTTGCAACCGTGGCACGCTGACGCTATACGCCTTTCCATGCTTTGCATCGCCCCCGTTTCGCGATTTTGGTACCGCCGGTATCCCTCGGCGGCATAGGATCGTGCATTCGTAGCAAGACCCAAAAGCCGCCCCGCCAGGCGGCTTTCGTGTTTCTTGGGTTCTCCATCGAAATTCGCCTGATCCGGAACGGCCCTCGGTCCCACACCCAGGAGCCTTCATGACGACAACCAGGTTCGATTTTGACGTGATCAGCGGCCCCGTGCCGCCCCAGCCATTAAGGACGCAGCAATCGGGGGCGCATCCTTGGCGGCCGCTGCCCCGGCTGCCCGATGTTGGGCGACCCGAGGTTGGCCACCTGCAACCAAGGTGCCCGTCGCCGTCCGGACACCCAGGGGCTATACCGGCACAGGTCACAACGGGGCAGATAATCCCAGCCCAGGTAATCCCAGCCCAGGCAATGCAGGCCCAGGCGCTGCAGGCCCAGGCAATACCGGCCCAGGCAATACCGCCCGCCATGCCGCCATCGCCCGGCGCGACAGACATCCAAGCGACCGCCAACGCCGACCGGTTTTGCACCAATCACGCCGATCCCATCCCGGCCCAGTAGCCAGAATTGCGATTTCGCGACATAACCCCGAACGAGGAGACTGTTCTATGCCGACAACCACGCCCGCTGCCGCCCCCGCCTGGACGCCGAATTCCTGGCGCGCATGCCCGATCCGGCAGGTTCCCGCCTATCCCGATCCCGCCAAGCTGGCGGAGATGGAAAGCCGCCTGCATCGCTATCCGCCGCTGGTCTTCGCCGGCGAAGCCCGCCGCTTGAAAGCGCAGCTGGGCCAGGTCGCCGAAGGCAAGGCCTTCGTGCTGCAAGGCGGCGATTGCGCGGAAAGCTTCAACGATTTCACCGCCAATATCATCCGCGACACGTTCCGCGTGCTGCTGCAAATGGCGGTCGTGCTGACCTTCGGCGCCTCGGTTCCCGTCGTGAAAATGGGCCGCATGGCCGGCCAGTTCGCCAAGCCCCGCTCCTCGGACACGGAAACCCAAGGCGATGTGACCCTGCCCAGCTACCGCGGCGATATCATCAACGGGCCGGAATTCACGCCCGAAGCGCGCATTCCCGACCCGCAGCGGATGGAGTTCGGGTATTTCCAGTCCGCCAGCACGCTGAACCTGCTGCGCGCCTTCTCCTCGGGCGGCTATGCCGATCTGCATGAAGTGCATCGCTGGAACCTGGATTTCGCCGCCCGCTCGCCGCTGGCCGCACGCTACCAGGATCTGGCTGCGCGCATCGATGAGACGCTGTCCTTCATGGCCGCCTGCGGCATGACCAGCGCCACCACCCGCGACCTGCGGGAGACGGATTTCTACATCAGCCATGAAGCGCTGCTGCTGCCCTATGAACAGGCCCTGGCACGCGTCGACTCCACCACCGGCGATTGGTACGGCTGCTCGGCCCACTTCCTGTGGATCGGCGACCGCACCCGCCAAGCCGACGGCGCGCATATCGAGTTCCTGCGCGGGCTGCAAAACCCGTTGGGCATGAAAGTCGGCCCCTCGCAAGAGCCCGACGATCTGCTGCGCATCCTCGACATCCTCAACCCGAATAACGAGGCTGGGCGCATCACGCTGATCAGCCGCATGGGCGCGGACAAGATCGCCGCCAAGCTGCCCGGCCTGGTGCGCGCGGTGCAGCGCTCGGGCCACAAGGTGGTGTGGCTGAGCGATCCGATGCACGGCAACACCATCTCCACCACCAACAAGGTGAAAACCCGCAACTTCGACGCCGTCCTGCAAGAAGTGCGCGGCTTCTTCGATGTCCACGCCGCTGAAGGCACCTGGGCCGGTGGCGTGCATGTGGAAATGACCGGCCAGAACGTCACCGAGTGCATCGGCGGCGCGCATCGCCTGTCGGAAGCCGATCTGGGTGAGCGGTACGAAACCTTCTGCGATCCGCGCCTGAACGCCGAACAGGCGCTGGAACTGGCCTTCCTGGTCGCCGAGGAACTGAAGGTCCGGCGCAACCCCACGCTGCCGATGGCGGCACAATAAGGTAGGGATGATCCGCATGTCAGTCGGACCGGTGTCTTGACCAGCGACGACGCCGCTCGCCTGGCTGCGGATATCGCCGCCAGGACGGATAGCTACTTCAACCGCACGCGCAGAATCGTCGAGCATTTCGGCGATAAGACCGTCACCTACGCGGTCTTTCTGCGCCGCCCGGTGATCTGCGCGCCGCGGTTGATGGTGGACTGGCTCACCATGGCGGCCGAGGCGCGCGCCACCCCGGTCGAGATCGACCTGATGTATCAGGAAGGCGACTGGGTCGGCGCGGGGGAACCGTTGGTCTATGTAACTGGCAGCATGGCGATGCTGTCGGACCTGGAAACCATCCTGCTGCAGAAAACCGGCCCCGCCTGCGTGGCCGCGCATAACGCCTATCAAATGGCGATGGCACTGCCGAATGTCGGCTTCCTGGCGATGGAGGCTCGCCATTGCGCCGGCGCCGAAATGCAAGAAATGATGTCCTACGCCGCCTCCGTCGGCAGCGAGGCCGCTCGGCGTGAAGGCGCGCAAGGTTTCATCGGCAACGCCAATGACGGTACCGCACACTGGTTCGGCCGGACGACGGGGTTCGGCACCATGCCGCATTCCCTGATCGGCTATGCCGGATCCACGCTGCGGGCGGCGGAAATGTTCCGCGAGCGTTTCCCGGATGAGCCGATGACCGTGCTGGTCGATTACTTCGGCCGCGAAGTCACCGACGCCCTGGCCGTTTGCGCCCGTTTCGCCGATCTGGCGGCGCAGGGGGCGTTGTCGGTGCGTCTGGATACCCATGGCGCCCGCTTCCTGGAAGGGCTCGACCCCGCGGCGAGCTATGGCATTCTGGAACGCCACGCCCCGGGCGCGATCCGGCGCTACCGCAGTGATGCCGAATTGCGCTACCTGGTCGGCACCGGCGTGTCCGCGGCGGCGATTTGGCGGATGCGCGAAGCGCTGGATGAGGCCGGATATCCCAAAGTAAGGATCGTCGCTTCCTCGGGCTTCGGGGTGGAGAAATGCCTTGTGATGGCGGATGCCAAGGCGCCGATCAACATTGTCGGGTCCGGCAGCTTCATTCCGGATTCCTGGCATGAAACCTATGCCACGGCGGATATCGTCGAATATGACGGCGTGCCGATGGTCAAGATCGGACGCGAATTCCTGCTGCGCAAAAACGGCGCGCGCAAACGCGGCGGATAAGGCGGGGCGCGCGCGCTGGCCGACGCTGTTGGACCCGTGGTGCGCGCCATCGCGTTTCCCATGGCGCGCATGATCTCAGTCCCAATGGGCACCCCATCTCGTTCCCTATGGCACGCGCTTCGGCAGCCGCCATGCCTCCCCACATGCCTCTCCACATAGTGCCCCACAGGGCGCCCCACACGGCGCCCCACATGGCGCACCCACATGGCGCCTAGTTTGACGCCGTCTTTGCGACGCACATTGCCGGTGCGTGCCGGGGGCGGTCAGCAACGCAGCGATTTCACGGAATTGTCGCTTTTTTCGGACGGATGGTGCGGCTCTATCCTTGGCGGTGCAACCAGTCTCGGATCCCACAGCCATGGCGTCCCTCAGCCGCAGCGCATCGCTTCGTTTCAAAGCCTTTAAATATACCATCTATGCGCTGCTGACCTTCAATGTCGGCCTGTTCATGATCCATGCGACGCTGCACGAGGCGCTGGATTCCCTCGGCTGGGTGATCCTGCTGGCGGCCTTCGAATACGAAACCCGCACGCTGGCCGAACCATATCACGCATGGTACGAACAGGCCGTTTTGTGGGGCTTGCAGATCGTCGGCTATGCCATCGCCCTGTTCGCCTGCGTCAGCTATTTCTTGGCCGCCGAGTGGCTCGATTTCGCCAATTCGGTCACCTGGCTGCTGGTCTGTCTGGCGCTGACCTATGATGTCTATGTCCCCGGTGAGTATGGCGGCGTGGAATGGCGGCTCCGCAACGGCATCAAGATCTGCCTCTATGGCTTGCTGTGCCTCTATGCCGCGATCTGGGGCTACCAAGGTCTGGGCGGCGATGCCGGTATCGAGGGCGTGCTGGATTTCTATGATGCCGCACTATGGATCGTCTGCTTCCTGGTGGTGGAATTGAACGTCTTTACGCATGAGACGGATATGGATCTGCAACCGGCCATTGCCGACTGATGCGTTTGGCCCTCGCCCCCTTTGGCCCTCGCCCCGTCCGCCTGTCGATCTCGCGACGCCCGGCATCGCCGCATAAGGGCGGTTGTGCCGGCGCGGGACGCATGCGCATATCCGGTCGTATGACGAACGGCCGGCACGCATGGACTCGATTTTCAACGGCGATCTGACAACCAAGCGCGGGCGCTTCGTCGCCTGGATCGATTCCCTGTTCATCGATCACGCGGTCTTCCGTCTGCTATGGGGCAACCTGTCCACCGTGGTGCCGGGGCGCGCCTATCGCTGCAACCATCCCACACCCTGGCGCCTGCGCCGGATGACCCGCCGGTTGGGCCTGCGCAGTCTGATCAACTTGCGCGGCCGCACCCAAAGCGGCTCCGACGCGCTATCGCGTGAAGCCGCCGAACGGCTCGGCTTGGCCTTCTACGATATGGCCTTGGAAAGCCGCGGCGCGCCGCAGCCGGATCGGATCATGCGCTTGCATGAGATTTACCGGACCATGGCGGCTCCCGCGCTGTTGCACTGCAAGTCCGGCGCCGATCGCGCCGGGCTGGCATCGGCGCTGATCGTGATGTTCGAGGGCGGCAATGCGGCCCAGGCACTGCGCCAACTCTCCTGGCGGTTCGGCCATATCCGCCAAGCGCGCACCGGTATTCTGGACGCGTTTTTCCTGCGCTATCAGCACGAGGCGGAAGGCCGTCTGGCGTTTCTGGACTGGGTTCGGACCGAGTATGATCCGGCGGCGCTGAAGCGGGATTTTCACGCCAACGGCCTGGCCAGTTTCATCACCGACCGGATCCTGGTGCGCGAGTAAGCGCAGACGCGCAGCTTGCCCCCCAAGCGTGCCGCGCCCACCGTGCCGCGCCCACCGTGCCGCGCCCACCGTGCAGCGCCCACCGAGCAGCGCCCACCGAGCAGCGCCCACCGTGCCGCCCGGCGTGCCGCCCAATATCGTAATGAAGGGGGCGGATCGGCCCTTGCGCGATCAGAACGACGCCGAACCTGACGCCGCTGGCGCTTTCCATCAGCGGTAAAACATCGTCTGATGCGTCGACCTTTTCATTGTTGCGGAATAACGCCCCATGTCCCGTCTCGGCCTCGCCATTTCCGGCGGCCCCAATCCGGCTGACATCGTCGATCTCGTGGTTCTGGCCGAAAGCCTCGGCTATGAATCGGCATGGGTGGCGGAAGGCCACGGCGGCGATCAATTCGCCATTCTGGCCGCCTGTGCCAGCCGCACCTCGCGCATCATGCTGGGCACGTCCATCAGCAGCGTCTATGT
>Ga0164297_10004500_pt1 | contig 12425 bp, 11 predicted proteins | sample GEODES058metaG_FD_113539 | JGI IMG/M metagenome (GOLD analysis project Ga0164297, IMG submission 113539) | Dystrophic lake water microbial communities from Trout Bog Lake, Wisconsin, USA - GEODES058 metaG | ecosystem: Environmental > Aquatic > Freshwater > Lake | place: USA: Trout Bog Lake... | reverse complement strand
TCAGTTTGGCCTGGCCAATATGACAACACAAGATTTTACACCGGTGATTAATTATAATACAGGAAATGGATATTACAATACCTATATCTTAGATTCACCTATACAGCCTACCAATCTTGGTAAAGTCATCAATGATTATAATGGAAACTTGTATGTGACTGATAATGCGGGTAATAATAACCTCTATGAAAATATCTGTACACTTAAATTATACCAACAGCCCTTCGTAAAGAAATCATTTAATTATACAAGCCCTGGATTTGTATTATCCGAGTATTTGACCGGCAATTCAACTCCCTTCTATGATTATTTTGTGTCTAAATATACAAATATCTGGCATGTACAAGGAACTGAGAATCTATCAACTATCTATGGAGCACGCCTAACCTCACCCTATGATTTCAATATCACAACAAATTTCGTGAATCAGATATTCTATCCAACACACAAAATCATTTTAAATAAGAAAGGGTCCTCTGTAAATCCTATGATTGATGCTTTTGATCTGAGTAATTATCCGTCTTACCAGCGGACAGAAATGTTCTACTATACAAGCTTCTCAAATCTAGTAAATGATATTAGTGGCCAGTTTGCCATGGAGAATACGAGTAATTTTGCTTACAGTGATATGACAAGTGGATACTTCTTTAATTCGTATATTAATAATATTAACATGACAAAGTCAGTTGATTATAATAATCATCATCCAGATTCTTTCAATTACTTGGCGATTCGCGCCTACTCACCTTCAGAGACCTTCAAGGCGCTTGTACGCTTCTATTTACCTGGTCGTTATGATTTCGGCTATATTTCTCTACAAGATCTCAGTAATGAGATCATTACAGTACAGTCTGAACCAACAGTGAATCCTGATTATAAGACAACTCTTGGGCTCTATACATCATCTTTCGCATTAAATCGTGTCTTTGGTGCGAGTGGCTTGCCAGGGTTCTCAGGATCCAATATTTCCTCGGTTGGATTCGGTGATTTTCTCAATCAGTATATCGGTGTCTACATTGTGATCAATGGAACCGCGACAATTGCCAGTACAGTAAATGGTCGTATTCTGGCTGGAACATCCAATCTAATTACTGGTGATCTGAAGAATATTCTTCCATCCTATATCGCAGGACGTGAACGTGTAACGGACCCCCTTGAATTTATGTTACCTCTATCAACCGTTGTGGCCGATTCAAATCGCACCATTGATGAATATGGTCTTGGATATAATCTGGGATTTGATCAGGCTGACACCAGCTTTAATACTGTACAGCGTGCTGGATCCTTCTTCAAAATTTTAGATGACTATATTTATTTGAAGCTAAATGAAGAATTTAATATGAATAAGATGGATATTACAACAAAGGAGGATTTACAGGTGACACAGGATTCTGTTGCTCAACCGAATCTCTATAATTGTAAGTTGATCCTAAACAACTTTGGTACCTATGCGACGACCTTTGTACAGAATCCAGTCACCTTCAATCCTCTCATCGGAAAGCTAGACAAGCTGACCTTTTCATGGTATGATATCACTGGACAGCTTATTAATAATAATGAATGTGAGTGGAGTGGCGCAATACAAATTGTTGAGAAGGCTGATGTAGCAACCGATGATTCAACCTTGCCATTACCGCCTAAGTAAGCTCAATGAAAATCTAGTCAAGGTCAGAATGTCCTCGGCAGTACCACCATTAAATCCCATGGGAACTCCTTTTGAGAAAGGAAGTCCCACGGAATCATATCCTATTCAATCTTCCGCAACAAATCCCTTCTTCCCTGCTGTCTGTGTCAGAAGCCATTGGGATCCAACAAAGATCTATGCTCGCACTGTTCCTACCAGTCTTGTATCTCTACCGGTTGATTTCCGTCCCTACACCAAGGTCTGTCTAGAGTATCGGACAACGGCACCTGAGCAGAAGGCACCCGAGGTACCCAATGACCTTGTGTTTCCTGGTGGCGGTGAAGTCTATCCTCCAACACGGTATCTGAATAACATTGATGACGAAAGTCGTCTTCGTCGTCTAGATCGTCCTTTGGGTACGTGTGATGCTGAGCAATTCAGAGCAAATCAGAAAGGCGATATGTATGTTGATCGCATTCTAGTGCCACCTGCCACCCGGCCTCCTTCACGCTTCGTAGAGGAGATCTCTATGCCCCAGGCACTCTTACGTAGCGGACCCTACCATTGTAGAGCGGAAGCCGATCAGCGGAACTGGGATCGTTCATCTCGTCTCTTTAACAATGCGACAAAGCAGGATCGCTACAAGGCACCAGCAGAACCACCCCGGCAAAATATTTGGGGCGATGCGAGACGCTGCCCTGATATCACGGTGGGTACAAGTGAGTTAAATCGGGCATCGGGGTGTGCTTGGAATCCTTCTAAGGACACGGTGGACAGTATGGCACGAGTGAATCAGGTGGATGGGCCTACTAAGTAGTCAGATGCGCTAAGGAAGAATACCCTAATTTACATGGGTGCGTTAAGAAGACTATGATTGAATGGATAGTTATCTTGTTAATTATCTTTTGTATCACTGTTTGGTATTATACTCAGAGTGTAGCCGAGTACAGTCTATCTCAGATAAAGGAGTCTCAGATTTCCACACAGTTGGCACAGGTATGGGAGGAGAGAAAGCCAATTGTAATTTCTGAACTTCGGGCTCGTGGACTCTGGGTTGCGGATGGTCTCAGACAGACTCGCTTCTGGGGAGCTCAGCCAATTTGGGAGACCTACGAGAAAAACCCGGGTAGCCAGATTATAACAGATCGTGCGCAACAATTGACTTGGGCTGAGATCCTTGGAATTAGCCAGATTGAATCTGATACCTTGATGAATTGGTTTAATGTATCTTCAATGATCTTCTCGACACGGACGGAGGCTCATATTGGCCCGGAGGGTCTGCGACAGACGTATGGATGGGCGACAACGATTGCTTGTACCGATGGTGAGGCTAGATGTATTATGATTCATAGTGCTCAGAAAGCCAGATTACCTCCGGGATGGTTGAATTTGAGATGGGTAGATGCCACTGTTGCACATCATCCCTTGTGGACACAGGTTCAGTTTATTGAGGTTATTCTGAGGCCGGGTACAGTTCTTGTTGTACCGCCCCACTGGATTGTGGCGATGGAGCCGAAGGAACCGAGTAGGCCAATCTGGTGGGTACGTTCAGATCTTCATCACCCGATTAGTTCATGGGCACAGAGATGGAATGAGGGATAAAAATTGCGTCGGAAGGATCAGTAGAAGAGTCGCATGTCAGACATTGAATCCGAAGCGAGCTTAACCGAAATTGGTGAATCCTTACAAAGAATTCACCAACATGTGGAACAATTGGCACACTTGAGCAAGCATATCTATACACGCGCAGTGAAGGTCCATCAGACAGTTGAACATCCGGAGATGGATATATGGATTCAACCGTTTAAACTTCATGAGCGGGCGCGCTCATGGGCCAAGAAACATATGGTCGCTAGTAAGTGTTCTCTTTGGTTGGTTCACGAAACTCTCTTAGGGTGTGCCAAGAAGGATGGACGCATTAGTGAGAAGGGTGTCAGTCTTAGTGTAACAGAGGCTGAAATCTTGGGGTTACCTCTAGATACAGTTCATGGAGTCTGGAGTGTACTAGGACGCTTACCAAGATTCTTTATTTGAGCAAGGCCTCGAGGACTGAGCAATATCAAATTCCTTTTTATAAGTCTGTAGAGAGTTATATAATTGTTCAATCTCACAGGGGCCAGATTCATCATCTAGTTCATTCAGAATCGCCTTTGTAGGAGCATATGCGAGTTCAGATGTCTTAGATGCCAAGGCTGAGCATCGTACAAAGAGACTGTAGGCGAATTGTGCAGTAAAGGGTGACTGTGCGGAATGTTTCCATGGATTACTGAAATAGTAGAGGGCGGGAATATTATGTTTTGTTATAATCATGATATAACGCTGTAACCACAAGGGAAGATACTTGCCATATGTATGTATTACTTTGTAAATGGCATAGGTTATTATAATAATAATTGGTTGGGATATGAAGATTGTAGTTATCTCAGAGGTGGCATAACTTTCTAGGATTCCTTCTCCAACTGACTGCTCATGACTCGCTGCGAAGAGGAGAAGATAATTTAGACACCATGATATCCATGCGGCAGATAAAAAGAGAAATGCCCAACCTTGATGTGTGTGACAGGGTAGATTACTCCAAATGGCATCCTGGAGAAGAATTCCACCGTATCTGCGTTTGAGTAATTTAATCATCTTTATGAGGAGTTCCTTTCGTGAAAGTTCTGATAGTTTTTCTTCCTTTTCATCGTCATCTTTTGAGGGACGGCAGCATAGATAGACAAGAATAGTATCAATCATACCTTCTTCTTCATCATTTTCTACTATATCAACCATATCAACCATATTATTTATAGACCCATCTTCCATCATAGGTTTCGGAGCCTTTTTCAAGTATTCTATGGCGAGTGTCTCAAATTCCGCACGACGCTGATATTCTTCGCAGAGGAGAGGAAACTTGTATTGATATTCCTTCATTCCAATTGTGTCCAATGATTCAACAACCAGTTTTATGGCAGGGATATTGAGAGCACTTGTTATCAGTGAAAGAGAGAGAACTTCGTACCACGCCATCTGCGTCTTACCTGTCCCACCATAGGTGAATCCATAGAGAAGAGCCGTTATAAATAATGAATGATATTGAATAACAAAGAGTGATAGAAGTCTGAAAATACGTGCGAGCCGAGGATCATACCGAAAGAGGAAGTGTAAACGATTGTGTTGTTGTAGTACACGCTGACATAAATTTATTGTTGTTTCATCTTCTTTTTTGATAGTCTTTTGTTTTCTCTTTGTACATCTACGTGTTGAAGCCTTATCAAAGATATAGATGGCCGAATTGGGGGCATTTTCAAAGACGCGCTCGATTACCTTATCATGACAGAGTTCTTTTACATATTTCTTTGTAATCACATTGTCTAATCTCATGGATAGAATTCCAAGTAAAACAGTGAGTGCGGCAATTCCTCCGAAAATGCCAAACCATTCGGCATACTTCATAAGACCGCTTGCCGAGTAGACATTGGCCGCATTACTAAAGAGGGCGGCATTTGATTCACCGATGGCATTCACACGTGATGTGAAATCTGTAAGGTGAGTACATTGACAGTTAATTGTTGAATTAATCACACTCGGTATACAACCATCTGAACTCCATTTACTTAGATTTGTATCCCAGTAAAGGCACTCGGGTGTTAGAATGGCATTTGGACATTGGAACATTTGAACGGAGTTTTGAGAAAAACTCGTACAGTTGAGTGGCTTCCAGACATCTAGTAAGCAAGGAACTGACCATGTACCCCTACCTAGATGTTTAGCATCATTTGAGATCATGTATTCAGTATCCATTTGAACATAGAGTGTATCAGTGTCACATCTAGCTAGATAGAGAGGTGGTGTATGAAATTTAGGGTCAGATGTATTTAAATTCCAAGTAAAAGAAATTGGTTTGGATAGATTTTTTACTGCGAGTTGAGAGCCAGTACCATCTATGATATTTAATGACAGTGTTGGTGTATCGGTTGTTAGAGTACTAGATGTGGCATATGGGTTGGTTGTCCATTGAATCATAGAGGCAGCTAAACCGGTGCCTAAACTATTAAGAGGTGGCACAGCCATATTGGTAGAGCCCACACTCAAGGCTGATGGAGCTGATGTATCAAGTGCCTTCATCTTAAGGCTGAAGGCTGATGTACTGATCCCAAATTCACCGCCGGCCTTCTGTAAGGCGGCAGCTCCTAGCTTCTGTAGGCTCCCTTGAATAAGAGTGGGATCATAGTAGGCTAAATCATTGAACATGGCATTTAATTCTCCTAGACTTACATTTGTTAAATCTGATGGTAGAGGTGGAGGTGGACCTCTGGGGTGCGCAGATGGTATGGCAGATGGTGATAAAGTGGCAGACGAATACGATGATGGACTCGTACTTACTGATCCACTGTCACTATAGGATTGTGATCTTAAGCCCGTAGATGTTACAGTTTGAGAAAGTGAATATGATTCTGACATAGTATATGCCTCTGTAGTTGATGAAGAAATAGTAGGGTTCGTTGTCAAAGATGGCAAATTAGAATTTGTGCGAGAGATCGAGAGTGAACCTGTAGAGGATGGTGAACCTGCAGCTGAATAGGACACTTTACCAGACCATGTGGATATTTGTGAATTAGACGCATTCAAGCTTTGACTAGAGAGTGAGCTAATTGTTGGGCTAGGGCTTGGTGCAGTAGATGCTGTTAAACTGGGGGTTAGTAATGGTGTGCGTGAAGTATATGAGCTGAGACTTTGTGATGCGGTGGCAGAATTGGATGGGCCATTAAAAAAAGTCACTTTAGCAATTACACCGAGGTATGTGACAGATAGGTCTGAATTGAAGGTAATCATTAATTTATTTCCTGTAGTATTCCAGGATCCAGGAGATTGTATACTGAGGCCTATAATTTCAACAATCCGCGGTGATATTGAAGAAATACCGTCAAATAACTGTACATAATCACAACAGGCCTCTGTAGATTCCAGAATTAAAGAAAACTGTATAATGTTTCCAACGGGCGCAGTATAGATTGTTGTACAGCTCATATAGTTGTTATAAGAACTAACTCCTGCGCCTGTATGTGTCATCCATATACTCTCAGATTGAGATGAGGCTCCACAGATAACAATAGGTAGTGGTGTTCCTGTAGAGGTAGATGAACTTGTGAGTGTAGAATAGGGAGATATACTTGGAAACCATGTATATGTGGTTAGATCGCTTGGCCATGGTGAGTGTGTGATATAAGGTGAATCGGATGCACTGGCAGAAAAACTTCCTGAGGCACTGGCTGAAGAACTCATTGAAGCAGAGGGAGAAAAAGAACTGGACGCGGAAGCAGACGAGGAGTCTATGGCAGAAATATTAGGTGTTATACTCGCGGTTCCTGTACCAGTGGGTGTCTGTGTACCAGTGGGTGTCTGTGTACCAGTGGGTGTAGCAGTGGGTGTAGCAGTTGAACTATCGCTAGGAGGTGGATCAGGGGCACTTCCAGTGTTACCCATCTAATTTTACCCCAAAAATTGCTTGAAGCTACTCATATAAACTATGGTATACATGGATAGCGACCAACAACGAGCAATTGATTTGGCGTGTAGTGGCAAATCATTCTTCCTAACAGGCGCAGGTGGCACAGGCAAATCCCATGTTATTCGCGGGATTGTTGAGGGACTTAAGAAAGCTGGAAAGGATGTTGCTCTGACTGCCATGACGGGATGTGCGGCACTCCTACTTGGACGCGGTGCCAAGACTCTCCATTCCTGGGCAGGGATCGGCCTCGGAAAGGAGTCAGTACAGACACTTATTGTCAAGCTACGAAAGTCCTTCAAGGCCAAGAAAAATTGGATGGTCGCTGATACACTTATTATTGATGAGGTATCGATGATGACACCTGAACTCTTGGATAAACTAGAAGAAATTGCTCGCGGGATTAAGAGATCACCCCTAGCCTTCGGTGGACTTCAGATCATCCTTGTTGGTGATATGTACCAGCTTCCACCTGTGAACAAGGATTCTGAACGCGATCATCACTTTGTCTTTGAGGCGGCGGCGTGGAAGCGGTGTATTCAAGATTCGGTTGTTTTGCGCACAGTTCACCGTCAGTCTGATCCAGTATTCTTGAAGATCCTAGATGAGGCTCGTGCCGGCCGCTTGACGGAGGACTCCGTTGCGATTCTGGAGACACGTAGAAATACTGAATGGAAGAAACTGGAAATCAAGCCAACCCTCCTATTCACGCGCCGGGCTGATGTAGAGCAAATTAATATGGCGCAACTGCTAAAGTGTGAGGGACCTGATGTAATCTTCAAGGCAAAGACTGTTAAATCCGCAGTTTTATCCTTTGGAGGCCCTGAGAGGGAGAATGATATCAAGTGGGCAGTTGAGAAGATGGATAAGAATGGATCCTATGTACCTGAACTCACCTTGAGAAAGGGTGCTCAGGTCATGTTACTGACGAATAAGGACGTGGAGCACGGACTTGTGAATGGATCACGCGGTATTATAGAGCGATTCTGTGATGGTCCTGAGCCACTTCCGATGGTAAAATTCCGGAATGGTGAGGTGATTATCATTGAGCCGACTACGTGGGCATCTGAGGATGTAGAGGGCCTTGAGCGGCAGCAGATTCCTCTGCGCCTGGCCTACGCCATCACAATCCACAAGGCTCAGGGAGCCACTCTAGATTGCGCCTTGATTGATATTGGTGATAATACCTTTGAGTATGGTCAAGCCTATGTTGCCTTGTCACGCGTTCGGAGCTTAGACTGTCTGTATATTTGGGATCTGAAACCGAGTGCCTTCATGGTCCATCCGAAGGTGAAGGCCTTCCTGGATGTCGTGTATCAGCTGGAGACGACTGCGCCAGTTCCTGACCCCGAGGCTCATGAGAATTCGCGTACGACATCGGTCCAGGCAATGTTGAGATCCGCGGCTAGTACAGATGAAAATGAGGATCCCTGCTCATAAGGAGCACATGTACAGCGAATAATAAACTCATTTAAAATTGTATGTCCACGTGGTCTCTGAGAAGGGCGGACTTGGTCAAACATGGGAGATGTATAAGAGAGTCCAAAGACCGTCTGTGTAATTGTATTGATAGGAGCAAGTACAGTATACCGTGTTAACATGTACTCAACGAATATTAACTCTTGGGGTGTGAGAGCCTTTGTAACTTTGACTGGATTTGTTGGATTTGCCCGTATTTTTTTCACAATCGATTGAATGAGTTCTAACATGGCAATAAAAAGCACCTTTGTGTGAAGATAGTCAAGAAGATACTTAAGATTATCAATAAGGGTATCATTTGTTATGTTATTCTTTTGAATTACTTCAACACCCCATCCTTTTGAAATATAGATAGGTGGGACACTATCAAATTTCTTCTGATAACAGTAATTCATAAGACGGGCTTCAAGAGGAACTTGGCTGAACCCATTGTAGAATTCGTAGCGTGGCATATATTCACAGAGATACTTACCAAAAAAGTCAGGGCTGATGACATTATGTTGCCGGAGAAAGCAGTGACCGAAGTCAGCGATACCGAACTGTACTGTATTGGAACCTTGTCTAACAAAAATATTGTTTGTGTGTATATCTATATGGACAAGTTGTTCGGATCCTTGGACGAGCTTCTGAAGAACTGTTAAAAATGGAGGAATGGCATGAATTGTTAATTTGAGAACTGAATCAATTGACTGGTTTGTGTCACTCAGATTAGCAATCCATTCCACGCAGGTCATGGGATAACGACTGATATGCATGATTTTCATATCATCGGTAATCCCTTTTCCTTGTTTGAAGGCTTTCTTGAGTTGCCCACATGCGTTGCGACTATTGGCTCTCTGAAGAACAGACTCCTTGTTGGAATTATAATCACTGGCCTGTGCCGATACAGGAGGGTGAGATAAATCAGCGGGAGAACACTCGCTTTTCATGGCCGCGAGAAACTTGTCGGCGAGTTGGGCTCCTAGGATACGATTTGCTGCACGTAGAAAGACAGATTCTTCATCGTCTTTATGTACGATCTTTGAGACATAGTGACCATCTTTTGGATTTGGGACAATGTCTGTACCTACTGTTGTACCTGGGGCACAGGGCCACATGGGTTCCGCCAAAACGCAACCATCAACACCTTCTCCTAAGACTCTTCCACCTTCCATTATCTAACTTGCCACAAGGCTAAAAATTGGGTGGTGACAAAAGTTTCCATTTGGTACCTTACCATGGAGACTTTCTCTGGAATGAATATCTTGTCCAAGTCCAGAATGGAGGAGCATATTATGTCATCAGAACATGAAAATACGCTTTCAATTACAGATTTAGCTCACCAACCGAAGGGATCTCCGGGTCGCAAACCCCGGGCTGCGAAGGTTGAGCCCCCTGCGTTAAATTTGGCCGAAACAAACTCTGTACCTGTTGCTGACATATCGGAGGATGAACCCCTACTCATTGCGAATCCCCGCCGTTTTGTTCTCTTTCCAATTGAACACCCTGACATTATGGCGATGACCAAGAAGGCGATGGCTGTGTTCTGGACAGCGGAAGAGCTTGATCTGACAAAGGATATGAGAGATTGGGAGAAGTTGGATGCGAATACCCAGCATTTCATTAAGCATGTTCTTGGATTCTTTGCGGCGAGTGATGGAATCTTAATGGAGAACTTGGCCGCGAATTTCCAGAATGAAGTCCAGTGGCCAGAGGCGAAGTACTTCTATGCAAATCAGAATTTCATGGAGGCAGTTCACTCTGAGACGTACTCTCTCTTGATTGATACATACATTGAGGACAAGATGGAGAAGCAGAAGCTTTTGGAGGCCGCTTCCACCATTCCCGCAATTCAGAAGAAGGCTGAGTGGGCACTTCAGTGGTTGAATGCCAAGAATGCGAACTTTGCCACACGCCTGATTGCCTTTGCAGTGGTGGAGGGTATCTTCTTCAGTGGTGCCTTCTGCTCTATCTTCTGGTTGAAGAAGCGTGGGCTTATGCCTGGATTGACAACGAGCAATGAATTTATCGCACGTGACGAAGGCATGCACACAGACTTTGCCTGCCTTCTGTATGGAAAGATCAAGAATCGTTTGAAGAAGGGGGCAGTCAATAAGATCATCAAGGAGGCTGTTAAGATTGAGAAGAATTTCATTATCAAGGCACTTCCTTGTGAACTTATTGGAATGAATGCCGACCTCATGTCACAGTACATTGAGTTTGTTGCGGATCGTCTTGTTACACAGCTCGGATATCCCAAGATCTATAATGCTGCGAATCCCTTTGACTTTATGGAGCGGATCTCACTGGAGGGGAAGGATAACTTCTTTGAGAAGCGTGTCTCGAATTATGCGAAGGCGGCAGTGGGGAAGACGCAGGCGGAGATGAGCTTCAGTATGGAGGCTGACTTCTAGATACGCTCGCAACCATAAAAAATGAATGTGTGTTAGACTTTTTGTTTAGGTATGCCCAGCCACGGAGTTGATATCATTGATGGAATCCCTGTTCTTTTGAAGGATGGTCTGATGTACGCCTTTCAGCCGGGTCAGAGCCCGACTATAAAGCTTGGATCCTATTCAGCTGCGACTAAGAAGGCAGTGTGGGATTTGAAGGAGGATGTGAAGGCCTGGCTAACTACGTATAAGGAGAGCCTGGTAGCGAGATCGCGTAAGTAAGGTCTTACCGGGAAGGCCATTAAAAATTGACTTTTCCAGTCCATAGTATACAGTACAATGGACCGGACAATTGTACTTGAACAGCACATCATTGAGGGATGGGGACTCTGGTGGGCGCAGTGGCAGGAGGATAGAAAAGAGCGTTTGCGACGACAAGCAATGTCACCACAAATGCGCTTGAATAGGTTTAGTGAATTACACTTAGTTACCGCCGAGAGTAAAGATCTTACGAGGGACGCCACAGCCAGCGCCGTTGTTCCCTTGGTTCTGCTTCCCAAGTAAATACTGCATACGCTCGGCATTGCTCTTAAAGATGGGGTTGCCATTTGGAGCTACGCGGATTCCAGAGATGGCATTTGTGTAATCAAGTTGAGTAGCCTGATAGACTGTATTTGCCGCATTCTGATAGGCCACATTGTTAAATATAATAGGGGCATATTGCTGTGTAGTACAGGCACAGGTTCTTGTATTTTCAGACATCTACTAAGCCTTAGTTTTTTTGAACAGGAGTATATAAGGCGGCATTCACAGGATCATTTTGAACGAGCAAGTAAAGTCCCCTTGTATAATTCGTTTCCTCTGTTGTGCTCGTAAAAACATAGTAGGATAGACCGACATTACCATTTCCTCGTAGTGTAGAGACATTTGAATTAAAGGCCTCTACTGTTCTAAAGATATTTACCGCATTACTGTAATCATTGTATTGCATGAAGGTGAGACCTTTCATCTTTCCAAGAGGAAATGACATTCTATCTGTGTCTGAGAGATCTTCTGCGAGGTGATCCACGCTTGTGTTTCAGTCTACGTTCACGAGAACGCGATCCACCTCGTCTGACAGCAGGTCCCAAAGGGACAGCAGGTCCCAAAGGGACAGCAGGTCCCAAAGGGACAGCAGGTCCCAAAGGGACACCGAGAACTTCAACCTCAAGATAATCATTAAGTGCATATTTTACATAATTCTGTAGACCACTCGTATCAGCAATAGGGCCTTCATCAGGTACATCAAGCATGGCAGCTTCAGCGACTGCTCTAGGAACCACCACATCCGCAGACTCTAAAAATAGATGATTAAGATATGTAGTTATGATAGTAATATCAGAAAAAATACGATCTGTTACTTTTGATGTTTTTGAATAATACGCTAATACACCAGTAATATCCGCAAATGACGCGCCTTCAT
>Ga0164297_10004498_pt1 | contig 12437 bp, 6 predicted proteins | sample GEODES058metaG_FD_113539 | JGI IMG/M metagenome (GOLD analysis project Ga0164297, IMG submission 113539) | Dystrophic lake water microbial communities from Trout Bog Lake, Wisconsin, USA - GEODES058 metaG | ecosystem: Environmental > Aquatic > Freshwater > Lake | place: USA: Trout Bog Lake... | reverse complement strand
CCGGAACCAAGGAGCGAAGCTGCTTGGTTCCGGCGAAGCCGGAACGTACTGCGGCAGAGCCCGGAACGTAGCCAACGGAGCCAACCAAGACAAAATTGACATTCTAAACCAAGCAGCTCCGCTACCTAGCTGGAAATACGACGCAGTTGACAAGTCCGTTTTTCCAAGCGTGTCAATTCGTATTCAACTTCAAAAACTGTACGACGGGCCTGCTAACCTGAAGCAAACAAGAAAAAAAAGGATACAAACCTCAGCACAAACTATTGCTATCATTTTACAGTATATTGAATATGAATAAGGGCCCGAAAGATGAGATCACCCCCCCGGCTTGAAACGTACTCTTCTCGGTTCCGTAGTTTTTTGAGGGGCCTGCGATCGCTCGTATCTGATTTCTTCGTTTAGCCAAGTGCAAGCAAAATCGCGAACTGCTAAAAATTTGGCTCCGCTTGGAAGTTCGAGCTTTCTTCATACTGACTGGCTTGCATTTAAAATTTTGAACAGCGGACTTTGAGGTTCGTTGGAAGAAGAATGAAGTGTCGACATATGAAACCAAGCAGCAAAGCTGCTTGGTTTTAAAGATCTTTACGACAACAAACATCATCAAGGTCAGATTATTCAGAGCTCGCTTGTTTGAACATATGAACTGGGATGATACTTTCGAAATATTTTCTTTTCCGCTCGTTAAAGTTCGAATTGTGGAGCTGTGCTCCACAATTCGAACGTAGCCATTTCGAACCAAGCATCAAAGCTCGAAAAAACCTTAAAGTAGCACTCGGAGTCGAACCGAGGCATAAAGGATTTGCAATCCATCGCCTTAACCACTTGGCTATGCTACCTGTATATCGGGTCGGTGAGGCTCGAACTCACGGCCTCGGCGTCCCAAACACCGCGCGCTACCAACTGTGCCACGACCCGTAGATACTTTCACGAAAAAAAGAGAGCTTCGTTTAACAAACCGCAGTTGAGAAGTGCTTGTTTATCTGGCTAACCAAGTGGGCGAAACGCATAACCAGCTGGCAGTCTTCTAACCAAATTGGGTTTGTCTAGATTTTCAACGCTGCGACCGGGATCAAATATTGAAAGGAACGTATATGAAGCGGGCAAAGAGATTCGAACTCTCAATCAACAGTTTGGAAGACTGTGACTTTACCATTAAGCTATGCCCGCAACAGATTACACACCATAAAGGATTCGAACCTTTGCATGCTGATTTTGGAAATCAGTGCGTTAAACCACTTCGCCAATGATGCATGAATGTACCTTCGGCGAAAAAGCTGCAGCCGAAGTGCTTGACCCTAAACCTTAAAAAAACCATCCTCCCCAACCTGGGGTCGAACCAGGGACCATCGAATTAACAGTTCGCCGCTCTACCACTGAGCTATTGAGGAATTTTTTTGGTCTTTTCATGATGAGTCATTTGTTTGAACATCGGGCTTGCGAACCGGCTGCACCTGAAATGCAAGCAAGTATGAGCCCGGAACGTAGCCAACCAAGGGGCTTGCATATGAAATAGGAACCGACAGGTCCGTTTGTAAACCACGTCCCAAGAGCGGAGTTCGAAAAAAGCAGAGCCTGTTCTCACGCCCAAACGGTGTAGAATTGATACCAATAAAGTTTTGGTCTCGTTTGTTTTTTCCCAACGAAATCGAACCTGGTACCCAAGAAGGTAGCACCCATGAGACATCAAGATAAAAAGAGGAAGCTTTGACACTTCTATTTTGTAGACATGAGTCTATTTTAGCAAAAAACAACCTGGTGTGCAAGACAAAAAAGCTTTGGTCTGCTACGTTCCGGTTTCGCGCAGGTCGAATGAAGTGGTTTAGAAAAGTGGGTTAGGTTCGGTCTTGCGTATGAAATAGGTTCGGGTTTGCCCGAACCTATTTCATACGCAAGACCGAACCTAGTTCATACACTCCGTGTATGTCGAGCTCCCTGCTCGAAGCCGGAACGTATTGCGGACTCTTTTTTTGTGAAGTCCAGACAGGCTTTTTTGAGATAAAAACAGTCTCTCTTTTTTCTCTTTTACGGAATACCGGGGTCCTATGAAGGAGCATTCGTTCATTTGATCGATTCCATGCATCCGTGGTCTATTACTTCCACGAGGCACACGATTTGGGGCGCCTCCCTTTTCACACCAGTCTCGTTTCAAAATTGTTTCCGATGCCTTTGAATTCGATTGAAGCCTTTTTGTAAAGATTCAAAGGTATGCTCCAACTTCGAGTCTTTTTGAGGGTTTGATAGGAGTACGCTCGATTGGAAAAGAATTGACTCTTTTAAAACCCCCGCTAAATCTGCTTGTGTATATCCTTTTGTATACAAACCAAAATAGGTATAAGGGATTTGTTTTCTATTTGCACTTGTTCCGTTTTTTTGAAATGATCGAGTTGTTGGTCGACTGTTTACGTTCCGGGCTCTGCCCGGAATCAATTGAACAGCTGGGCGTTCTTGTGAAGATACGGGTGAAGACCCTCGTTCAACTTTTAACCCTGCAAGAGTTTGAAGAATTTTTGTTCGGATTGGTTGGGATGGAAGACCCATATGCAAAACCCTGTCAAAGCGACCGGATCGAATAAAAGCCGAATCAAGTTGATTTAAAAAATTCGTTGTCCCAATAACAATAAAACCATCTTTTTGGGAAAAAGAGTCCATTTGAATCAAAAATTCAGTTAATAATTGATTTTCGTTTGTAGGAGTTTCCCCCGAACCCCCTTCACCAGAGGAACCAATTCCATAAATATTCCCACGAGTTTTCCCAATAGCATCAATTTCGTCAAAAAATAAAATACATGGAGCATATTCCCGAGCGGTGTCAAAAATCTTCCGCAAGCGTAACGCCCCAATACGAGTTCCAATTTCGATCTGTTTTTGTATTTCACTTGATGAAATGCAAATTAAAGGAAGATTTGCTTCTTTAGCAACTGCTTGCGCTAAACGAGTTTTCCCTGTTCCAGGTGGACCTACAAATAAATACCCTTTTGGCGAAGAAACGTCATTTTGTTTGGAGGCTTTCCCCAACCCCGGCAAAAATCGGTTGAAAACCCTTTTCAACGGCCACAGGGGAGATTTTTTTGGCATGTTTTTGCCCAGGTCTGTTACATTTGTGCCGAATGCTGGAAGAACACCTTCAAGTCCTTCGAGTTGGTCCATACTTGCCTGAATCTCGTTCGGAAACAAAATTCGGGTTTCACCCGATTTCTGCTCAGCTTTTTCAAGCATTTTACGGTGTGGACGTATTGAAGAAATTTTTACGAGACCCCATAGAACCCCCAATTTCATGAGAAGAGCGGGAAAAGGAAGAATCAACGAAACGATGGGTATATGAAAGGGAAAACCTGTTTGATGGTTCAAACGTCGTATTGGATAAGGAAGAAAAGAAGGTGCTTGTTTAAAAAGACCAAAAGTCAAACGTTCTCCTAGTTTCGCGGGAGAAACCCGGTCAAGTGACATACGAAAAAAAGATCGCTTTGAAGAAGGCGTTCGCACCCCAGGAAGCTTCGTGGGTTTCAAAAGAAATGATCCGTTATTTACCTGTAAATGACCGTTTGAACTTAAAGTGTGGGCTTCGTGGTTTTGACGAGTCAATTCGTAGCCATTTGATGCCGTGAGAAAAGCACCCTCGGGATTTAGAAAAGCAAAAAAAAGACTGAAGAGGTTGCGAGTTTTCATAAAAAAATATTCAATTGAAATAGCCCTCGGTTCGGGCGAAGCCCGAACTTCCAAACAGGATTTTGCCCCGGAGGAAAGAGCGTGAACAGAATAGAAACAGCATGGTACTCTTTGTAATTGTAACCCGTCCCAAACTCAAAACAAACTTTCCCGAAGTCCGCAGCCCGTTCAGTCTTATTACATGTGGCCCCCAGCCATCGGCCTCGGGAGTGAGTTTTTCTTTGTGGGGCGAAACCTCATAACCAAGGAAACAACACCTCACCCGAAATCCTAAGGCCTTGGTATACGTTCCGGCTTCGCCGGAACCATGAACGGGTCATTTGAAACAAGGCTCTTTTCATTAACTTCCAACTTTGAAAGCATCCACAAAAATACCAAGAAGAAGGCCTATTTTTATAGAATTAAGGCACCTTCTTGGATCAAAAAAGCCTTTCATCCAGCCTTTTCTTCCAAAATTTTTTTCTTTCCGTTCATTTGAACCGAAAGAATCTCCAATCAGACCCTTCGTTCTCATGATACCTTGGGATACGTTCCGGCTTCGCCGGAACCAAGAGCGGGTTTCAAAACTGCGAGAAGGGCGAACTTGACCGTTGGAATCACGGAGGTTTGACCAAAAAGGTTTGGGACCTGATCCGCCGCCGGCAAGACAAACAAAATTCATCATCTCGGTACTGGCTAATAAAGTCGGAGCAGGACCTGGAAGCTGACTTAGATTTTGTAAAAACCATTCTGCCGTTAAAATGTTTTTTTGAACCGCAGGGTTGGCTCGTCCGAAGCCAGTATCTAAATTCATCGGCATAGCGGGCAAGTCAGATGCGAGGAACCCCTCGCCTTCGGTTTGAGTGGATCGACTTATGTTTTGTGGCAAAAGAGAAACGTTTGTACAGCGGCCGAAGGCAGTACAACTGGCTTCTCTTGAAGTTCCTTTTTCTTCATTTTGATAGATGAGAAAAAAGCCCGATGGTGCAACATTGGCTAAAAAAAAACCAAACAATAACAAAAAAAAATGAAGGCTGTTTGGCGGTTGAAAGCGTTTTTCCCCATACCAAAACAGCGACCATTCGTTTTTTTTGTCAAGCAATCGCTTCTTTATGACTCCGTCATAGTTTCGCCGACGACTTTCAAAACCATAAAAGAAAGAGTTTCGTCTGTCTTGAAAATTCATTTTTAAAAAGCGTTTTAAACTGATTTATACCCCTCGGTTTATGAAAAACTACAAATAGACAAAGGATTGTGCCTCTTGAGTACGAACTGACGAGTGGATGGAATGTTGAGTTTACGGAAGTGGTTTGTCGAGTTTTGTCGACAAAACTCGACAAACCACTTCCTCGACAATGATGGAGTCTATGGAATAGGTACGGGCTTGCATATGAAATAGGTTCGGGCTTGCGTATGGTTTATGAACGGACAGGTCCGTTCGTGAACCACTTACCTAAACCACTTCATTCTACGCCAACACTCGATATTCCACTTAACAAGAAGTTACGTTTGTTTGAATTTTTGAAAAGTCTGAACTTCAAGAGCCAGAAAAAACTTCCAGTTCCCCCGAAAACTTCTTTTTTTTACGTTAGCCTTCCCCGTTCTGGAATAAAACACTGTAGACACGAAGTTCATCATGACTATATTCAGGCAATTCACTCGAAATTAAAGTACGAACATAGGAAAAACCTGAATCGGTTCCAGCGGTCACAGGACTTCGTCCATTCCCACCCCGTTTCCCTTTTGTATTGTTTTCAATTGGTCGTGCAAGAAGAGGAATCGAAGAAGAACTCGCAGAGTCCAACGGGATTGCACGGTCTTTTGAAAACTGAACATTCGGGCGCATCCCGTTCGCTTTTACAAACGAATTGAACTCATCTTTTACTTTTTGGATATATTCGATTTGATCGACTGTCCTTCTTTGGTTTTCAGGCAAGCGAGAAAAAACAAAAGTATTTTCATAGTTTTTCTCTAAGGCATTGATAAAAAAAGCATGAAAACGTACATAGGCATCCGATTTTTGCTCTTCACTTAAAGGCGGTCTTCCATTTAACGTTCGGCGTGAATTCATTTTCTCAATCGGCAAAAACCGATCACTTGGAAGGTTTTTATCACGATGACGAATACTTGAATCAAAACTTGGAAATTCTCTTTGGATTCGAACCCATGGAGTGCGACGCGTCCCATCAATGGTTTGGTTTTGAAGGGTTTTCCCTGTTGTGCTTAGAGATGTGTCCTCTCCCAATCCTTTTGAAAAAGGTCCTTCTGTACTGGCCGAAGACCGGTCTCTATCCTCTCCTTTCCCAGTTCGTCCGATGTCAGAATTCATCGAAGTTTGATTCGCAGGCATCGAACGTTCAAATGACGAGAGACCTTCTAAAGGGTATTGCGCAAATAAGCGCCAACTGTACTGAAGGCTTCCACTGAGCAAACACCCAACTAAAAGAAAACTTAAAAAACGAGTTGCTTTTAATGAAGGGGCCCACATAAAAGGAGAAGCATTCCACGCTTGAGAAAATTCACCTGATGGGGTTCCACCAGTACTTCTCAATGCAGCTGTGAAAGCAAAACCTTTCTGAATACTTTGAATACTCAATGAGAAAAAAAGTGGCCAAATCAAACAAATAAAAAAAATGGCTGTCAGAAAAAAACCTAAAAAATAAAGAGTCACAAAGGAATCAAAGCTGTACGAAGCCGCTAAAAGAACACGGGTTGAAAGAGCAGGTGCAACCGGATTTAAAAACATCAATAAAAAATGAAAACCAAATACGCGTACCGCCTGAAAAGCTGGGCTGATGGTCCGATTCGAAACCAAAGAAGTTAAAAAAGGAATTGATCCAAAAAAACGATACATCCTTTCTTTCAGACCGAAAGAAGAAAAGAGTGAGGAAAAAAAACCGGAACGGCGATCCGTTCTCGAACTCTCTTCGAGCGAATTCTTTTTTACTTTCATGGACCATAGATCAGTGGCAAAGCCGAAACATAGGAAGGTACCAAAAACGGCCAAAAAAGGTTCTAAAGTATACCAAATTGAAATGGAAGTTCGCGAATTGGCGCAAAGAAAAACAAAAAAACTAAGGTGTCCTATGAAAGTTCCCAAAAACGCAACAAAACCTAAAAAGGAACCTTGGAATAAAAAACGTGAAACACAAATCAAAACCGGGGCTGAAAACGGAATACTAAAAAGAAAACCATGAAACAAACCATCAAGGATTTGATTTGAATCAAAAAAAGTGGAAGCGGGAGTCCCTAAAAACATAGACATATATTTTGACTTCACCAAAAAAGTTGTTGGTTCACTTGATTGAACATGAAAACTTCATAGTGTCGGGTTTTGTTGAAAATTGGATACGTTCCGGGCTCTGCCGAAGTACGTTCCGGCTTCGCCGGAACCAAGCAGCTCGCGTATGGAATATGAACGAGGTCAGTTCGGAAAACACTTCATCGACAAATTTCGACACTTAAAACAAGCAGCTGCGCGAAGCCGGAACGTAGCCAACAGAATCCAAAGAATGTAAACCAAGTACCGCGATGGGTAGCAAGTCAGTTCGTATTCAATTGTTTTAAATTACCCTAAATTTCCACCAGAAGCAACCGAATCAACTAACCCAAATTCTTTTGCTTCAGCTGCGCTTAAAAATGTATCACGATCTAAAGCTTTTGCAATTTCAGTTAACGATTTTCCAGTACGCTCAGCATAAATACGACCAACTTGACGCCGAATTCTCAGAACTTCTGCCGTTTCAACTTGAATATCACTACTCTGCCCTGAAGACCCACCAGAGGGTTGGTGAATCATAACACGAGAATGGGGCAAGGCAATTCGATGACCTTTTTCACCAGCAGCTAAAACAAGTGAAGCCATAGAGGCTGCAACACCAATAACTAAAGTTGTTACTTTTGCTTCAATATGATTCATAGCATCATAAACACCTAACCCACATGTAACAGAACCACCGGGGGAGTTAATATAAAGGAAAACACGTTTTGAAGCGTCTTCAGAACTCAAATAAATCATGATTGAAATTAACTGATTTGCTAATTCGTCATCAAGGTCACTTCCTAAAAATAATACTCTTTCACGATATAATCTATTGTATAAATCAACCCACTGTGGGGTACTTTCTCCCGGTAAACGGAAGGCTACTTTTGGAACACCAATTGGCATAGAAATCTCCTAAATACTTTGGGTCATCTGAATACGACGTTCCGGGCTCTGCCGCAGTTCCGGCGAAGCCGGAACGTACTGTGGCAGAGCCCGGAACGTAGCCAACCAAGGGGCTTGGGTATAAAATACGAACGGACATGTCCGTTTGTAAACCACTTACATACCAGATGCCTTTAAAAAACGATTACGCGATGGATGGCTTTTCAAAGACCGAACTTCCAATTGACTCATCGACTCCATACGTTCACACCTTTTGAAAGGACCCGGGGGCAGCCCGGTTTAAATACTTTGGAATCAAGACTTTGTAAACTTTTTCTTTTTTCTTTTTAAGCTGGGTTCTGTCCACGTATTTCTTGTCCTCAATCCAAAAAAGGAATCTAGATTCTGGGTTCTTTGGTTTGTCCAGTTTTGTCGAGTAAGTGGAATAGATTCGGGCTTGCATATGAAATAGGTTCGGGCTTGCCCGAACCTAAACCACTTACTCGACAAAACGAACGGGGACCGTACAGGCTGAAGCCCGCACAAAAAACTGGGTGATTATTTGTCTTAAAATTGTATTTTTACAATTTTCTAGCGATTTTTTAGTTCTTGCTCCTGAATAAGGGTATACCTCATCAGTGCTTGCAGGTTTAAAAACTTGCAAGCACCGCTGTTGCACGGTGTTTATTTCTGTGGCACTTTCCTCACGAAAAAACGTATTGGGAAATTTTCCAATTATTGCATTTTGTACCTGAAAAAGGCTGGTTATCTTTCGGGCTTGTTTGTTTTTCAAAGGTACCCTTTACCACCACGTGCGGAAATATTCTTTTCACGCACACTTTTGGCTCACCTGGTTTCTTCAGAGTTCAAAAAAGCTAAGGAGCCCAGACTTTCCTCAGAAAAAAAAGGAACTTCGGGCAATACCCGTTGGCAGTCCTTTCAAAATGAAAGGGAAAACAGCCTTTTCTATTCGACTTTTTGATTTCTGCAATCACATTGAAAAAAGAAAATGTTTAGAAATACTTGTTTCCTGAGTATTTGAATGGGGTGAAACGTTTGATTTGGCTTACCAACAGACCAAAAGCTGCCAAACGAGGGAAAGGTATAAAGCCATCACAGTTCAAGAGTCAAAATGAAAACCCATACTGAAAAACAAAAGCGTTGCGCAAATTATAAACGAAAGCTAGAAAAGTCAGTTGTGGTGCAATAAAGATCCTAAGTTTGTTGACTGGCTCAGGCGGGGATTGAACCTGCGACCTTGGGCTTATGAATCCCCTGCTCTACCACTAAGCTACTGAACCATTGAGTCGGGCACGAAAGTTCGTTTTGTGTGGCAAAGCTCCACAATACAAACCAAGTGACGCAGTCGTATAGAAACCCGCAAAGAAGGATATTCTGAAAAATCGGACCCGATTTCATTTAAACTTTTGAACAAAAGTGATCGTGGGCAGGGATATGATAAAGAAGAGTCAAAAAGTCTCATATGGAATGCAAAACTTGTTTTCTCAGATATTTTTGATTCCGAAAACTTTGGTCCGGTGTTTCATATGAAAATTTGCGCGGCGTCGCATTTTTTGGTTGTTGATCAGATAAATGAAACAACTTCTTATCATACCCCCAAGGGAATTCGAATCCCTGTTACTCCCGTGAAAGGGGAGTGTCCTTGGCCTCTAGACGATGGGGGCATTTCTCTGGCGTCAGCATATTTTTCCAAAAGGCTCCCCTTGAAGTATTTTAGCCGTTCAAACTTTTACCACCAAATTCGGAAAGGGTTGGTGTAGTTCTTTTGAACCGAGGATACCAGAGCAAAAAGCCGTGCTTGGCTAGCGGGTTTCAAAATAACAAAGTGCAAAACCGTTGATGGAGGCCTTGGACTTATGAAGTAGTCATAAGAAAGAGCCTCCATCTGTTTATGAGCCTGGTGAACCAGACTCATATTCTAACTTTATTCTTTACATCCCATCAAAATCATTCGGTCGATTAGGAAATCTCAGCATACACTTGATTCCTCTAGCGGCTAGTCTTGCCGTGACCTTAGCGGTAAACCGCGAGAGCACTCATCTTGAGGTGCATTTCAACCTTATATGCTTTCAGGTCTTATTGACTCCGCACATAGCTACCCAGCGTTTACGAATAAATTCATAACTGGTACACCAGGGGTGCGTTCCTTCTGGTCCTCTCGTACAAAGAAGAAATCCTCTCAATGCTCTAACGCCTCCACTGGATATGGACCGAACTGTCTCACGCATGAACTCCCTTATTTTCATAAGAGCATGGACTATGTCTTCATCCTTGATTTTTCAAGGAGTTGGCGTATTATAGCCTTTTCAACCGAAAAAGCTATCTTTTTGAAGGAAAAGATTCCATTCAAAAAAGTCTCTACAGGGACGTTTTTATTCTTTCATTACTTTTAAATCCTGAAATCTTTCCCGAACAACTTGAGTTGTACATTTACGGTTCTTCGAATCATTGAGCTCGGAGACGTGGTCTGCAAGCGTACAAAGGTCTAAGAACTTTTCTGGAGAATTCTTTGTTAAAGGTAATTGTTCAATAATTTTAAGAACCAAGTATGCTTGTTTTTTTTTCAGATGAAGCATGGGCGCAATCTGTCTTAAAAACCAACCAACGTCATTCTGACCAACAATCGCGAATTCTGAAACGCCGTCAGGTCGTTCGCGAACACTGCCTTTGCCCCCCAACTCTTTTTGGATTTGAAGGAGGAAGTGTTTTCTTCGGGTTTTTTGTGTAAACGAAACACTTACCCGAAGTTGGTATTTTAACACATAGTCTGATCGCTCGACAATTTGAGCTCCGATCGACCCATCCCCATCTAAAAACCCTGCAAGATAACTCATCCCGATTTTTTTCGGAGTGCGTTCGGAGTCAAGGTCAACATTCGAGCAAGCCCGAATCGGGTGATCTGTGTCTGATAAAATCAGTTGTTGAATAATAGGTTCCATATGTTTTCGTGAACAAGAGATAAAAAAGTCTTCCCTCGGCGTTCTCATAAAGAACTGAAAAGCAATCGGAGCGATGGCTCCGTGTTTTCATCTATGAAGAGTTCACCGATATAAGCCAAAACTAAACTTGTATTACTGCAAGCTAACGCAATGATGTTTACGTTCTGAACCCAGCTCATGTACTGCTTTAAATGGCGAACAGCCATACCCTTGGGACGTACTACCGCCCCAGGATGCAATAAACCGACATCGTACAAAGACACATTTTTACTATATACTGGCGGCTAAACGCACCCCTCGTTTCTTTTTCTATTCAATTCTCTCATCCCTAGACTGAACCTTTAGGCTAGTAATTTATACCTTTTTATTGGCGGAGTATGGGGTGCTACGATTTCTCGTACTCTAGGCATATCACTTTTTGGAAGAAAAAGCTTGAAAGCTTCTCCGGCTTTGTGTTTTCGAGCAGAAAAACCCCACGTCCGTACCAAAGTTTCCTCTAAAAGTGTTACATCTGACTCCGTAAATCCTTCAGTGTGTAAGGTAAGACCTCGCCCCTGGTTTGAGCCATCATCTGCAATCCAAAACGCTAGCGAACGGTCATTTAAAAGCTTTTGAATGTTTGGGGGAACCCGTTTTGTCCGTCTCCCGCTTTCATCCCGCGTATAAAAAAGATTCGCGTAGTGAAGAAGAAGTCTTGAGCTAAAAGTCCGAAACCACATGGAATGATCTTTCCCATTTTTTATTCTGAGTCTTGGAGGCGTACCTACAAAAGGTTCAAAGATGCTGTACACAAGATGAACTGTGTTTGCGTCAACGACCTGATGAAGGTCTGGATAGAGTGTTGAATTCATCCTTCCTTGGTCGTACTTAAAAAAGGGTGTATGGCTTGGTTTTATTTGCGCTAGAGTCCCATCCCCTAAAAGTGTTCCAATGAGAACGTCTTTTTGGAAGGACGAAAAGCCCGTTATTTCAAGGGGTTCCATATACTCGCGTAAATGATTTCCTTTGAGTTCACGTACCGTTTGTTCTGGCGGATGAAGGAGAATGTGACGAAGGTCTCCACTTGGCCGGAGTAAATCGTCTTCTGGTGGAGTATATTGAATTGAATTGGTTGCCATAGATAGAGTATAGATGTGGACACCATCTTTAGAATGGTGTCCGCGAAATTGCGTTCGCGGTTAGACTTTGTCATAACCAAAGAACCAGGAATGCTGGCGCTTCGGTCTTTCTCATAAAGTCGTTGAGGGTGAGACGATTGGAATCGTCTCTTCCCTGCAAGTTATCAGGTTCTCTTTTCGGTTTTCTTTTTTCTTCGCTGTAGAATTCTTTACGTGACACCACCGTGACGAAAGATTTCGTTGAGTGTGTCACCCCTACTCCAAAAAAGGTGAAAAGCTGCTTTTCCATCCTCGGAATGTCCGAAGGATAAAAACTGCGACCTTGAAAGGTCGCAATCCAGATGTTCTTGCATATAAGAGAAATGCATACTCACGGAGTTTCCCGCCGTGAAGCCCCGATGTATTAAGGTGCCAAACCTCCTCGTCGATATGGACTCTTGGAGGAGATTAGCCTGTTATCCCTAGAGTAACTTTTATCCGTTGAGCGACGGCCTTTCCACGCAGCACCGTCGGATCACTAAGACCGACTTTCGTCCCTGCTCGACTTGTAGGTCTCGCAGTCAAGCT
>Ga0164297_10004497_pt1 | contig 12439 bp, 9 predicted proteins | sample GEODES058metaG_FD_113539 | JGI IMG/M metagenome (GOLD analysis project Ga0164297, IMG submission 113539) | Dystrophic lake water microbial communities from Trout Bog Lake, Wisconsin, USA - GEODES058 metaG | ecosystem: Environmental > Aquatic > Freshwater > Lake | place: USA: Trout Bog Lake... | reverse complement strand
GGTTTGCTACTGGGGGCATTGCTTAACCAGGCCGGTATATCCAATATCATCCTTGAACGTCAAAGCCCCGAATATGTTTTGAGCCGAATTCGGGCCGGAATCTTGGAGCAAGTGAGTGTGGATTTACTTCACGAAGCAGGCGTGGGTCAAGGCGTGAGCGAGGGCGGGATAGTTCACAATAGCATTGACCTGGTTTTTAAAAACACACGTCACCCCATAGAAGTCACTCGCTTAACTGGGGGTAAGGTAGTCACGGCTTACGGACAAACCGAGCTCACCCGGGATTTAATGGAGCAACGCAGCTCAATGGGCCTGCAAACGTTTTACCGAGCCGAAGAGGTCGACTTGCACACCATTGAGGACAATCACCCAAGCATCACCTTCAAGTTAGCGGATCAAAACCAACGGCAAACCATTGAATGTGATTTCATAGCGGGGTGCGACGGCTTTCATGGAATAGCGCGTCAACACATTCCCAAAAACATCTTGCAAGAATTTGAGCGTGTTTATCCCTTTGGGTGGCTAGGCGTCTTGGCCGATGTGCCACCAGTCTCTCCCCACGCAATTGTGTATGCCAACAGCGAAAGGGGCTTCGCACTGTGCTCTATGCGTTCCTTAACCCGCAGTCGTTATTATGTTCAGTGTCCAATGAGCGACCAAGTTTCGGACTGGTCAGATGATCGATTTTGGGAAGAACTCAAGAGTCGTCTCGATCCAGAGTTGGCCCAAAGGATGGTCACTGGACCGTCCATTGAAAAAAGCATTGCCCCGCTCAGGAGTTATGTGGCCGAGCCAATGCGACATGGTCGTTTATTTTTAGCTGGAGACGCCTGCCACATTGTTCCCCCAACAGGCGCCAAGGGCTTGAACCTGGCCGCCACGGATGTTAAATATTTAAGTCAGGCTTTCATTGACTACTACCGTACCCAAAGGACACTGGCAATCGATGAGTATTCTGCCAAATGTCTTAAACGAATTTGGAAGGCTGAACGCTTTTCTTGGTGGCTCACAAGCCTAATGCACCGCTTTCCGGATACAGCAGGCTTTGGGCAAAAAATACAAGAAGCAGAACTTGAGTATTTGGTCAAAAGCGAATCACTTTCTCGCTCTTTGGCTGAGAATTATGTGGGTCTTCCCTTGGATTTCGATCAATGATCGATTGATTTCGCCTGGCTCCACAAACGATTGCTGGGCTTAATTCGCCAGTGGGCTAATTCCTGCGTAGGCCCCATGTTTTCATCAAAACCAAAAATCTTAACAGCCAAACTACCATCGGCATGCACTTTCACGTCTGCCCATGCATACATTCGGTCTTGTGGGTTTTTAGACTCACCCTTTTTGATCCCAAAGGGTGAGCCCCCTGAGCCCACAATGACCTGCCAAGACTCTCCACCACCCTCTTTGGTGGGTTGACTTGCATGGTAAACATGCTCATGGCCGCAAAAGTAAGTGGCACCAAAACTCTCCATCACGCTCCAAAATGCATCTCGTTGACCCGATGAATTATCTAAACTGTCTTCACTCGCTTTGGTCGAACCCTCCGGAATGTACACATAAGGCATCTTGTGGCCAAACGCCACCAGCGCATTAACGCCTCTGGCCTTGGCGGCCTCAAAGTCTCTTTTTAACCAAGACACTACAACCGAAGCATCGGCACCTACTGGGTCTGTATTGAGAACTGCAATATGCAGCTTACCCACATCAAAAGAATAGTTGAGCTGGGTTTGATCGGTTTGAACGTGATCTTCAGCAATACTTGGCGTATTGCGTAGGTCAAAGGAGCTGTAGGGTGTTTTGACAATTTGGTTCCAACGGGCTTCATCCAAAATCAAATCGGACATGTTCTCTCGCCAAATGTTCTCCAAATGGGGCTGTGCATACTTCACCACTTGTCCGTCCTGGCCTTTGGTAGGCATTTGCACTTCATGGTTACCGGGTACAGGAACCACATAAGTGCCGGACTCCATCAATGTGGCCATCATGCCCCGCCAGTATGCGTATTCGCGTTGCACTTGCGTGAGATCGGTGTCGTAGCCCATGATCATGTCGCCATTGAAGAACAAGACTTGTGAGTTCTTGGCATTGATCTCTTTGATCATGCGAGCCAGTGGAGCAGTGGCGGTTAGGTACAACTTATCTTGTGCAGTGATTCCCTTGATTTTTCGATCGGTGCGACTGTCCCCAAAGGTTGAGAAGTGAAAAACCACCTCTTTCTCCCCTTGCGCTTGGTGCTTCACTCCTGCAGAGTGACGATGAGATTTAGCCTTCTTGGGTAAGACTGCCATTGCTGAAGAGGGGGTGGAGACACTGGCTTGGGCCGTGTCCAACGCTTGAGCGCTTTCACACACGAATGCAAAAGAGAGCAAAAAGCAAGAAAGGCCAACGCTATAAAAAGTATGACGCTTAAAGACTTGTCTACTCAAACAGTGCGTGAGACTGGGGAACATCATTCAATTCGCTTTCAAAATAAATATCCAAAACTCAACTCTCGTTGGCCAAAGGATAGGCCAATGAACCAAAGGTTGTGACTGTACCTTTAAACGATGACACTTCAGCGTCAAGATCTGTAAAGACCCTCTTCACCACACCAGCCCAATCGTTAGGGGTTGTTTGGCGATAAAGCTTGGCATTGGGATACCAGGGCGAATCTTCTCGGTCTTTGAGCCATCGCCAGCAGGCATCGTACCGGTTGAGTATCCACACCTGCTTACCTAAAGCGCCCGCCAAGTGCGCACAGGCTGTATCCACGCTCACTATGAGGTCGAGTTGCATCATGAGTGCTGCAGTGTCGGAGAAATCGACCAGCAAGTGGCTTAAGTCAAAAAGTTGCGGGCCACGCCATCCTGCAGTAATGACAGTATTCAATTCACTTTGCGCAGGCTCCCCTTTTTGAAGAGTAAAAAAATGTGCATCGATTGCCCCCAAAGGTTCTAAGAGATGAAGCGGTATGTTTCTTCTTGCATTGAGTCCCCATGATTGAGGCATCTCGGCTCTGAAGCCACCAGACCACACCAAGCCGATGCGCAACTTACGTCGAACTGGATCACTCGAGCGGGGACCCAGTAATCGATTGATGTGTTCTTGAAAAAAAATCACTTTCTGAGGATCAGCCCCAAGGTAGGGGATGGATGCCGGCAAATTGGTCAATTGAGTCCCTAAGAGCTTCGGTAAACTCATCATGGGCAAACTGAGTGCTGTATCTGGAGATGAGGCGTCTTCCGGCAAAACCAAGGCAAAAAGCCCTCTTAAGCTCGTCAAGAGCGAATGCAGTGGCGCTGGCGCCTTGAGCCTTACGTTAAACCCCATGTCTGCAAGCACAGGCACATATCGGCAAAACTGAAGCACATCTCCAAAACCTTGCTCGCACACCACTTCAATCACAGGCTTAATCTCGACCTCAGTTGAGTTCAACTGAATCTGACTCACCAAGTCTTCAAATTGTCGCGTATAGGCCGCCACATCTTCGAATTGAGCCGTCTCGCTTTCATGTAAGCGATGCCGAGTCTCATACCCTAGCCAGCCTGATTCAAAATCTCCTTGTAAGAGTTGCATCAAGCTCAAATTGAAACGAGCAGGGACATGGGTGGGCTCGATTTGCAACACATGCTCATAATCTCTGATGGCCAAATCAATATTCATGCATTCGCTGTGGGTAAAGCCTCGATTGACCCACGCATCCCAATCGTCTGACTTCAACTCTAGGGCACGGTCAAAGCATTCAATTGCCCTCTTAAATTGGCCCCTAGACCTCAGAGTCACACCTAGGTTATTGTGAACCACCGCATGATCTGGCTTTAATGCGATGGCTCGCTCTAGACTTAATTGAGCTTGCTCAAACTCGCCCATCGTATTGCACGCAACACCCAAGTTGACGTGGGCTTGGTAGAAATCCTCCTCCAACGCCACCGCTTGCTGGTAAGCCTTCACCGCCAAATTTCCCATACCGGCTTTTTGATAGGCCAATCCCAATACATAGCGTGCAAAAGACTCCATGGGTTTGAGCCGAACGGCCTCCTTGGCCCAAGACACGGCCAAGGGGCAGAGTTCTGGAGAGCCTATTTCCAGTGCAACACTCGCGCCTTGACACCAAGCCGAGTATTCCAATGGATTTTGATCTATGACCGCTTCATAGAGTTGTAAAGCTTCACTTTGTTGGCCCAATTGGTGCGATTGTCTCGCTTTGGAGAGCATCTCATTGATGTGCATTTGATTGTGGCAACCCAATCTTGGTGTGCATTGTTGGGATCATTGAGTTGGTGTCACTGCCATTGTGACTTAAAAAAGAATCTCATTGATTTGTAAAGAATGTAAATCGTTGTTGTGAATTACCAACTCGTAGTTCAAACCCATACGAGTTGAGACTTCTGATTTTCACTTCCAATATTGAGTGACACGCCTAACCTTATGAAAAACTTACAAATTTAGTCTCACCTCAGTCGTGAAATTGACTCACAAACTCAGCCTAACGCTGCACCGTTCTCGAGTGAAAACAATTCATTTGTCACGAAATTGAAATATAAGGTAACTACCATCGTGGAAGTTTTGATATCTAACTACTTAAGAAAGCCCTTACATGAACCTCAGCTGCCCTTTTTCCAGAAAGCCGTTTGTACAGATCCTGTCCGTCGCGATTTTCTCAATTTCTGGCTCACATTTAAGTTTTGCCGACACCGTTGACCTTGGCACGGTGGGAGGTACCAGTGGTGCAGTTGCGGGTTCTACGACCTCTATCAGGGCGGAAAAAGGCACCGCAGCCGCTGTTGCGCCTACCCAGGCCAACTTGTCCGCAACTGAGCCCCAATCCTTTATCTCTCGTGAATTCATTGAGCAGTCCACTCCACCTAATGGCAACTTCAATACCATCACAGGCATTGCACCAAGTGTTGCAACAACGCCTGCAGTGAATGGTCCTGGTCTTGCTGATCAAAAGATGTCCATGCGCGGCTTTGCCGATGGCGAATACAACGTGACCTTTGATGGTATTCCTTTTGGCGACAGCAATGGTCCTACCCACCACTCAACCTCCTACTTTCCTTCCTCAGTAATTGGTGGAATGGTGATTGAAAGAGGTCCTGGTAACGCCAGCAACATTGGTTACTCAACTTACGGTGGTAGCGTCAATATTCTCTCCAAAGCACCTTCTCAAACTGCTGGTGAGTCTGTTTACGGCTCTCTTGGAACATGGGGTACTCAAGTTGAGGGAGCCTCTTACGAGAGCGGTCGCATGGCTGGCTCCGATGCAACCCTTCAGTTGAACATTCAACACATGCAAAGTAATGGTTACTTAACAGGTTCTGGTATCAACTTGAACAACTTCACCATGAAGTATCAACGCCCCATTGGTGACAACACATTGCTCACGTTGTTTGCATCCCCTGCAGACGTGACAACTTACGTGACCGACAACGCTTCTGGCCCCAATGCTGCACAAATCGCTGCATTCGGTAAAAATTACGTCATGAACAACAATGTCAATAGCCAAGGCTATGCAGGCTACAACGTTCAAGGCAAGACCACTGACATGGAGTACGTGCGAGTCCAAACCGATTGGGGTCAAGGCCTACAATCTGACAACCAAAGCTACACCTACGCATACACCAACAATACCATCGCCGGACAAGACCCCTCGCTCTACACCCCCAAGGGTGACTCGGCTATGTTTGTGACCAACATTGGTAAGGCCAAGGTCAATTTACCGGCAGGCGATGTTCCCGGCTACTTAAAACTCAATGAGTACCGCGCTTATGGTGATGTACTCAAAGTCACTCGCAAAATTAACAACGATTTGTTGCGCATGGGCGTATGGTGGGAATTCTCCAGAACTGAGCGTCACAACTATGAGGCTGATTTGACTTTGGGCGGCGCCCAGTTGGCAGGCTCACCTGGCTACCCTACCGGTATTGTGACCTCGACCAATTTTGCTCAACAGTACTCACACTGGCACCAATACCAACCCTTCATCGAGTATGAGTGGGCTGCTGCCCCAGGCTTGACCGTCACGCCTGGCTACAAGTACATGATGTACAACATGGATTTGGGCTCAGCACTGAACCAAAAAGCGTTGGTTCCCCAGTACTACAGCTACAACTACAACGCTTCTTTGCCGTTCTTAACTGTGAACCAACGTTTGAGTGATCAAAGCTCCATTTACGCTCAATACGCTACGGGCATGGAATTGCCCCCCACCTTTGGTGTTGGTAATTCAAACACCTCTGCCCCTATTCCACAAACAACAACCAACTACCAGTTCGGTTTTGTGCATAAAGAGAATGCTCTTACATACGATGCAGATATCTACTACATCGACATGAACAACATGCAACAAAATACCGGTACCAACGCCAACCCCAATTTCGTGGCGGCCGGTGGTGGTATCTATAAAGGTATTGAGGGCGAAGGTACTTATGTAGTCGGCAGTGGCTTTTCTGCTTACGGCAACTTCAGTGTCAATAGCGCCAACTACAAAGGCTCCAACGCCAGCAATCCTTTGACAGCCTCTTTTGTGGGCGAAATCCCCAACGCTCCCAACGTGACGTCTGCAGCAGGTGCTTTGTATAACTTGGGACCATGGAATGCATCTTTGATCTTCAAACGCATTGGTAACCAGTACAACTCTAAGCTTGGCGCTCAACTACCCTACATCGATAACACAGACTTGAATGTTAGCTACAACTTCAAGGAAGTCAGCTCCTTGGGTGCCAAGAACTTCAAACTCCAATTCAGCATCTTTAACTTAACGAACCGCCAAAACTTGGTGGCAGCAACAGGCCCCATGGGTGCAGCCTCCACCCAGTATCAATGGCAAGCCCCCAGAAGCTTCATGCTCTCTGGCAAAGCGGACTTTTAAATCCACTGCAGCCCCAATGGCTGCAGTCATTTGAAGACCTGAGGGCCAGCCATGCTGGCCCTCTTTATTTTTAACAAAACATACTCTAATCAGAATTATTAATATGGATTTGGATAAAATTATTGCCCTTGCCAATAACTCTGGTGGCACCTTGTACGGGATGGCCATGCTTTTATTGGTGGCATTGACGGTGATCATTGAGAGAACACGCCATTTGCTTCATATGCAAAATGCGGGCGTTGAGATCATGAATTTACTTAAAACGGACACCCCGCTCAGCAGTAAATCAACCCAAGACAAATTAAATGAGCATCGTGACATGCCTCACGCTCGGTTGATCCAAGCCTTCTCACAAGAATCCACGGGTGCTACTAGCGAAACTATCGCCTCTCACCTTGAAGAGGCCGTGATGCACGAGGTGCCACTTCTAGACCGCTCACTGTGGATGCTCGACACTGTCATCACCTTGGCCCCACTATTGGGACTGTTTGGCACCATCATTGGAATGTTCAACGCCTTCTCTGTCTTGGATGACATTCAAAATGGTGCAGCACAAGTGACAGGCGGTATTGCAGAGGCTTTGATTGCAACTGCATGTGGCCTCTTCATTGCCATGTTGGGTTTGATATTTTTCAATTGGCTCAACACCCGGGTACGGGTCATTGTTCACCAACTCGAGACGCTCAAAGTGATGCTTTTGAACCGTCATAAAGTCTTGTAAAGCTGACTCTAACTTTGACCCTTGACTGCCCCTGCACATCACGCGCAGTCAACATTATTTCTAGAACCAAAGTCACCCACTTCATCCGATTAGACCTTATGCGCTACTTCGAAACTCGAAAAGCTCGAATTGAAATCATCCCCATGATTGACATCATGCTTTTTTTGCTGGTATTTTTTGCCATGATGACACTCAAAATGATCCCCACCTCGGGTCATCTGAGCAAGTTACCCACCTCTAGCACCGCAGCCAAACTCCCCTCTCCCAAGCTCATGGTGGAAGTGCACGATGATGGCGCGTTTTGGGTCGAGGGTAGCGAGAGGAGTCAAATCGAACTCGTGGCATTGGTGAAGTCGCGCAACCCCTCTGAGCTCGCGGTCACCATTGTGGGAGGAGAGAAAGTCAACTTGCAGCAACTCATGCAAGCCATTGATGCCATCAAGCTCGGTGGCGCTATTCAAATTGGGCTTGCCGCAAAGAACAAACCTTAAAGACCGACTATGAGCACTGTGTCATTGAACAACGCTTATGCCAGTGGGCAAGAGAGATCAGCTGTATGGTCCTCACTTGGTTTGGCCTTTGCACTGGAGGCCTTGGTCGTTGCGAGTCTTTTAATTTGGTTGGCCTACCGAGAGTTGCCTCCAAGAATCGTGGCTTTGCCCATTGAGATTGAAAACACACCCAAGCCAGATCAGCCCGAACCCCCGAAGGTTCAACCTCCTCTACCCAAGCCCCCCAAAATCGAGCCCAAGCTGATCAAAGAGCCCCCCAAGGTACAAGTCCCCACCCCTCCCACTCCCGTGCCTGAGCCCATCGTTCAAGCACCCAGTGTTCCCACTCCGAACGCGTTCACCCAAGTCGCAACCCCTCCCGCTCCGCCCCCACCACCTCCAGTAGAGTCCAAGCCCTTGGGGCCCTCGGATGAGTACATTGCCAAGGTGAGAGCAGCCGTACAAGCCGCATTTGCTTACCCCATGGCCGCAGCCGAGATGGGTCTTCACGGAAGGGCACGTGTAGGCTTTAATTTGCGAAACACCACAGCGAGTGATGTGAAAATCATCAACGGCAGTGGCCTAGGGATCATTGACCGCGCGGCTCTAGCAGCAGTTCAAAAAGCGCTCTTCCCAGCTCCGCCTGCCGAGCAAAAGGACAAGACCAATTACTGCGAAGTTTGGATTGATTTCAAGCCCTGAGCTTGATTCATTCTCTCGCTCTAAAGGCTTATTGCCCTGAGAGGTTGTTCGGCTTCATTCAAAGCAAAACCAACTTGACCTCGACTGGATCATTGCCTGGGAGTGATTAAAAGGCAAGCGCCAGACCCCCCATCCTCAACGCTTTTTAGTGGGATTGGGTTTTAAGCGGCCTTGGGCTCTTGGGGGTAGACCTGTGTGCTGGGTGAGTATTTTTCCAGGCTTCGGAGCTGAAGAGACCTGCCCTTTGATGGAACTGCCAGCATTGAGTGCACGCGAGGTGTTGCCCGAGGCGGAGGAAGAGTTCTTCTTTCGAGCACTCACATAGGTCGTCTCACCCAAGGGCTGGAAGGTGGGAATCAAATGGTGCTTGCCGTTTCCAATCAAATCAGCCCTCCCCATGGCCTTCAAGGCATCCCTTAACAGGGGCCAATTTTTAGGATCATGGTAGCGCAGAAATGCTTTGTGAAGTCGCCTTTGACGCTCCCCCTTGACGACCTGAACCTCTTCGCTTTGGTGAGTCACTTTCTTCAGAGGATTTTTGCCACTGTGGTACATGGCCGTTGCACTGGCCATGGGACTGGGGTAGAAGGTTTGCACCTGATCAGCCCGAAAACCATTCTTCTTAAGCCAAATGGCCAAGCGCATCATGTCTTCATCTTGAGTACCGGGATGGGCGGCAATGAAGTAAGGCACCAAGTATTGTTTCTTTCCCGCCTCGGCACTAAAGCGATCAAACATTTGCTTGAATTGGTCATAGGCACCCATGCCAGGCTTCATCATTTTTGACAAAGGACCCGTTTCGGTGTGCTCGGGGGCTATTTTGAGATAACCGCCGACATGATGAGTAGTGAGTTCTTTCACATACTCGGGCGACTTCACCGCCAAGTCATACCGAAGACCCGAGCCAATCAAAATTTTCTTGACCCCGGGTATCGCCCTAGCCCGGCGATACAACTTAATGAGTGGGCCGTGCTCGGTATTTAAATTGGAGCAAATGCCAGGATAAACGCAAGACGGTTTTCGACAAGCCGATTCAATCTCCAAGCTCTTGCAGCCGATCCGGTACATGTTCGCAGTCGGTCCTCCCAGGTCAGAGATGACCCCCGTGAAGCCCTGAACCTTGTCCTTAATGTCTTCAATCTCTTGGATGATGGAGTCTTCACTTCGGCTTTGAATGATGCGTCCCTCGTGCTCGGTGATCGAGCAAAAGGTGCAACCACCAAAACACCCCCGCATGATGTTGACGGAGAAGCGGATCATCTCCCAAGCAGGAATTTTGGTATCACCATCGTGTCGACCATTGGCGTCTTGGTAGGCGGGATGTGGGCTTCTTGCATAGGGTAGGCCAAACACAAAATCCATCTCCGCCGTGGTGAGCGGAATTGGAGGTGGGTTGATCCAAACATCCTTGGCGCTCACCCCTTGTCCATGCTGCTGCACCAAAGCCCGGGCGTTCCCCGGATTGGTCTCCAAATGCAAGACTCGATTGGCGTGGGCATAGAGGACCGGATCCGATTGCACTTGCTCAAAGCTGGGTAAACGAATGACTGAGCGCTCACGCGGGGGAACTTTGAAGTTACCCAAACCACGCATCTTGGCGTTGTAAGCACTTTGTGCACTGAGGTCTACTGACTCAGATCGATTGGACTCTATTGCTGAGTGAGCCTGGGGCAGAGGCTTAGATTGTGCGACGCCGGGCATGAAGACCAAAGGTTGGGCCTTGGCGCCCAAGCTCGAATTTGGGTTCACGTTCGCAGCGTTGCCTTTAACTTTATCGTTGGCTTTTGTGGACATGGCCTCCAACTCACACACCTCACCTTGGGCCAAGGCTTGTTCAGAGGCCATCAAGTAAGGATTGACCTGAGCTTCGGTTCGACCCGGGGTGTCGACCTCAGTAGAGTTAATCTCATACCAAGCCTCCGGTGTTTCACGCCTCAAAAAAGCTGTACCCCTCAAATCCGTGATCGACGCAATGGGTTCTTTGGCGGCCAAGCGGTGGGCCAACTCCACCAAAGCTCTCTCGGCATTGCCGTAGAGCAAAATGTCACACTTACTATCGACCACGATTGAGCGTCTAACTTTATCTGACCAGTAATCGTAGTGCGCAATTCGCCTCAGCGATCCCTCGATTCCTCCGAGAACAATGGGCATCTCTGGATACGCCTCGCGGCAGCGCTGGGAGTAGACGATGGCAGCTCGGTCCGGACGCTTTCCACCCACATCCCCAGGCGTATAGGCATCATCGCTTCGAATTCGCCGATCGGCTGTGTAGCGGTTGATCATCGAGTCCATGTTGCCCGAGGTCACTCCCCAAAACAAATTGGGTTTACCCAAGGCCTTGAAATCTTGGGTGCTTTGCCAGTCGGGTTGTGCAATGATCCCGACCCTAAAACCTTGGGACTCGAGTACCCTACCCACGACTGCCATACCAAAACTGGGATGATCGACATAAGCGTCCCCAGTGACCAAAATGACATCGCAACTGTCCCACCCCAACACATCCATCTCAGAACGGGACATGGGTAAAAAGGGGGCCACACCAAAGCGAGCCGCCCAGTACTTTCGGTAAGAAAAGAGGGGCTTGGCTTGGCGCTGGAAAAAGGAAACGTCTAGGGGTGCATTCATGGCTTTAACCCTCGAGTGTAGTGCTTTACCCGCCCACCCATGAGCTTTGTGGTCTTTACCAAATTCGGTTGGGTTGGAACGTTACACTAAGGGGTATTGTTAGTTGATCAAAAAATGTCAATTTCCTGCCCCTAGAGCCCTCCAAAGGGGTCTGTTTTGGAGCCAGCGTCTTGAGCTTGCTAGGCCCCAAATCGATCCTCTCTTTTGTTTGACTGAGCACGATTCACCGACCTCTTTTCACCATGACCCACAAACTCACCCGCGGACCCTCCTCCATTTGGGACCTTTTTTGGTCCTTCACCCTCTTGGGCCTACAAGGCTTTGGAGGAGTCCTCACCATTGTTCAGCGTGAGTTGGTGGAGAAAAAAGAGTGGTTCACACCCGAGGAGTTTGTGGAGGACTGGTCAGTCGCGCAAGTCCTACCGGGCCCCAATGTGATCAATTTGGGCCTCATGTTTGGCTCACGCCACTTTGGTTTACCCGGCGCCATTGCCGCCACCACTGGCTTGATGCTCATTCCAAGTGTGGGCGTTTTGATCATTGCGCTGGTGTTTGGCAGTTTCTCAGACAACCCCATTGCCCAGTCAGCCCTTCAAGGCATGAACGCCGTGGTCGCAGGCATGGTGTTGGCCACCGGGATCAAACTCATCCCTGCCCTCAAAAAGAATCCGGTGGGATTTCCGTTGAGTTTGTGTTTGGTGGGACTCACCATTGTTTGTGTGAACGTCTTTAAGATGCCCCTGGCTTACGTTCTCTTGGGTGTGGGCGGTTTGTCTACCCTATGGGCAGGCAGGCAACTCAAACGTCTCAAAAGCCTCTCGAGTTCAAAGCCCAACCAAGACTGACCCCTGACCCCTCGACTCTCACCCCTTGAACCTCAAGCCCAATACCATGGAGCCTAACGATCTCAACTCCATAAATCCCTTAGACCCGTTAGACCCTTTAGACCCTTTAGACCCGATAGACCCAATACCCCCCTCACCATGACCCTGACACTCAACGACTGGTTCGCCCTCTTCCTCCATTTCTCCGCCGACTCTTTACTGGCAGTGG
>Ga0164297_10004495_pt1 | contig 12441 bp, 10 predicted proteins | sample GEODES058metaG_FD_113539 | JGI IMG/M metagenome (GOLD analysis project Ga0164297, IMG submission 113539) | Dystrophic lake water microbial communities from Trout Bog Lake, Wisconsin, USA - GEODES058 metaG | ecosystem: Environmental > Aquatic > Freshwater > Lake | place: USA: Trout Bog Lake... | reverse complement strand
GATGCGGTTGACGTCCCGCACCGGGTTTTCCAGCGCTTCGCGGACGGTGTATTTCGGCTTTTGATTGTCTTTGGTGATGAAACTGCCGTGCACGTGGCAGGCGCGGATGCGCAGTTCCAGCATGACCGGGGTGTTGGAGGCTTCCGATAATTCGAAGGCGTCTTCGACCGCTTTGACGATGCAGGGCAGGTTCGGGCGCGGATCGAGCAGCCACATCTGCGATTTCATGGCGAAGGCGTGCGTGCGTTCCTGCATGATGGAGGAACCTTCGCCGTAGTCTTCGCCAATGATGATCACCGCGCCGCCGGTGACGCCGGAGGAGGAGAGATTGGACAGCGCGTCCGAGGCGACGTTGGTGCCGGCGGTGGATTTCCAGGTGACGGCGCCGCGAATGGGGTAATTGACCGAGGCGGCCAGGGTGGAGGCGGCGGCGGCCTCGCTGGCCGAGGTTTCAAAATGCACCCCGAGTTCGCCGAGAATGTCCTGCGCGTCGCTCAGCACATCCATCAGATGCGAGATCGGTGCGCCCTGATAGCCGGCGACGTAGCCGACGCCGCTTTGCAGCAGGGCCTTGGTGACGGCCAGAATGCCCTCTCCGCGGAACTCATCCCCGGCACCGAGCCGCAGGTCCTGCACTTCGCGGGCAAAAGAACGTTCGGCCATAGTATCATCCCCCGGGTGCCCGTCATTAGGTCCGCAGCATTTTCACTCTTCCCGCGTCGATATTTCAAGCCTAAAGTATTTTTACGACGGCTCCACAACCGACGGGGGAACAAATGGTAAAGCTATCTCGCCGCGTTTTCGCGCAGGGCGCAAGCCTTGCCTCTCTGCTCGCAAGCCTGCCGGCGGTTGCCGCCGGCAAAGACAGTGTTACCATCGGATGGCCGTCGGACGTGACGGGATGGGACCCGAACCAGCGCTTTACGCCGGATGCGCAGGCGCTGTACAAAATGGTGTTCGACCAGCCGCTGGACCAAAGCCCCAGCCTGAAGCTGATCCCGAACCTGGTGAAGGCTTGGGAACTGGCGCCGGATGGTATGAGCCTGGCGCTGGAATTCCGCGACGATGTGCGGTTCCACGATGGCTCCAAGATGACCTCCGCCGATTTCCGCTGGACGTTTTATGAGCGGGTGAAGTCTGGCCAGAAGCTGGATATCGCCAATTCCTTCCGCAAGTTGAAGGACATTGAAATTGTCAGCCCGACCAAGGCGGTGATGCGGTTCGATTCGCCCGCGCCAACCGTGCCCGTTTGGCTCGCTTTCCTCGGCAGCTTTATCGTGCCGAAGGATTATATGGAGAAAGTCGGGCTGGAAGGCTTTGCCGCCAAGCCGATTGGCACCGGGCCGTACAAGCTGGTGGAATATCAGATGAATGGCCGCATCGTGCTGGAGCGCAACGATGATTACTGGGGGCCGAAGCCCAAGCTGAAGCGGGTGGTGATCGAGATCATCAAGGACCCGTCAGCGCGTGTGGCCGCCATTCAATCCGGTTCCATCGATCTGACCGTGGGCGTGCCGGTACGTGAGGCCGAGCGGTTGGGCAAAGTGGCGGGGTTGAAGGGTGAGTTGAACCCGATCCAGCGCGTGATTTTGCTGCAAGTTCGCAACGATCAGGGCTTTGCCGATCAGAATGTGCGGCTCGCGGCGCATCACGCCATCGACAAGGTGGCGTTGAGCCGGGCGTTTTACGGCGGGGCGGCGGTGCCGCTGTCGCTGCCGGCGACGCCGGGCACGCCGGGCTATGTGGATAGCTTTAAATTTGCCTACGACCCGGCGATGGCCATCAAGCTGCTGGCGGCGTCTGGTTTCAGCCCGGCCAAGCCGGCGAAAATCGGCATGGCGTGCACCAACGGCCAGTTCCCCAACGATTACGACATGGCGCGCGCGATTGTGGCGATGTGGAAGAAGGTGGGCATTGAGGCCGAACTGGAAGTGATCGAATACGCCAAGTATTTCGAGCTCAACCGGGGCAACAAGCTGCCGGAAACGACGTTGTATTCGTTCGACAACGCTACCGGCGATCCGGAGATTTATGCCGGCTACCTGCTGAACCCGAAGCTGCCGTTCAGCCCGTGGAAAGACCCGGTGCTGGGCGAGAAAGTGATCGCGCAGTTCAACGTCGCCGATGAGGCGAAGCGGATTGCCGGCTGGCGGGCGATCGGCCAGGAGGCGGTTTCGACCGGCGCCTGTATGCCGTTGCTGCAAAGCGTGCAGACTTTGGTGCGCAAGACGGACCTTGCCTATACCAAATACGGCAATGGCTGGGTTATGGGCCAGACGATGAACTGGTAGATGTTACTGCCGTTCGCCCGGCGGCTGGCTGCCGTCGGGCCCATTTTGCTGGTGGTTTCGCTGCTGCTTTTTGCGGCGTTACGGCTGCTGCCGGTTGATCCGGCGGCGATGTCTATGCCGCCCACCGCGACCAAGGTGGAAATTGAGGCCGCCCGGCAGGCGATGGGGCTGGATCGGCCGGTGGTGGAACAATATGCGATCTGGCTGGGCCAGACGCTGCATGGCGATTTCGGCACCTCGATCCATATGCGCCGGCCGGTTGGTGGGTTGTTGCTGGAAACGCTGCCGGCGACGATTGAGCTGAGCGTGGCGGCGATGATTGTGGCCGGGATGTTGGGCATTGGCGGCGGGCTGGCCTTGTTCGCGTTGCGCAACCGACGCGGCGAGGCGGTGGCGGAGTTGACCACCACGCTGATGATGTCCATTCCGGAATTTCTCTGGGCGCTGCTGTTTATTTTTCTGTTCGGCGTGCTGCTGTCCGCGCTGCCGTTCACCGGGCGGCTGGACCCTGGGATGACCCGCCCGGTGGTGACCGGATTTCTGCTGCTCGATGCGCTGCTGGTCGGCCGGCCGGATATATACGCCAGCGCGCTGCGCCATTTGCTGCTGCCGGCGGCGGCGTTGGGCATTGCCTTTGCGCCGCCGGTGATGCGGGTGCTGCGGACCTCGTTGGTGGATGTGTACCAGGAGGACTACATCCGCCAGGCGCGGTTGCGCGGGGTGGGGGAACTTCGCATTCTTCTGTTGCATGCCCTGAAAAACGCGATTTTGCCGACCCTGACGTTGATGGGGGTGCAGTTTGGCTTTCTGTTCGGGGGCAGCCTGCTGGTGGAGGTGATTTACGCCTATCCCGGCATGGGCAATCTGATGGTGGATGCGGTGCGCAATGCGGATTTGCCGATCATCCAGGCGGTGGGGCTGACGTACTGCGTGGTTGTGCTGGCCATTACCTCTGCGGTTGATGCGTTGGTGTTGCTGTTGAACCCGAGGTTGCGCGCATGATCCCGCGATGGGCGAGAGACGGCCGGGTGCTGGTCGGGCTGGTATTGCTGGCTGGGGTTTTGGCGGTGGCGCTGTTGGCGCCGCTGCTGGCCGGGATGGCGCCGGATGAGCAGGATTTGCTGGCGACGTTGCTGCCGGCCTCCTGGCAGGAGGGGGGCGATGCGGCGCATTGGCTTGGCACCGATTCATTGGGGCGCGATGTGTTCGCCCGGCTGCTGTATGGCGCCCGGGTGGCGCTGACGGTGGCCGCCATTGCCGCTCCTGGCGCGATGATCGCCGGCACGTTGGCGGCGTTGCTGGCAGGCTATCTCGGCGGCTGGTTCGACTGGCTGGTGGGCCGCGCGGTGGATGTTTGGATGTCTTTCCCGCCGGTGATTTTGTCGCTGATCCTGATGGTGGGGTTGGGCACCGGCACCCGCAACGTGATTTTCGCCATTATGCTGGTCGATTGGACCCGGTTTTGCCGGGTGCTGCGGGCGGAGGTGCTGGTGGTGGCGCGGCGGGATTATGTGACCGCAGCCGGGTTGGTGGGCTTTGGCCATCTGCGCATTCTGGTGCGCGAGGTGTTTCCCGCCATTGTGCCGCTGCTGATCACCTTGCTGACGCTGGAAATGGGCATTGCGGTGGTGGTGGAGGCGATTTTGTCTTTCGTCGGGCTGGGGGTGAAGCCGGACGAGGTGGCTTGGGGCCAGATGATCGCCGATGGCCGCAGCACGATCTATCAGGCGCCGTTTAATCTGTTGGCGCCGGTGGTGGCGATTTTTGTCACCGTTGCCGGGTTCAACCTGCTGGGCGACGGGCTGCGCCGTAGCCTGGATGTGCGGCTGCTGGAGGGACGCGGTTGACCTTGTTGCGCGCCGAAGGGCTGAATGTGACCGCGCGCATCGGCCCGTTGACGGTGCCGGCGCTGCGCGACCTGAACCTGTCGCTCGCACCGGGGAAGGTGCTGGGGCTGGTGGGCGAAAGCGGGGCTGGCAAGTCCATGGTCGGGCGGGCGATCGCGCAGATGCTGCCGCCGGGCTTTACCGTTAGCGGGCGCGGCTTGCATTTCGCCGGGCAGGATTTGCTGACCATGCCGGCCGGCGACCGGCGGGCGCTGCTGGGGCGGCAGATCGCGTTTATCCCGCAGGAGCCGCTCTCGGCGTTGAACCCGGTGCGCACGATTGGCAGCCAGTTCGGTGAGCATTTGCGCCGGGTTGGGGTGGCGGATTGGCGGGCGGCGGCAATCGCCGCATTGGCGAGCGTGCATCTGCCGGACCCGGCCGGGTTGCTGGAGCGCTACCCGCATCAACTTTCCGGCGGGATGTGCCAGCGGGTTTTGATCGCCATGGCGTTCGCCAGCAAGCCGGCGCTGGTGATCGCCGATGAGCCGACGACGGCGCTGGATGTGACCATCCAGGCCCGGATTATCGGGGTGATGCGCGAATTGCAGCAATTGCACGATACCGCGGTGCTGTTCATCACGCATGATCTGCGGCTGGCGGCTGAGGTGTGCGACGAAATTGCGGTGCTGTATGCCGGCGGGGTGGTGGAGCACGGGCCGGCGGAGGTGGTGCTGAACGAGCCACTGCATCCTTATACCAAGTGCCTGCTGCTGTCGGCGCCGGAAATTCATGGGCCGCGACGCGGGCTGTATACGTTGCCGGAGCAAATGCCGGGGCTGCGGGCGTTGGCGGAAATCCCGGGTTGCCGGTTTGCGCCGCGCTGCCCGCTGGCGCGGGAGAGCTGCCGCAATGCGCCGGCTTTGCTGCTGCTGAAGGAGGCGCATCGCGTCGCCTGCCCATATCCGGGCGAGGTGGCCAGCATTAATGCCGGCCCGCCGGCGGCGGCGCCGGAGGTGACGGCGGGCGAGATTTTGGTGGACGTGCGCGGGCTGGGGAAAACCTTCCGCACCGGCACGCCGTTCAAACGACGGGCGGTGGCGGCGGTGCGGGATGTGAACTTCACCCTGCATGCCGGCGAGTTTTTGGGCGTGGTGGGCGAAAGTGGTAGCGGCAAGAGCACGCTGGCGCGTTTGCTGATGGGGTTGGAGCGGCCGACAGCCGGTGAAATTCGGCTGGCGGGCAGCGATGTCAGCCGGTGGGATGGGGCGGCGCGGCGCACCCGGCTGCAAACGGCGCAAATGGTGTTTCAGGACCCGCAATCGGCGCTCAATCCGCGCCGGCGGGTGGCGAGCATCGTGACCCAGGCGCTGGAGGCGGCCGGTGTGCCGGCCGCGATGCGTGAGGCGAAGGCGGCGGAGATTCTGGCCGATCTCGGCATGCCGCCGGAACTGGGCAGCCGGTTTCCCAATCAGCTCTCGGGCGGGCAGCGGCAGCGGGTGAATATCGGCCGGGCGTTATGCCTGGTGCCGAAATTGCTGGTGGCGGATGAAATTGTCTCGGGGTTGGATGTTTCGGTGCAGGCGCAGTTGCTGGCACTGCTGGCGCGGCTGCGCGAGGAGCATCGGTTTGCGCTGCTGCTGATTTCCCACGACCTGGCGGTGGTGCGTTATCTCTGCGAGCGGGTCATGGTGATGCAGCGTGGGGTTGTGGTGGAGCAAGGCCGGACGGACGAGGTGTTCGCCAACCCCCAGCATCCCTATACCAAGGAATTGCTGGAGGCGGTACCGAAGGGTTAGGCGGTTGGGTACGGCGGTTTGAACAGGCCGGCCGGGGAGAGGGTGAAGATTTCCACTCCGGTTTCGGTCACGCCGACCATGTGTTCGAATTGGGCCGACAGGCTGCGGTCTCGGGTGACGGCGGTCCAGCCATCATCGAGCACTTTCACCTCCGGGCGGCCGGCATTAACCATCGGTTCGATGGTGAAGAACATGCCGGGCTTGAGCACCGGGCCTTGGCCGGGGCGGCCGAAATGCAGGATGTTCGGCGCTGCATGGAAGACTTTGCCGATGCCGTGGCCGCAGAAATCGCGGACGACGCCGAAGCGATGGCCTTCGACGAAGCTTTGGATGGCATGGCCGATATCGCCGAGCGTAGCGCCGGGTTTTACGGCGGAGATGCCGCGCATCAGCGATTCGTGCGTGACCTCGATGAGGTTGCGCGCTTTGGTCGATGGCGGGCCGGCGCAATACATGCGGCTGCTGTCGCCGAACCAGCCATCGAGGATGACGGTGACGTCGATATTCGCGATGTCCCCGGCTTCGAGCTGACGGTCTCCGGGGATGCCGTGGCAGACGACGTGGTTGATGGAAATGCAGACCGATTTGGGGTAGCCGCGATAGTTCAGCGGTGCTGGGATGGCGTTATGCGACAGGATATAGTCGTGGCAAATGCGATCGAGCATGCCGGTGGTGATGCCGGGGCGGACGTGATCGGTGATCATATCCAGGGTTTCGGCCGCCAGGCGCCCGGCGGCGCGCATGCCGACGAAATCCTCCGGCGCATGGATCACAATGCTTCGCGCTTCGCTGCCGCCGTCCATGATGCCGCTCCGTCAGCCGGCCCGGCGGAGGCGCGGGGCGGCAATGTTCATGCAAAATTCAAGACGTAACATGGGCATCCCGGCCGGCAATCGCAAGCATTGGGTTGTCATGGCTGGGGACGCAAAGCATGGGCGTCGCAGATTGCGATTCTGGCGGCCAATTCGCAGTCGGCGTTGCAAATTGCGAGAAATAGCGGTTTGACCGGCCGGATTCTCCCGTTTTGGCAGGGTTTTGGGTTGGCACGGGCTTTGCGTAGGTAATCTCGTCTGAACCCGGCGAACCTTCGCCGCATTATTTGAGGCAGATCACGATGACCCAGTATCGCAACCGCCACGACAAACCGGCCAGCAACATCATCCCGTTTACGGTGATCGGGCTGAGCGTTGCGATGGGTTTGTATGCGATCCTGGCGCTGCCCGGCCATGGGACTGGCCGGAGCAGTATTGCGAGCACGCTGCGGTCTTTGGTCAGCGCCGATTACAGCATCAGCGCGCCGGCTTCAGTCTTGCGTAAGATTTGAGCGTTAGTTTGGGTTTGATGGATTGATTGGTTAACTGCATTTCAGCCCATGGGCTTTGCCGGCGGTCTCACGACCGCCGGTTTTTTTTGGCCTAGGGGCGGGTGCGAAAGGTGGCCATGCCGGGTTTGAGCAGGGGCACGGCGAGACGGGCGAATTCGCACAGCAGTTTGCGGCTGTCACGTGGGTCGATGATTTCTTCCACCAGGAAGGCTTCGGCGGTGCGGAACGGAGAGCGCAGCAGGTTCAGCCGGTGCTCGATTTCCTTCAGCTTGGCCGCTTTATCCTCGGCGGCGTCGATATCGGCGCGGTAGGCGGCTTCGATCCCGCCTTCCAGCGGCAGCGAGCCCCAGGCGGCGGAGAGCCAGGCGTAGCGGAGGGCGAGGCGGCCGGAGGGGACGTTGGCGGCGCCGGCGACCCCGAAGGCGTTGCGGATGATGATGGTGCACCACGGCACGCTGGATTGGTTGATCGCCGCCATTGCGCGCACGCCCCAGCGGATGGTGGCGGCTTTTTCTGCTTCCAGCCCGATCAGGAAGCCCGGGCAGTCGCAGAGATAGACCACCGGCAGATGGAAGGTTTCCGCCAGATCGACGAAGCGGATGATTTTCTGGCAGGCATCCGCGGTCCAGGAGCCGGCGTAATAATATGGGTCGCTGCCCATGACCGCGACCGGGACGCCGTCGATGCGGGCGAGGCCGGTGATGATGGAGCGGCCGAACATTTTGCCCATTTCGAAGAAGCTGCCGCGATCGACCACGGTTTCGATGATGCCGCGCATTTTGTAGATTTTGCGGCGCGCGCGCGGGATGGCCTGCATCAGGCTTTCGTCGCGGCGGTCCGGGTCGTCGGTGGGTGGTTCGACCGGCGGCAGGCCATCGACGGAGGCGGGGAGGTAGGAGAGGAAGCGGCGAGCGCAGGCGAAGGCTTCCTCCTCGGTATCGACGGCGTGGTCTATGGCGCCGGATTTGGTCTGGATTTCCCAGCCGCCGAGTTCCTGCTTGGTGAAATTATGGCCGAGCGCGTTGACCACCGGCGGGCCGGCGACGAACATCGCCGAGGTGGATTTGGTCATGACCGAATAATGCGTGGCCGCGAGGCGGGCGGCGCCGAGGCCGGCGACCGAGCCGAGGCCGAGGCCGACGACAGGGACGACGGAGAGATTTCCCATCGCGTATTGATAGGCCATGGTGCTGCCGACGCCGCCGGGCAGGTTGGCGCGGCCACGGGTTTCAATGGTTTTGACCGAGCCGCCGCCGCCGGAGCCTTCGATGATGCGGATGATCGGCAGGCGGTATTCGGCGGCCATTTGTTCGGCCATCAGCACTTTGGTGCCAATGGTGGCATCGGCCGAGCCGCCGCGGACGGTGAAGTCGTCGCCGCAGACCATGACCGGGCGGCCAGCGATTTTGCCGCGCCCGAAGACGCAGTTGGCCGGGGTGAGTTGGGTGAGATTGCCGGCGGCGTCGTATTCGGCTTTGCCGGTGACGCTGCCGACTTCGTAGAAGCTGTCTGGGTCCAGCACGGCATCGATGCGTTCGCGGACTGTGAGCCGGCCGCCATCGTGTTGGCGTTTGACCTTATCGGCGCCGCCCATCTGGCGGGTGAACGCTTTGCGGCGGTTGAGTTCGTCTAGCTCGGCTTGCCAGGTCATCCCGGTCGTGCTCCCTCGTTTGGGGGAAGTATTGTCGGGTTCCGGGCGCGCCGCAAATGCGGGGCGGGAGAAAAAAACCGGCGCCCGTTGCCGGGCGCCGGTTTTTAGTTAGCGGGCGGCGAGTTGCGCCAGCAGGAAGTCTCGGAAGACGGCGACGCGCTTGGAATTGCGCAACTCCTCCGGGTAGACGAAATAGACATCGACCTTCGGGGCTTTCAGGTCTTCCAGCACCTGCACCAGGCCTTCGGTTTCGGCGTGCATGTAGTCTGGCACGGCGGCGATGCCGAGGCCGGCTTTGGCGGCGACCAGCATGCCACGCAGCGAGTTGACCTCCAGCAGCGCTTTGCGCGGGCTGCCCGGACGGCGGCCGGCTTCGGCGAGCCAGTTGATGTCTTGCACTGGCGCGTGATGTTCGCCGAACAGGATCAGCTTATGCGCGTCCAGATCTTCGGCGGTTTTCGGGGTGCCGTGCTTTTTCAGGTATTCCGGCGAGGCGCAGACATGCCACTCGATCGAGGTGAGATGGCGCTGCACCAGATCTGGCTGTTTCGGCGTGTGCATGCGGACGGCGACATCGGCTTCACGCATTGCGAGGTCGAGGTCGGTATCATCGAGCAGCAACTGCATGGTGATATCGGAATATTGTTCCAGGAAGGCGGGCAGGCGCGGGGCCAGCCAGGACGAGCCGAAGCCGATCGTTGTGGTGACTTTGAGCCGGCCGGCGGGCTTTTCCTTGCTTTCCGTCAACAGGGCTTCGGTCATCGCCAGTTTAGCGAAGACTTCGCGCACGGTGCGGTTGAGGCTTTCGCCTTGCTCGGTCAGGATCAGGCCGCGGGCGTGGCGGTGGAAGAGCGGCACTTGCAGCGCTTCCTCCAGGGCGGAGATCTGTCGCGAGACGGCGGACTGGCTGAGGTTCAGCGTGTCCCCGGCATGGGTGAAGCTGCCAGCCTCGGCAACAGCGTGGAAGACCCGCAGCTTGTCCCAGTCCATGTCTCTAAGCCTTCCCCTGCTGCGTCGTGTTTGAAGCACGCACGCGCAAATTACACCGCTTGGTCGGCATTAAATAACCAGACCACACTATAAGTCTATTCAGATAGCACGATTTTTCGAGTCGCGCTGTTATTCTGCAAGCCACTTTTCAACTTCAAGGGCCGCCATGCAGCCGGTACCGGCGGCGGTGACGGCCTGGCGCCAGATTTTGTCCTGCACATCGCCGGCGGCGAACACGCCGGGGACCGAGGTGCGGGTGGTGCCGGGGGTGGTGACGATGTAGCCGTCCGCATCCAGGTCCACCTGCCCGACGAAGGGGGCGGTGGTGGGGGAATGACCGATGGCGATGAAAACGCCGTCGGTGGCGAATTCTTGCAGGGCGCCGGTTTGGGTATCGCGCAGGCGGATGCCGGTGACGGTTTCCGGGCTGCCGGCGCCGAGGATTTCATCGACCGCTGCGTTCCAGATCACCTTGATTTTCGGGTTGGCGAACAGGCGGGTTTGCAGGATTTTCTCGGCGCGGAAACTGTCGCGCCGATGCACGACCACCACCTCCGCCGCGTGATGGGTGAGATAGAGTGCTTCCTCCACGGCGGTGTTGCCGCCGCCGACGACGACGACTTTTTTGCCGCGATAAAAGAAGCCGTCGCAGGTGGCGCAGGCGGACACGCCGAAGCCGCCGAGGCGTTTCTCCGAGTCGAGGCCGAGCCAGCGGGCTTGCGCCCCGGTGGCGATGATGACCGCATCGGCCAGATAAACATCGCCGCCATCGGTTTCGGCGCGGAAGGGGCGCTGGCTGAAATCAACCGCAGTGACGAGGTCGTAGACGATTTTGGTGCCGACATGTTCGGCCTGCGCCTGCATTTGCTCCATCAGCCATGGGCCTTGGATGGCCTGGGCAAAACCGGGGTAATTTTCGACCTCGGTCGTAATGGTCAGCTGCCCGCCCGGCTGCATGCCGGCCAGCAGCACCGGCGCGAGGCTGGCGCGGGCGGCATAGATCGCGGCGGTGTAGCCGGCCGGGCCGGCGCCGATGATCAGCAGTTTGAGGCGGTGGGTTTGCGACATCACGGGGTATCCAATATCGGGGCGAGAGAAGATCGGGCTTTGCGGCAGCGGCTGCGTGCAATAATATTTCGTCTAACCCCGCCGAACGCGAACGGAAAGCCCCAAATCGATGAAGACCGCTGTGCCCGAGGCCCAAGAGCTTGATGCGATCGACCGCCGCATCCTGGCTGAGTTACAGGCGGATGGCCGTATGACCAACGTGGAACTGGCCCGTCGCGCCGGGATTTCCGCGCCCCCTTGCCTGCGCCGGGTGCGCCGGCTGGAGGAGGCGGGGATTATCCGTGGTTATCACGCCGACTCGGACCCGCAGAAATTGGGGTGGGAGATCACTTTCTTCGCCATTGTCGGACTGGAGAGCCAGAAAGAGGTGGTGCTGTCCGGTTTTGAGCGGTTGGTGGCGGAGTGGCCGGAGGTGCGGGAGTGCCACATGATCCGTGGTGGTGGGGATTTTCTGCTGAAGCTGGTGGCGCGCGATACCGCGCATGAGAACCAACTGACGACGCGGCTGACCGGGGCGCCCAATGTGGGGCGGGTGCAGACGCTGCAAACCATCCGCACCAGCCGCAGCCTGGCGGGCGTGCCGCTCTGAACATCCGGCTTTGGGGTGGCGCGCTGGCGCTGCTGACCGTGCTGCGGCTGGTGGTCGCGGCGGGGACGCCGCTGGCGCCGGATGAGGCGTATTACTGGGTTTGGTCGCGGGCGTTGGCGCCGGGCTATCTCGATCATCCGCCGATGGTGGCGGGCTGGATCTGGCTCGGGACGGCGGTGCTGGGCGACGGCGCGTTGGGGGTGCGGCTGTTGGGGCCGCTATCCGGGCTGCTCGGCGGCGGGTTGATGGTGTGGGCGGCCGGGGATTTGCTCGGCGACCGGCGCTTGGGCTGGCGGGCGGCGGTGCTGCTGAACGCGACCTTGCTGCTGGGCATCGGCACGGTGACGATGACGCCGGACACGCCGCTGATTTTTTTCTGGACCTTGGGCGTGTTTGCCTGTGGGCGCTTGCTGGCGACCGGGGACGGGCGCTGGTGGGGGCTGATCGGGCTGGCGAGCGGGCTTGCGTTGGACAGTAAGTATACCGGCGTGCTGCTGCCGTTGGGCGTGCTGCTGTGGGTGGTTTGGGTGCCGGCGCTGCGGGGTTGGCTGCGGCGGCCGCAGCCCTGGCTGGCGGCGGTGGGGGCGTTGGCGCTGTTCGGCCCGGTGCTGGGGTGGAATGCCGAGCACGGCTGGGCGAGTTTTGCCAAGCAGGGTGGCCGCACCGGCGATTGGCAGCCGGGCCGGGCGGCGCAGTTTGTTGGCGAGTTGCTGGCCGGGCAGGTCGGGCTGGCCACCCCGGTGCTGGCGGGGCTGTTCGCGCTGGGGATGTGGCGGGTGGCCAAATCGGCCTGGCGGCGGGAGGCGGGCGGCAGTTTGCTGGCGATTTTGGCCTGGCTGCCGGCACTGGTGTTTGTGCAGCACGCTTTGGGCGACCGGGTGCAGGCGAACTGGCCGGCGATTTTAT
>Ga0164297_10004494_pt1 | contig 12443 bp, 4 predicted proteins | sample GEODES058metaG_FD_113539 | JGI IMG/M metagenome (GOLD analysis project Ga0164297, IMG submission 113539) | Dystrophic lake water microbial communities from Trout Bog Lake, Wisconsin, USA - GEODES058 metaG | ecosystem: Environmental > Aquatic > Freshwater > Lake | place: USA: Trout Bog Lake... | reverse complement strand
TTTCGAGCTGTCTAGTAACCGCCGTGACATCTGGCACGGCGATGACATGGCTGGCGGTGGTGCACTGCGCAGCGAGTGGAACACGGTGCTCCTGACTGACGTCGTTGCGCCTGCCTATGCCCGTTTATTAGCTGAGGCAGCGTCGCTTCTGGGAGCAACTCGCGCCTTTTTCTCACTCTTCCCACCGGACAGCGATGCTATCGCGGAGCCGTGGCGCACAGCGCTAGTGCAACGGGTGTACTACTGCCTGGCCACACTTCCGGTTCTGCCATCCGCTTCCGCTCCCGGACAATGGCTGTGCCCCAACAAAGCCATCCTTCAAGACCACACGCCAGCTGGCTTGAATCCAGATCTTCAAACCGCATTAGCGGCTGAAGGCTTGCCACTCGCTTCCATCGTTGTGCCTGCGCGCATCTGCAACGCATTCTCCGGCTCTGGAGCAGCAGGCTTGCGCGTGCTCACGCCCAGCCTCGTGCGCGATGTCTTACGTGCAGATAAGGTGCCACATCCGTGCTTGAAATTGCGCGACGCTGCGCTAGCAGCTCTGGAATATTGCCTCTCTGACATCCTGGACGATGAAGCAGACAGCGTGAAGAGTCTCATTGGCGTGCCTCTCATCCCGCTCGCAAACGGTGACTGGCAGCGCTTCGCGCACTTGTCAATGCAGCGGAGTGTCGTGGTCTACGTGCCTACGGATGAGCACACGGCGCGGCTGCTGACTTCCATCGCCCCCGATCGTGTGGTGGTTCGTGTGGCGTCCCCCCCGCTTCTCGCTCGCTTCCAAGCATTAGCAGGCACCGGCGTGCTCAACGTCGCTCTTGTGACGCCTCCTGCGCTAGCAGCCTTGATGCCTAAAATCTTGCCGTCAGCCTGGCGCGGAGCTGGCCACATTGCTTGGACGCCTGGTGAGGACGGACCGAGCGACGATACGTTCCGACTGCTCTGGCGATGCCTTGCGCAGCACTGCGAGACACTGGAGCAGTTCGCCGCATGGCCGCTCCTGCCAACAAGCACGCCCGGTGCTGGTGATGCCACTCCCACCGTCCTTGTACCGCCGCAACCTTCGAGTTGTGTTGTTGCTCAAGCTGGCTGGTCTGACACTCTACAGGCTGGTGCATACGCTGCAGGCGCCCGCATGCTGACAGTTGGCTTTTCTGAGGTGGAGGCGCACCCGTATGTGCGGGCGCATTGCATTCACGACGCAACACCTGCAGGGGTCCTCACTGCGTTGCTACACAGCACTGGCTGGCCTCATGCACGGCAGGCGCCATCCAATCTGTGCGCCGTCATGCAGCAGCGCTTCGGAACAGCGGTGTGTGACGCTGAGCGCACTGAGCTGCGGGGCTTCTTGCTTCAGAGCAAGTGGCATTCTATCCAAAAGCCCCTGCTGTCAGACGCGCACTTGGCCATCTTATCGGCGCTGCCGATTTTCGAGACATTCGCGCAGCAGGACAGTAGCCTCTCAACACGATTTGTGGCTCTCGCAGACGGAGTGCAGCGCGCTTTGCCTCCACTTGACCTGGACCTGGATGCATCCCTGTTCGACGACACCATCATCAAGGCTGGCAGCGCCAGAGAAGCCGCCGTGTTAGCAACATCATGTGGACTCATGCCGGCACCCAGGGCGGTCTTCCTTCGGTCGCACGTTCTCAACGCGACTGCCACCATTTCGCCTGCAGTCCGCAACCACACATTCTCCGCGCTGATCACCAGATTAGCGGACCTGCAAGCGGAGGACAGCGGCTTTGTAGATATGCTGGCGGACACGGCATTCGTCCCCGTTGCCGGCGGCGCTGCAGGCGGCGTTGCCAAACCCGGCCGCTTGTATGATCCCCGTGTTGTGACGATCGCCACCATGCTGCAAGGCACCCCTGCATTCCCTGCCGCTCCTTTTGACACGCCTGACATGCTGGACGCGCTCCTGCGTCTCGGCCTGCGACGCACGTTGGGTGCGCAAGGTGTTCTCGATGCTGCAGCAGGAGCACACCTGGTGTCCACCCAGCAAGGTTCTGAAGCTGGCGCTGCGCGTGGAGCAGCTTTGCTGAAGTATCTCGGCAGTCTAGCAGATGTAGATGACGCTGCGGCGGGTGCACCGGACGCGGACGCCTTCTGGCAGTCCCTGCGTGCGGCGGCCTGGTGTCCTGTCCAGACGGAGGCGCCTGATGCAGCCTTGCCTTGGCCTTCAGGCGCTACAACGTTGTCACGACTGGCGCCTCCACGCGTGACCCGGTCATCAGCAGACGCGTGGCTCGTCTCAGCTCAATGCCGGCTTCTCGACGCAGATCTGTCCGTGAGCTCCGAGCTGAGCGCGCGCCTTGGTTGGTCTGCCGCACCCGCGGCATCCGTGCTTGCTGCACAAGTGCTGGAACTGTCGAAGAGACATGCCGCTGCAGAGGCTGAGGCTGCTGCTGAGACCCTTGCATTGCAGCCCGAGGAGGATGCTGCTGCTGATGGCCCTCGTTTCGCGCCAGCTGTTCCTGCGCTGACCGCACTTGCTACCCTCAACGCAGCCCTTGACGCGTCCATGCCGAAGCTGTATGCAGCCTTGGCGACGCACGCGCGGCAGCAAGACGTGCAGATTGTGAAGACAATGCTCGATGGAGCGCCATGCATCTGGGTCAGCACAGGCGTGACATCAAATGGCAGCGACAACAGCGTGTTCGTTGCGGCAACACTAGTCGCATTCGATGCTCTGCCAGCGTACGCGCCATACCTCTTCCCGCCACCGGCATGCATTGCTGAACACCGCCAGCTGCTCCTCTCTCTTGGCGCCATCGACGTGCTGGCGTGCGACCACATGTGCAGTGCGCTACGTCGCGTTGCCGCGGAATACGGCGAGGAAGCAGTACCAGAGGATGTACTCAGCCTGGCAGCGGAGTTTGCAGAGCGCGCTGCTGATGGTCTCTCACCTGGGGCTAAGCCACCTGTGGGTGTGTATCTGCCCGATGCGCATGGTGTCATGGCACCTGCGGCGGAGCTTCTCTTCAACGACGCCTCCTGGCTCGCGCCTACTGACGGCTCCACTGAAGGGACGCACCTTCGACTCGTGCATCCCTCTGTGCCGCTGCCTGCAGCGGAGCGCCTCGGCGCGAAATCCCTTCGACTTATGTTCCTCGTGGACCAGAAGCAGACGGACAGATTGCCGTGCCCGCCAGCTGCAAGCATCGCGACTCTTTTGTCCGGATACCAGGATGTGGATTGCTTGCTCTGGGACTTGCTGGAAGTTGCGGACGCAGCTGGCGCCACATCGGTGGAGGTGACGCTCGATGCGCGGCAGCACGGGCGCCAGTCTCTCCTTGCACCACTGCTCGCACCGTTCCAAGGGCCTGCGCTTATGGTGCGCTTCGGCGGTGTGTCGCTTGACAGCCAGGAGCTGTGCTCGCTGCTTGCACCTGCTCCTCCAATCAAGCTTCGTGGGCGCGTGTGTCGCTTTGGCAATGGCTTGCTGAGCGCGTTCCACATCACGGACCTGCCATGCGCTTTGTCTGGAGGCCAGCTGTACATGTTCGACCCCACCGGCAGTATCCTGGGCACTGCCGCGGCTGGAAGCAAGTCTGCGAGCCAATCGCCACTAGGCAAGGCGTACACCTACGTCAATAGCGATCTGCCGCGCCGATTCAGCGACCAATTTGCACCCTTCGAGGAGGCCTGCGACTTGAGCCGCCCCTGCGGCAGCACTCTACTGCGTCTACCTATCCGTGCAGCCACAGCATCCGCTCTGGGTCAGCCACAACGCAGTGTTGCCGATATCGAGGAGCTATTGTGTGACGCAGTGCCGTGCTCGGAGACTGCTCTCCTTTTCGCCGCGTCCCTGACACGGCTCAAGCTACGCGTCTGGCGTGCAGATGAGCCAGCGCCGTCGGAGGCTCTCCTGGATGTAGCCGTCACGCAATGCGACGCAGAGGCTCGCGCCCTGTGCGATGACAAGGACTGGAAGAAAACGGGACTGCTGAACTTCATTTCCGGCACGCCAGCCACGAAGCGCACTGCAGGCGTGACGCTGACGCATCGCCGGGGCAGCAGTCCTGCAGTGGTGGACGAGTACATCGTATGCGGCACAATAGGCGGGTCGGGCAAAGCGCGGGACACTGCACTCGACCGCAAGCGCCTTGCGCACATGCTGCTGCCGTATGCAGCAGCAGCAGTGCATATTGCCCGTGACGGTGACGCCCCACCGCCATTTTACACGGAGCGCACAAGCTTGTTTGCGCCGTTGCCTCTTCAACTCGAGGCGAGTGGGTTGAATCACTTACCGCTTGCGCTTATGGCGTGCTTCGAATTAACTCGCGCGGGTGGAAGGCGACTTCATCCGCTTACATCGCCGCTGACTGTCGCGAATGGCAATGCTGGCGCTGTTCCGCCGGCTGTTCTTGAGCACCAGCAGAAAGCGGCGTGGAACCGGGACATGCTAGTTGTGGCTGCCACTGCGGTTGCAGACGTGCTCACAGAGACTGCGCGTGTGTGTGCCACTCGCGCGACGGCAGCGCAGCAGTGGCAGTACACTGTGTGGCCGCGCCGGACTGCGCTCAGCGGCTCGCCTGATTCAGAGATAATGAATCACAGCTTCTTTGGACCTTTGTACACGGCCCTTGCTGAGCGCCCGGTGCTGCGCCTTCGAAGTGGAGCAGCCGTGCGTGCTGTTGACGCCCTGTTCCTTCCTGACGGCGGAGACGACGCAGCTCTGCCCGGAGGTGGGGCCAGAGCCGTCGCCTTCCTGGCGGCGCACCATCCCGTCGTGTCTGCACCACCTGGTCTGCGCGCTGAGTTCCTAGCTGCGGGCATCGCGGGCGTGCGTGAGCTCACACCGACAGCGATACGCAAGCTTCTGCGATCGACAGCGCCACCCAGTGGCATGGTGAGCGATGAGCTTGTCGAGACACACATCGAGCTCCTCGGCTGCTGTTTTGCGGACCTAATCGCTCCCCCCTCAGCAGACGCATCCACCGCGACACCGGTCACGGCTGCAGCTGCAGCACTGGGCGCAGCCCCTGGAGGTGCGATGTCCACTATGGCAGCTCTGTTGGATGAGAACGGCATGATAGACGCGAACACTCTGCGCGCTGTCGCTGACCATCTGCCAGGGCCGCTCCGTGAGACGGCGGAAGAGATGCTGATTGCATCTGGACTTGGTGGAACGACCCGAGGAGAGGGTGGGCCGTCTGCAGCCGTGCGTCCTGCTGAACACCCGCCGCTACACACCATGCGCCTCCGCGAGCTCCATGGCGTACCGTTCCCCACCGTCGATGGCCGCCTTGTGCCTTTCAACAATAGCGAGGTTCTCATCGCGCCACTCTCCGCCACCATGTTGTTCAGCCTCAATCCAGCGGCATGTAAAGGCCGGGTGGCGCATACGCGGTGTGTCGAAGCGCATGGCCGGTTCTTCCTCCATCCGGGGTTCCAGACTGCGTTGAAACTGGCACCCGCAACACTGGCCCGGCTTGCGCCTGTCATACGCGACATGCTTCCCCGACAGTATGTCATCCCAACTGGCGGCGATGTGGTTCCTTGGCAAGGTGGTGACGCCGCTCTTCCATCACGGGTCTGGATCAGGGATTTGTGGACACACATCGAGGCTGCAGTCGAACAGGAGATCAGGCAAGGCGGTCCCAGTGTGAACTCAGACCTGTGTCTGGACGTGTTTGCACCGCTCGCACTACTGCCGCTGCGGTCAGAGAAACTCTGCCGCGTTGGGATGCGCAAAATGGTGCTTGTACCACCTGGGCCGTGGCGAGACGCGGCTGACCGAAGAGATGGCGCCGGCATCGCCTCCTGGCGCGAGGTCTTCAACATCGTCCTTCCAATTGCTGCTGACGCAGCGAGAATGGAGGATGCTGTGGCGAATATGCAGCAAGGCGATGCCGTGTCGACAAGATGTCCAACCTTGACGGAGCTGTGGCCAACAGCAGAGGCCATCGCCGTGAAGATGGGCGCGCCTATTCTTGATGTCACCTGTCTCCCGACGGGTGCGGCGCGCTTGCTGCTGGGACGGCACCATACAGGCGCGGAGGAGTTGCTGTCTTGCCTGTCCGTTGCTATCCGGGCCGGCACTGCAGACATTGGTCGGACTGGGCCTGAAGACCGGGATGCGCTGCTCGCCATGGTTGCCTCCAGTCGCTTCCACGTCTCACATCGCGGCTGGTTGGCCTCTCCAGAGGCGACACTGGTGTTGCGCACGCTGCCGCTGTTCAGGCTCGCCCGGGGAGGGCACACTGTGTTGGACAGCCACCTTGGTGAGCAATCCATGCGGTTCGTGACCATCACCACACCGGACTGCCACTTGCTGGTCACTACCGCACTGGGCACCGTGCCTGAGTTGCTGGCACCGCCAGACTCGCAGGAGATGACTCGCTTGTACACCACGCTCGGCGTGCCAATGCTCTCAGACGGTGATCTGCTCGCCCGCATGGTTCTGCCACGCTTCAGTGACTTATCACGCGATAATAAAGCTGGCGTTCTAGGTCACGTGCTGGGCAACTGGAGCAGGCTGCGCGAGCAGCCGGAGGTGGTTGCAGTGCTTCGAACAACACGCTTCGTGCACGCCTCCACGCCCGATGGAGCCGAGACGCAGCAGCATGATGATGACGATGCGCGGCTGCTTCGCAGTCCTGAGGAGCTTCTGGACCCGGAATGCGCGTTTCTGGCGGCTGCATTTGCGGAGCAGTCGGTGTTTCCGTCTCGTCGATGGCGTACTCCAGCCTGGCTGTCACTCCTGCGCGCTGCAGGCCTGTCTCAAGGCTTGGATGCGCCCGCGTTGGTGAAGCAGGCGCAGCGGCTGCAGAGTGCGTGGGTCAACGCAGAAGACGCACACGCAGGTGCTCGATCGATAGAGGAGCAGGCTAGTACCGAAGCAGACCTCCGCAAGACATTGACTGCCGCTGAAGCGCTGGTGGCACACCTGTTCCAGCAAGCAGGGAAGTATACGCCAGCGGAGTGCACGCAGCTTGCGTCCATCGCGTTCGTGCCAGCACTCCGTCCTGGCCTGCCTGGCGGGGCAGCAGTGGCGGCCACGGGCGCAGCGACCACGCTCTGCATGGCGCGCCTCAGCGAGTGCGCGCTGCCCGAGCACTGGCCGCTCGCATGGGCACATGCGCCGACGCTGCTGTCGCAATGCACTCCGCCACCAGCTGGTGGCCTGAGGGCGCGGCTGGGTGTGCGCTCACCACCCTCTTTCGCGACATTCGTGGCGCATCTGCACGCATGTGCGGGCATTGACGCTGGCGAAAGTCTCCTGTCTGCATGGCCGATGCTTGCTGGCCCGCCGGAAACGGCCTTCGGAACTGCGATGGCCCACTTGGCGGAGCTATGGCCGACTCTGTCGCCACAAGAAATCGCGCGCATCAAAGGAGCTGCTTTCGTGCCCGTTGGCAATGCATCGCGTTTGGTCGCACCAGAGGCACTCTTCTTCCGCTGCCCCGTGGACTTGGCGCCTCTCGCCTACGAAGTGCCTCCCAAATTCGCTTGTCACGCGGACATGCTGCGCGGCCTGGGCGCTCGCGACATGCCGCAGCCAGGTGACATCGCTGCCATCTTGAGAGCTGCTGCCGCCCGCATGTCGGGGCCCAGCAGACCTTTGGGCCCCAACGAGCTTCAGGCCGCTTTGCGCTGTGTGGTGGTGTTGGCGGACTCCTTGCACCAAGATCCCACGGTGCCCATTCCAGACGCCAGCGGCGCGCTGACTGTGGCGCAGGATTGCGTGCGGCTAGCGGGCACAAAGCCAAGCACGCGGCGCTGGGCGATGCAGGCTGTTGGTTCAGGCGCCTTGCGTTTGCGCTTTGTTCACCCTCAGCTGGAGACCACGCCACGCATGTGCGCGGCGCTGGGTGTTCCTAGTCTAGATGCCGTTGTCACGGAGCGCGTAACATCGCCGGAGGATGTGTCTGCCGCAGAAATGGCAGCACTGGAAGGTCCTGGTGGTGTACCTCTTTCTCTTTCTAGAGTAGCTGCGCGCATCGCGGCACCAGAGTTCCAAGCAGCTGCTCACGCAGTCGCTGTTGCTGGCACTGGCACCAGCATGTCGTGCGAGGACGTTGCGGCTTCCTTCACAGCCGCCGCTGGCCGTCTGGTGTTTGTCCCCCGCATCCGTGTTTTGATCCACACGGGCGCCGATTCAGTGGAGGGCGCAGAAGCATCGCGGCCTTTCTTCGATGACCCGGTATCTGGCAAACTGCTCATCGCGCAGCCCGAAGGCCATCTATCGCCAGCTGAAATGATTGTCGCAGCGTTGAGCGATGTGTTGCGTCTACCAGCACCTCTGCCACTGGCGCACCTTCTCACCTGCCCTGATGACAGCTTGCCAGCTGTTGCGCGTGATATGTGCGACACGTGCGTCGTATCTACCGCACGCGATGCCTCCTCCACAGCTGACTGCATGCCTGGACATGCCGTGATCCCTGCGCACGAGGCGCTTGTTCAATGCAAGCCGCTCAGGCCATTCTGCGCGGGTGAGCTATGCGCGTGGAGGCCGCCGGCCGCGGTGGTGCCGCCTGCTGAGGCAGCTCGGGCGGCAGCACTCGCGCGTGCTGCTGGCAGACAGGCGACTGTTCACCAGCAGGCGCCGCTGCGCTACGTGCGTGTGGTTTCTGACGCGAGTGTCGGTAACAACGCTGTGCTACACAACGTCGTCGTGGAGATTGCACCAGGGGAAACACGCAGTCTGCTTTCCACAGATTTGCTGTCGTTCCGGAGCACCGGCGGTGATGGTTGTGACAACCACGATGAGAGTCGCGGTGGCGGCGCTGATGCTGTGAGCAGTGAGGCCACTCCATCAAACGCGCCTGCGCAAATGAACGGAAGCATTGCGCCGCAGGCGGCAGTGTCAGCGACTGATGCAGCGCGTGCTGTGCGGGACCTTCTTGCCGCTGCTAATTTGCCGCTGGATTTAGATAAAGAGGAGATGCTGCGGCAGACGCTTGACATGCAAGCGAAGCTGAAGCTGGCGGAGAGCCAGGCGAGTGAGGCGCAGCGTGCAGCTGCGATTGCTACGGCAGAAGCTGAGGCTGTATCACGCACTCTAACTTGTCCTATCATGCAAAGCCTGATGACGGATCCGGTCATGTGCTCCGATGGGCACACGTACGAAAGAGCTGCGATTGTGCGGTGGTTCGCGAGCGGCTCCAGCACAAGTCCTGTGACCAATCGGCAGCTCAGTGATCGCACGCTGGTGCCGAATCACGCGGTGAAGAGCGCCATCGCGGCACTGCTGGAGCGACAAAGAGCCGCTGGCGCCAGTGCCCGGTAATGGGGCAGCTGCAGACACAAAAGTGCTAGAGCGATTTGATCCGTTCCGATTTGTCTGTTGTGGGATCACGTGTCTGTGTATTCTGCGCCGCAGGTTGCGCATTCCTTGCATTGCGCGCAGTAGATGCTGAGGCACACACTGCACACAAAGCCGATATCAAGAGCCCGCTTGTGGCAGAAGCAGCTCGCTCGGAAATCCACGCCCTTGGCTTGTGGCAGCTGCAGTGCGGTGCGGCTGAGGGGATCTGGGGAGAAGACGGTGATGAGGTACTGTGCAAGCGCCCGCGGGCGGGGAGGGCGCATGTAGAGCCCACCCGTCAAGCTGGCCGCCTGCTGCAGGAACGGCGACTCGTGCGGTCCCAACAGGCAGACGTCGATCGGGATGCGCATGTTCTGCGCGCAGAAAATGGCGTTCATGGTGGCCACATATTGGCGGGGACTGTCTGTAGAGCCGTGCATGCACAAGATGCGCGCCTGCTGCGGCGCCCCAGTCACTGTGTCACGCATCATGGCACGATGCGCGTAGGACAGCACACGTGACAGTCCGCCAGAGAGTGGCGTCGGCGACGCACTCGTACCACCTTGCGGCAGCTCCCCCAGCCGCGCAGCCACCACGCTGCTGGGCGCGGCTGTCAGGTCTGCTGCCGCGCCTGCGCCTCCGTCTTGCGCCAGCTGTAGCTGCGGTGACTGGTACAGGAGGTGGCAGCCGTCGCTGTGGAGGGCACACACGACGAGGTGGTTGGAGGTGTGGAGAAGCACGAAGGCGTTGATGAACACGAGCAGGTGCTGCATGAACGCGACGAGGCCCACGTCCTGGACAGTCTCTACGCCAAGCGTCGGGCTTGTGGACTCCCAGAACGAGGGGTTGGTCTCTATGCAGAGGAGAAGAAGGCAGGAGTCGTCGTCCCCAGAGGCCGCGGTCGGCGCCATCACTCTACACCTCGGCACTTCACTTCTGCACGGTGGTCTTCGCACGTACGTCTGATTCGTCGCACACGTCCTCGAACGCTGCACACGCACCAAGACACACGAGGGAAGGAGGGATCAGCTCACAGAGCCTCTGCGTTTCTCGTGTCGGCTTGCTGCTGCAGCAGGACGCGACGCGACGCAAGTCACTCACCGTTGAAGAAGTCCGCGTCAGGCAGGCGGTCCGCTTGCAGGGGGCGCTGGTGCTCCACGGCGTCCGCGAGAACGGTGTCCACGACCTCACTCAGCGGCGGGACAAGCTCATCGTCCTCGTCAGACACGCGCTCAGCGACAGACTTGTCAACAAAGCCACGAGGCGCGGCGGGGCGCATCGGTCGATGTGGCACTGCGAAGAGACAGCTCTGTGCTGACGCTGGCGCACTTGGACAACACCGCCGCCTCGTGATGTCGTTCAACGCGTACAACGTCCTAGGTGTGCAGTCCACAGCGACGGCGGCGGAGATCAAGCGCGCGTACCTGAAGCTGGCAGCAGCAAACCACCCGGACAAGGTACGGAGGGTGGCACTGTTTTGACCTGGCGCGTCTCACGAGTTGCAGACTAAAGTGACACTGCCCACAGGGCGGCTCTGCAGACGCGTTTGCACAGGTGCAGCGCGCATACGCGACACTCACAGGTGCGGTGGTTTGGGAAGTGACTCCTCACCTCCAGTCCAGTCCGCCTCGGACACCGGCCTCGCTCACACGCGCTGTCCCCGACCCCGACCGTGTGCAGACCCGCAGCAGAAGTTCGCCCACGACGACGCGTTGAGTCGAGGCCAAGCCAAAGTGCGCAACTCCACCCCCGGCGTGTTTGTTCACGGCCAAACGTTGGGACACAGCAGAGTGACGCAGCACGGCGTCGTGGCCGGTGTCACTGTCACTGTGCATGGCCAATACAGGGCACAGCGTCGTGAGGAGCAGACGTGCCGCGACGGAGGACGTGAGGCCAGCGTGGAGGAGGAGGAGGACGTTGTTGATTGGCGGGCGCAAGCTGACGCAGGACACGCTGCTTTGTCTCGGGGCGAGCACCAAGCAGCTGTGCACGCGTTGACGGGAGCGTTGAGAGCATGTGCCGCTGATGGGGATGGTCCTGAGGCACGTGGGGCAATGCACAAGCTCTACACCGGACGCGCCGCTGCATACGCCGCTCTGGGAGACCAAAGACGCGCACTCGCAGACGCTGATGAAGCGCGTGAGCTGGCATGAACGATATATATCTCACGATCCTTTGTCTGGCAGCGTGCCGAGTTGCGCTGCAAGATCCGAAAAGCTGGCAGTTGCGCTCCCCCGCTTCTTTGCACTCGGCTGGCTGGTGTCAGGCGCCCAGCCGGCCATGTAAACCACCTGCCAGGTGAGGCACACCTCTGATGGGGACTGTGGCTGCTGTATCACATCGCCCTCGTCGTCCCCGTCTCGCGGCCCATCGTTCTTGCCAGAGTACGCAATCATAGCAGCCGCGGCAGCCAGGGCAGTGTCCCGTGGTAATGGCCCCTGCTTGCGGGTGATGCACGCGTTTGTTTCGCCCAATACCCGCAGATGAGTCACCGCATCCACAGGGGACGCGTAACGAGCAGTGATTGTGTCCACATCTACAGCCGGCAGAGCCAGTCCAGCACGGCCTAGCAGGTTGCCAGCATCGCGGACTTGGGCAAGGGGACTGACTCGGGCAGACAGGCCACCTTGTCGCTCCTGCTCTGCTAGCGCGCAAGCAACACGCAGCTCCTGTAGCGAATTCCCTCCCATTAGCGCGGCCAGGAGCAAGCCGTCGGGAACTAAGCATTTGCGGCTCTGGAGCAGGACGCCAGGCAGGTCGTTGCGCCAATGGAGTCCAAGACAGGCGATGACTGCATCGAAACTGCCATGCTGGAACGGCAGCTGCTCGTCGTGCTGAAGTTGCGTGAATGTGCACTTCGCTTTCGCGTCGGATGGCACTTGCTTGGCAGCTGCTGCAAGCTGACCGGGTGAAGTGTCGGCAAACGTGACTGCCTGCACGCCCCGAGCGGATTTAAATAAGTGCCTTGCCACTGCGTCGAGCGCACCGCCTAGGACTAGGACGCGGGGGAAGTCACGGGCGACGTCCTGTGCGCCGGGGCGAGACTCGACGTCAGACGGCGTACTCGTGTTGCAGTCCCAGGAGGTATGACTCACCTGGAACCGTTCCAGCAGGCGTTCTGCGACTTCTGAATATAGCGGATCCACGTCCGAGGCCAACCAGGCTGCACGCTCGCGCTGAACAGAGG
>Ga0164297_10004493_pt1 | contig 12445 bp, 8 predicted proteins | sample GEODES058metaG_FD_113539 | JGI IMG/M metagenome (GOLD analysis project Ga0164297, IMG submission 113539) | Dystrophic lake water microbial communities from Trout Bog Lake, Wisconsin, USA - GEODES058 metaG | ecosystem: Environmental > Aquatic > Freshwater > Lake | place: USA: Trout Bog Lake... | reverse complement strand
TGCCAAGGTGGAGCGGTGAAACGCCGGGAGTTGATCGAGAAAAAGAACGCCATGATGGGCAAGGCTCACTTCTCCCGGCGTGATGTTGCTGGTACCCCCCAAGAGACCGATATCCGAGATCGTGTGGTGTGGATCCCGGAATGGGCGTCGTTCCACGACAGCTTCCCCGGGGGGCAGGATCCCGCAGACCGAATGAACCTTTGTGGTTTCGATCGCCTCCTCCAAGGAGAGCGGAGGCATGATGGTGGGGATTCTCTTTGCCAGCATCGATTTTCCCGACCCCGGAGGGCCCAGCAGCAGGAGATTATGACCGCCCGCCACGGCCACCTCGATTGCCCGCTTCACGGAGTGCTGTCCCTTGACCTCCGAGAAATCGACGTCGAAGGAGTCATCTTTGGCTGATCTTTCGTCGGAAATGCTGATGACCGGAGTGAGTTCCACGCTCTTGCTTAAAAACTCATAGGCCTCGCGAAGGTTTCTCACGCCATAGACTTCAATGCCCTGAACAACGGAGGCCTCCCTTGCATTCTCAACCGGAAGAATCACTGCTTTGTGCCCTCGGGCACGGGCTTCCAAGGTGAGCGGCAGCGCCCCCTTGATGGGACGGACCTGTCCGGTTAAGGCAAGTTCTCCGGCAACGACGCAGCGGGAAAGCCTTGGGAGTTCCTCCTCCCTGTCGGTGGCGATCATGCCTAGAGCAATGGGCAGATCATAGCTGGGACCCTGCTTGCGGATGTCTGCAGGGGCAAGGTTCACGGTGGTCCGCTTGCGGGGCCATCGATAACCGCTGTTGGAAAGTGCCGCGATCACCCTATCCTTACTCTCCTTCACGGCGGTATCCGGGAGCCCCACCACGATGATTGATGGCTCGCCCGGTCCCGTGTTGACCTCTATCTCGATTTCGGTTGCGTCGATACCAACAAGAGCGGCTGAGAAAACCCGGGTAATCATGATGGACTCTATTTGAGAACCAATTACACACGGGGGTGTTGTTGTAAACCGGCGATGCGATTTCCGAAAAGATTTCGAACGCACGTGATGCGGGCTTTGTCAAATGATCATAAGCAAAACAACAACCAATAACCCCATGAACTACGAAGACTCAGACCCAGGATTCCAACTCTACCTACGCCAGATCGGTCAGTACCCCCTGCTGACCCCGGCGCAGGAAATCACCCTGGCCGCCAAAATCAAGAAAGGTGATAAGGCCGCTAAAGCGGAGATGATCCGTGCCAACCTCCGTCTGGTGGTCAAGATTGCACGCGATTACGCCAATCTTGGACTTCCTATCCTTGACCTGATCTCGGAGGGAAACATCGGACTTGTCAAGGCTGTCGACCGCTTTGATCCCTCCAAGGGTGGCAAACTCTCCACTTATGGATCCTGGTGGATCAAGCAATCGATCAAGCGCGCTCTGGCCAATCAGGGAAAGACGATCCGTTTGCCGGTTCACCTTGTCGACAAGATTGCCAAGATACGTCGTGTCGGCGCCGGTCTCAGTGATGAACTGGGGCGTGAGGCGACCGATGAGGAGATTGCCGAGGAGGTGGGCATGAATGCCGGGAAGGTCACCCAACTCAAGCAGGCCGCCATCCGTCCGGCATCACTCGATGCACCGGTGGGTGATGAGGATTCCACGGAGTTCGGGGAAATGGTCGGAGACGAGGCCGCCGTCGATCCCTTCGAAAATCTCAGTGATAAAAACATGCAACTGGAGGTCGGGGACCTTCTCACCCAACTCGATGACCGCGAGCGGAAAATCATTGGAGCCCGCTTTGGACTGGATGGTGGGGATCCGATCACCCTGGAGGAAGTTGGTTTCAAATTCGGAGTTACCCGCGAACGCATCCGTCAGCTCCAAAACACTGCCCTGAGCAAGATGCGCCGGGCGCTGGCGAAGCGTGAAAGGGTCAGCCCAGAGATGAGGCTCTCTCACGCCGCCTAACGAGCCTGATCAGTTTCCCTCCTCCAAACGATGAAGCAACCCGCCATGACGATGGCGGGTTGACTCGTTTCTGACAGCCATGCCGAGGGCTTTCTTCTGCCCGACAAGCACGACCATGCGTTTGCCTCGGGTCACGCCAGTGTAGAGGAGGTTGCGCTGAAGTAGGAGATACTGCTGCATGGCCAAGGGAATGACCACCACGGGGAATTCGGAACCTTGGCTCTTGTGGATGGTGATTGCGTAGGCGAGTTCGAGTTCATCAAGTTCTCCAAATTCGTAGGGGACTTCACGCTTACCGAAACGAACGATCACCTGTTTCTCCTCCCTGTCCATGGAGCGGATACGGCCGATGTCGCCGTTGAAGACCTCCTTGTCGTAGTTATTGGAGGTTTGAATCACCTTGTCGCCTACACGGAAGAGCGTTCCATAGGCCTGGTATTCATCCCGGTACTCGCTTTTGGGATTGAGAGAGGCCTGGAGACGGATGTTTAGCTCCTTGATACCGAGGCTTCCCCTGTGCATCGGGCTGAGGATCTGGATTCCCTCAATGGGATCAACCCCGAGATGTTTCGGGAGTCGGTCACGGACCATCGAGACAAGTGTTGCCGCACATTCCTCCGGATCTTCCCTGTCGATGAAGACAAAATCGGAATCCTTCGGAGGCTCCAGAATATCGGGAATCTCTCCCCGATTAATCGCATGGGCTCCGCTGATAATGCGACTATCGCCGGCCTGACGGAAAATCTCCCTCAGATGGACGACCGGAATCATGCCGCTCCGGATGATATCTCCGAGAACAAGGCCCGGCCCGACACTGGGAAGTTGGTCTGCATCCCCGACAAGGATGAGACGTGCTTTTCGAGGTAGGGCATCCAGCAGGCGGCTCATCAGGGGCACATCGACCATCGAGACCTCGTCCACCACAACGACATCCCCCTCAAGAGGATTGGAAGCATTGCGCTGAAAACCTCCCCGCGCCGGTTGGAACTCGAGCAATCTATGCAAGGTTGAAGCCTCCAGTCCCGTCGCCTCTGCCATTCTTTGGGCTGCTCGCCCGGTTGGTGCGGCGAGAAGACATTTCAGTTTCTTTGCCGTCAGGATCTTGAGAAGCGATTGAACGAGAGTCGTCTTTCCTACACCGGGGCCTCCGGTGATGACCACCGCGCGACTTCGTAGAGCCGTCTTGAGCGCCTCATGCTGGCTTGGGGAGAGTTTGCGTCCGGTCTTTTCCTCAACCCACGGGATGGCTTTTTCCACATCAATCGGAGGCTCCGGTTCCTTGGCCTCCGCGAGACGTCTGAGTTGCCGGGCGATTCTCTCCTCTGCATCACGAAGCAGGGGCATGAAGATCATCTCTTCGCCGCCGATCCTCTCGGAGAGGATCTTTTCATCCTTGAGATGGCGTTCGAAGGCCTCGACGACAATGGCATCGTCGACTTCCAGGAGACGCGCAGCTCCCTCCAGTAAATCCCGGCGGGGGAGCGCGCAGTGTCCCTCGGTCGTTGCCTGATCGAGCAGATGCTCCAGGGCCGCACGCGCCCGAAGCAGCGAGTCGGCCTCCAGACCGAGCTTCTCGGCGACGCTGTCGGCTGAGTGGAAACCGATGCCATGGATATCACGGGCGAGGCGGTAGGGGTCGGAGCGGATCATCTCGATCGCCTCGGCCCCGTAGGATTTATAGATCCGGACAGCACGGTTTGTCCCGAGTCCGTGGGCATGGAGAAAGAGCATGATTTCCCGGACCACCTTCTGCTCGGCCCAGGCCTCCTTGATCCGCTGACGACGCTCCGTACCGATGCCCTCCACCTCCTGAAGGCGCTTCGACTGGTTCTCAATGATATCGAAGACCTTCTCGCCAAATTTTTTAACCAGCTTCGTGGCGTACACGGGTCCAATTCCCTTGATCATGCCGCTTCCAAGATATTTCTCGATCCCCTCAAGGGAGGTCGGTGGCTGGGTCTTGAGTTTGTGTGCCTTGAGTTGGATCCCGTGTTCGCGGTCTTTTTCCCAGGTTCCCTGTGCAGTGATCCATTCGCCGGCCGCCACTGTGGGGAGAGTGCCCAGCACGGCAACCGGCTCCTTGCGTCCTTGCACCTTCACCTTGAGGATGCAGAACCCGTTCTCCTCATTATGAAAGGTGACCCGCTCCACCTGACCGCTCAGCGCATCATCGGGACCACCCGGGACCGGTTCGTTGTCCGGTTTTTTGCGGAAAGTTCGGCGTGGAGGCATTGGCTACGCTGGCACGGGAATGAATTCCCGCCAATCCTGAGGTCTGTGAAAATCGCGGACGGGATGAGGGGAGGTGCTCGAAATGACTGCCTTCCCTCCCTGAGTCGCATCATACCGACAGCAACTCACACGGAATTTCTCCCCCGGTAATGCAGTTAGGTGAACGCTTAGCAGAACTTCCCACCCTTCCGGAGTGAGGGTGATTTTTGTGGCTGGGATCTCCTTGGTGAGGAATTCCTCCATGTCCCTCTCGCCACTCCTGACGTCCGCCACGCAGCTGATTTCGGGATAGTGGAGGGCCAGGGTAAATCCGTTCGGAGCGACCTGATACTCGCGGTAGCCGGATTCGCCCTCTTTCTGAATAAATAGTTCCACGACATCACCATGCTCCCAGAGTTTCTGTCCGTGGTTCGTGGCGGTGGAACTCACATCTTCATCGAACAATTCGGCTTTCAGGTGCAGTTTCCCGTCTGAATAGAAAAATGTCGCAAGCCCTGGTCGGAATCCCTTTTCCTGTTGAGGAAGCCACGACTGGATGAGGGGAAATTCCATGATTCAGCTTTGAAGTAGCAAGAGGACTTTCTCCGCTTGTTTCAGATGCAGGCCCAGGTGAAAGCCAAACATGCAGTGCCACTTGTGGGCATCGAAAGCTCCGAAGATGGGGTGGGGTGTCGCCGCAGTACCGCGGAGAGTGGGTAACGTTTCCACCATGGCCAGATAGTCGTCGATCGATTGGCGAAAAGACTCCACCTGATCGGGTCCGGAAAGTCCCTTTGGTAGGACATCGGTTTTTGGATTGATGAGTGCTGCACCCGAGGGCTCCTTTCCAAGTGCAAGAGACTCGACCGTCGAGGCAATGCTTCGGTTAACAATAGCATTGTGTTCGAGGATTTGGAAAAAAGACCAGCCACGCATCTCCTGATCGACCCCGATCATTGGAGGAACCATGATCGGCTTGGCTGCATTTCCATACCCAATTTTATCCGTAAGTTTCCTATAGGCGTCAGCATGGGTGCGAATGATCTCAGAGGCCCTCTCTCGCGAGGTCAGGACAAATTTGGTGCGTATGGCTGCTTTGACTAGAGGATTGCTCATACGGAAGAATTAATATGGAACTCAGGAACTCAAGAAGAGACAAATAATAGTCCATGACCATCAAGGAACCCGAATCTATCGATCTTTCCACCCCTACCGGACCGATGCGTGTGCATCGTTTTCTACCGCAGGAGGGGATTTGGCCGGCGGTGATTCTCTATTCCGAGATCTACCAGATGACCGGGCCGATCTCCCGATTGGCTGGACGTCTGGCTTGCGAGGGGTTTGAGGTGCTTGTTCCCGAGATTTACCACGAGTACGAGGCGCCCGGAACTGTCCTCCGCTACGATAAGGAGGGAACAGACCGGGGTAACTTTCTTAAGTTTGAGAAACCGGTTCCGGGGTTCGATTCCGATTCCAGGTCCCTGATCGATTTTATTCTGAGCCGGCCGGAGTACCAATGGAAGGGTGTCGGAACGATCGGATTCTGCCTCGGTGGACATCTTGCTTTCCGCACAGCGCTTGATTCCCGCGTGCTTGCTTCGGCCTGCTGGTTCGCCACGGATATCCACTCCGCGACCCTGGGAAAGGGACAGAGTGATGACACGCTCGCTCGTAGCGGTGAAATCGGGGCCGAGTTACTGATCATTTTCGGGCGTCAGGATCCCCATGTTCCCGCCGAGGGACGCCGGAAAATCTATGACCATCTCGCCGAGAGGGAACGTAACTTTACCTGGCATGAGTTCAATACGGCCCATGCTTTTGCCCGCGATGAGGGAATTCGTTATGATGCTGCTGCCACTCGCATCGGATGGGATCTTACCTTGGAACTCTTCAAACGTCGCCTTGTTTAGGCTTTGTTTGTGTCACTCCAGAAGAGTCATTTCCTGGCAATCACGATCAGCCCCAAGATCATGAGGGAGGCCCCAGTCAGTGTTCGTGCCGTGATTTGCTCCTTGAGGATAAGAAAGGCCAGGAGGACAGCTACAACCATGCTCCCCTTGTCGATGAGGGCCACGGTGGAAACCTCACCTTCCTTGATGGCCTCGTAGTAAAATACCCATGAGATGGCAGTCGTGACCCCTGAGATGCCAAGCCATACATAGTTTCCGCGTGTTAAAGCCGTTAACTGGTTGAAGGGGACAACGAGTCCGGCAAACGCCAACACAAAGAGAAAGACAAAGCAGGTTCTTATGGCCAGGCCAAGCTCGGCCGAGATCCCTGACAAACCAAGCTTTGCGATCACCGAAGTGAAGCCCGCAAAGAGCATCGAGATGAATGCGTAGAGAATCCAAGGTTTCATCGAGATTCGAATCTAAGCCTTGAGTTGAGATGCAATGCCTGGATTTACCAAGCCTCTTTCCTCAAGCGTGGTATTCCTGGAGGGACTTTACCGTCAACGGCGCCTCCGCCATTGACTTGATCGCTGAAACACTGGCTGCTGCGGCGCGGAGGGTGGTCATGATCGGGATGCGGTTGGCTACTGCCGTGCTACGAATAACCACCTCGTCCTGGCGGGGTTGTTTGCCGGCAGGGGTATTGATGATGAATTGCATCTCGCCGTTCTTGATCATGTCGACGACGTTGGGGCGGCCTTGGGCCAGCTTATTGAGGCGAATGACCGTGATGCCGGAATCCTTGAGGAGGGCAGCGGTTCCGTCGGTAGCATGGATCTTAAATCCAAGATCGGAGAAATCCTTCACGATCGGGACGATCGCTTTTTTGTCTGAGTCCTTCACGCTGACGAAGAGATTTCCTCCCGTGGGGAGGGCTGGTGCCGCAGCCATCTGGGCTTTCGCATAGGCGCGGGGAAAGTCGGTATCGATTCCCATGACCTCACCCGTCGAACGCATCTCGGGTCCCAGGGTGATGTCGATGCCGGGAAACTTGATGAAGGGGAAGACGGCTTCCTTGACCGAGTAATGGGTCGGGATGACCTCCTTGGTAAAGCCAAGTTCCTTAAGGGTCTTTCCGGCCATGATCTTGGCGGCAAGTTTGGCAAGAGGAACGCCGATAGCCTTGCTGACGAAAGGGGAGGTACGGGAGGCGCGGGGATTCACTTCAAGCACGTAGACCTCTTCATCCTTCACGGCATACTGCACGTTCATAAGGCCACGGACATCGAGTTCTAAAGCCATTGCCTTGGTGGCCGAGCGGATGGTTTCAAGAACCTTGGGCGAGAGGGAGACGCTCGGAAGAACGCAGGCGCTGTCACCGCTATGGATGCCGGCCTCCTCAATGTGCTCCATGATGCCTCCGATGACGCAATCCATGCCGTCTGCAAGGCAGTCGACATCGACCTCGGTGGCGTCTTCTAGAAAGCGGTCGACAAGAATGGGGCGCTCAGGGCTGACCTCCACTGCGGTGCGGATATAGCGACGAAGATCTTCTTCGGTGTAGACAATCTCCATGGCGCGTCCTCCGAGGACAAAGGAGGGGCGGACGAGGACGGGGTAGCCGACCTTATTGGCAACGGCAACGGCCTCATCCTCTCCGGTGGCAGTGCCTCCTGAAGTCTGACGAAGCTTCAATTTGTCAATCATGGCTGCGAAGTGCTTGCGATCCTCCGCCATCTCGATGCTCTTCGGTTGCGTGCCGATGATGGTCACTCCGCGGGCCTGCAGCGGTCCGGCGAGGTTGAGCGGAGTCTGGCCGCCGAACTGGACGACGAGGGCGTCGCACTGCTCGCGCTCGTAGATATTGAGCACATCCTCGAGGGTCAGGGGTTCAAAGAAGAGCTTGTCGCTGGTGTCGTAATCCGTGGAGACGGTCTCGGGATTCGAGTTCACCATGATGGTCTCGTAGCCCTCTTCCTTGAGCGCGAAGGCGGCATGGACGCAGCAGTAGTCGAATTCGATCCCCTGGCCGATGCGGTTGGGACCTCCACCAAGGATCATCACCTTCTTCTTGGTCCCTTTGCGGGTTTCATCCTCATCGCCGTAGGTGGAGTAAAAATAGGGGGTGGCTGCCTCGAACTCAGCGGCGCAGGTATCGACCAGACGATAGGTCGGTTCGACCCCCTCGGCCTTGCGCTTGGTGCGGATGGCATCCTCGGTGGTCCCGCTGATCTGGGCGAGTTGGCGGTCGGAGAAGCCGAGCTTCTTGGCCTTGCGAAGAGGAATGTTGGCGGGATCCTTCCGGAAAGCACGCTCCTCCTCGACGAGTTCCTGAATGTTGTCGAGGAACCAGGGATCGATCGCACTGATCGCGTGGATCTTCTCCGCACTGAATCCCGCGAGGAAGGCATGACGGACGGCAAAAATGCGTTCGGCATTCGGAATGCGGAGAAGCTTCTCAATCTGATCGGTGTCCCAGCTACCATCGGCATTCCGGGGTTCGAGATCCTTGGCATCGCAACCGAGGCCGGCGCGACCTGTCTCAAGGGAACGAAGGGCTTTTTGAAGCGCCTGCTTGAAGGTGCGTCCGATCGACATTGCTTCGCCGACGCTCTTCATCTGGCTGGTGAGGGTTGGGTCGGCCTTCGGGAACTTCTCAAAGGTGAAGCGGGGAATCTTCACCACGCAGTAGTCGATCGCCGGCTCAAAGCAGGCTGTCGTGGTCTTGGTGATGTCGTTCTTGAGTTCGTCGAGGCGGTAGCCGACGGCGAGCTTGGCAGCGATCTTGGCAATGGGGTAACCGGTCGCCTTGGAGGCGAGAGCCGAGGATCGGGAGACGCGGGGATTCATCTCGATGACGATCTGGCGTCCAGTCTTCGGATCAACGGCGAACTGGATGTTTGAACCACCGGTCTCCACGCCGATAGCGCGAATGACTGCGAAAGAGGCGTCGCGCATCTTCTGGTATTCCTTGTCGGTAAGAGTCTGGATAGGGGCGACGGTGATCGAGTCGCCGGTGTGGACTCCCATCGGGTCAAAGTTCTCGATTGAGCAGATGACAATGCAGTTGTCTGCCTTATCGCGGATGACCTCCATCTCGTATTCCTTCCAACCGAGCAGGGAGACCTCAATGAGGACTTCGGTGGTCGGTGACATGTCGAGACCGCGGCGGGCGATTGTTTCCAGTTCCTCACGGTTGTAGGCGATGCCACCTCCCGCGCCACCCAGAGTAAAGGCAGGACGGATAATGAGCGGATAGGTTCCGATCTGCTTCGCGATCTCCATGACCTCGTCGATCGTGTGGGCTGTGCCGGACTCCGCCACATCGAGCCCGATCTCGAGCATGATCTGCTTGAAGAGGGTGCGGTCCTCGCCCCGCTTGATCGCCTCGGCATTGGCTCCGATAAGGCGGACGTTATGCTTCTCAAGGACGCCGCTGTGGACGAGTTCCATCGCGGCGTTAAGGGCGGTCTGACCTCCGAGGGTGGGCAGTAGGGCGTCGGGCTTCTCCCGCTCGATAATCTTCTCGATGATGGCCGGGGTGATCGGCTCAATGTAGGTCCGGTTGGCGAACTCCGGATCGGTCATGATCGTAGCCGGGTTGGAATTCACCAGCACCACCTCGTATCCCTCTTCGGCCAGGGCCTTGCAGGCCTGGACTCCGGAATAGTCGAACTCGCATCCCTGTCCGATGACGATGGGGCCAGCTCCAATCAGGAGGATTTTCTTAATCGAGGTGTCTTTGGGCATGGTGAAGTGGGAAAGTCGGTCGCGGTCGTTGTCGTTATCGTCCCCCTGAATAAAAGGGCTTGTTCTTATAACCGGAAGCCCTCCGGAAAATAAGTGAAAAAGGACTTCTGCCTCACTTTTCCGTCTGAGCGTGTCTTTGCAACGGTAAACGGGTCAGAAGGATCGACGTTCCCGTGGCGGAAGGGGTAAGCACCGCCTCTTTCATGCATGCTGGGACTAGCAGGAATCCGCCCGGCTTCAGGGTAATGTTGCCACAGGACAACTCCCCCGAGAGGCAGGTGATGATCGAGAAATCTCCATCCACCGCCACATTGAGAGGTGAGGGGAGATCTTTCTTGTAGACCTGAAAGTAGGGGCAATCGGCAACGATAGGATTACCTGCGGGGGTAAGTGATGGCTCGAAATCCTCAAAGTCGATGGAGGTCATCGATTCCTCTGGGTGAAGTTCACGCGGTTTTCCATCCAACCCGTGCCTGTTCCAGTCAAAAACTCGGTAGGTGGTGTCGCTGTTCTGCTGGACCTCAACGATCACAAGGCCCTCACCGATTGCATGGAGCCTCCCGCTCGGAATGAAGATGCTTTCCCCCGTGTATGCCGGTGCTCTGTGCAGAGTGGATTCGACCGTTCCCTTTAGAAGTGACTCCTCGAAGCCGGCTCTGGTAACCCCCTTCTTGAGACCAGCATAAATGCATGCCCCCGGAGAGGCATGGAGAAAATACCAGCATTCTGTCTTAGGTTCGCCATCGAGCTCTGTTGCCCTGTGAACCGGAGGATGCACCTGAACCGAGAGACGTTCGCGGGCATCCAGTAGCTTTATCAACAGGGGGAATCGGGGGGTTGGGTTGGAAAGGTGTCGAAATCCGAAGATTTCCTCCCGATGCCCTGTCCAGAGTTCGTGCAGGGTTTTGCCCTTGAGAATGCCCTGATGAACAACGCTCTGGGCCTCAGGGCGATCGACTGTTTCCCACAGTTCCCCGATCAATGCCCCATGAGGCAGGGTCTTGCCCAAAAGAGACTCGAAACGTCGACCACCCCAGACACGTTCCATCGGAAGAGGTTCGAATGTAATAGGTGCGGAAACGACCATGAACTGAAATATCCCCAAGATACCGACGATTGCCAAGACCACAGGGTCTCCTGCAAGATGGTAGGGATGGTTTCATTGCGTCGTAAACGTTCCTTGGATGAAGTATCAGGAGTACTCCTGTTCTTTGGAGGCATCCTGTTGCTGCTTGCCCTGTGTTCTTTTGAGCCTAGGGATGTCTCCCCTTGGTTGCCGTATGCGAAATACGCTCATTCTTCAGAATTTCCGGTGAATTTCATCGGCCGCGTGGGTGCTGATATCGCGGGGCTATTCTATTTCCTCTTCGGCGCCGCATCGTACTTTGCGGCCATGGCTTTGGTAGGAGTGGGTATTGCCAAATTCACGACTCCCGATTTCCAGTTGGGTATCCGCCTTGGGTGGGCGTTTGTCTTTGTGCTTAGCTGGTCCACCCTGCTCGATCTCCAGCACGTGATCCTTGGTGATTGGAAAGAGAAGTTCAACATCCAGGGGCCCGGGGGATGGTTCGGTCACCGGATCGATCTTGTGCTGGGTCGCCATGTGCTGGGGACTCTTGGGTCGGGACTGATCTTCATGGCACTCGCCTTGGTCAGTCTCATTCTTGCAACGGGATTTCATCCGATCATGGCTCTGCGTCGGGGCTTTGGTGCTTTAGCTTCGCTATTGATGATCCTGGGGGGACGACTGATTGAAATGCTGAAAAAGCGTTTTGCCTCCGGGAAGGATGACGTCGTGGAACCGGATGCGATCAAAACCTCCTCGTATCGGACAGGCAACCGACGAAAGCCCGCTCCAAAAAATGAGGAGGCTGTGGAAGCTGCGGAGGAGAGCGCAGTAGCTGCATCCCCCGTAACAGAACCTCCCTCACCAAAGATCATCGACGCAAGTGTTCCGGCGCCGGCGAGAAAACCCACTCTCGCCGAAGTGATGAAAGGGAAGAACAATTCGAAGAAGCAGGAGAAACCTACCGGAGCCACCTCGCCAGGCGATGTGAATTTCGAGGAGTATGTTCTCCCGGGGTTTGATCTTCTTGAGAGTTATGATGACGAAGGGCACAAGCCTGTGGATCCCGCCGAACTGCAGGGGGTTCAAAAGATCATCCTGGAGACGTTGGCCCAATTCGACATCGAGGCTTCGCCGGGAGACATCACCAAAGGTCCCACCATCACGCGTTACGAGGTTTATCCTGCGATCGGCGTACGTGTGGAGCGTATCTCGGCCCTGGAGAAGAATCTGGCCCGCGCCACAAGGGCTGAACGGATCAATATCCTGGCACCCATTCCCGGTAAGGACACCGTCGGTATCGAGATTGCCAACTCAAACAAGGTAAAGGTCAGCATCCGCGAACTTTTCGAGAGTGAGGCTTGGCACTCCACCAAGGCCGCGTTGCCGCTGGCATTGGGCAAGGATGTCTATGGACATGCAATCATTGCCGATCTGGCCGCAATGCCACATCTGCTTGTTGCCGGAGCAACGGGAAGCGGCAAGAGCGTTTGTATCAATTCCATCATCACCAGTCTCCTCTTCCGTCATACACCGGAAACCCTGCGCTTCATCATGATCGATCCAAAGGTCGTTGAAATG
>Ga0164297_10004488_pt1 | contig 12455 bp, 10 predicted proteins | sample GEODES058metaG_FD_113539 | JGI IMG/M metagenome (GOLD analysis project Ga0164297, IMG submission 113539) | Dystrophic lake water microbial communities from Trout Bog Lake, Wisconsin, USA - GEODES058 metaG | ecosystem: Environmental > Aquatic > Freshwater > Lake | place: USA: Trout Bog Lake... | reverse complement strand
CTCAATTTGCTGGCCCAAAGAGCCGATGTGCGTGCGGCCCAGTGGCGCGTTCAGGCTGCTCTAGGACAAGTGGACTCGGCCAAATTGGATTTCTATCCCAACGTGAATTTGGGACTTTTTGCCGGCTACAACTCCATTAACTTGAATCAATTATTACAAGGCCAAAGCCTCCAATACGGATTGGCTCCCAGTCTTCGCTTGCCCATCTTTGATGGCGGCAGGCTAAGAGCGCAGCTCTTTGCACGCGAGAGCGAACGAGACAGCGCCATAGCGCAGTACAACGAGAGCATCCTTGAAGCCGTTAAAGAGTGTGCCAATGCGTTGAGTGAAATTCAAAGCTTAAAGCCTCAACTTGAACAAACCAATGCTTCGCTGGAGTTGTCACGCCAAGCTCAAAAACTCGCCACCGAGCGCGCCCAACAGGGCCTGAGCAATTTGCAACCCATTTTGGTTGCAAAACGTGCAAGCCTAAACAAGGCTCAAGCCTTGGTCACTTTGGAGGCTAAACAATTGAGTGCGCACGTCACGCTTATCCATGCGTTGGGCGGAGGCTACAACGACCCTTCAGCCCTCGCCTTCTAAAGACAGTGAATTCCTAACGTCGATTTTTAATTCCTAGACACCCTTTTTAATACGCCCTTGACCATGAATGCATCCAACAACGAAACCCCCGCCAACTCTCGCCGCTTAGGCCTCACCCTGGTTGCCTCAGCCGTCCTAGTCCTCGCTATGGGCTATGGAGCTTGGCATTGGTTTACAGGTCGCCACCAAGAAAACACTGACAACGCCTATGTCGCTGGCAATGTCGTTCAAATCACACCTCAAATCACCGGTACGATTACCTCCATCCAAGCCGATGAGGCTGACATGGTCAAGGCCGGTCAAGTTCTCTTCAAAATGGATCCCATGGATGCCAAGCTGGCACTCGAGCAAGCCCAAGAGCAATTGGGCCAAGCGGTTCGAGAGGTCAAAACCATGTTTGACAACAACCAAACATTGACACAACAAATCAAGGTACGTGAGGCCGATGTGGCCAAAGCCCAAAACGAGCTCAGTAAAGCACAGGCTGATCTGGCCCGACGGACTCCGTTGGGTAAAAACGGCAGTGTTGGCCAAGAGGAAATCGAGCATGCAAACGAGCAAGCTCAAGTGGCCAAGCACAATCTCGAGCAAGCCTTATCCTCACTGGAAGTGGCCAAGGACCAACTCACTGCCAGCTTGTCACAAACCAAAGGCACCACCGTTGCTGAGCACCCCAGTGTCAAACGCGCTGCCAGCAAAGTTCGAGAAGCATTTTTAGCCGTACACAGAACCGATATTTTGTCCCCCATTGACGCGCATGTCGCAAAACGTTTTGTGCAACTCGGTCAACGGGTCAATGCTGGCTCAGCATTGATGACCTTGGTGAGCTTGGATCAGTTGTGGGTCGATGCCAATTTCAAGGAAGCCCAACTGAAGAATATTCGTTTGGGACAAAGCGTGACTTTGGACTCAGACCTTTATGGCTCGCAAGTCACTTATCACGGCAAAGTAGCAGCATTGGGCTCGGGCACAGGGGGCGCCTTTGCATTGCTTCCAGCTCAAAACGCAACAGGAAATTGGATCAAAGTGGTTCAACGTGTTCCCGTTCGTATTGCCCTAGACCCACAAGAGTTGAAAGCCAACCCTCTCAGAATTGGCCTCTCGATGGAGGTGAGTGTTGATACCAGTGACCAATCTGGAGCATTGCTTGCCGCACAACCGCGCACTCAAGCGCTCTCCAGCACAAAGGCGTTTGAGACCGATGAAGCGCTTGCTCAGTCTTTGGTTCAACGCATCATTCATGACAATCTATGAACAACACACGAGGGCTCGGCTTGGCCTATGCCCACTGCAGTGTTCATCTGAAGGGTCTACCCCACCATGAGTGATTCATTGACACCTCAAAGGCCAACAGGAAGCACCCCAACCTATGTACCCCCCGAGCCGTTGAAAGGCTTGGAGTTGGTGTTGGGCACTTTGTGTTTGTCCTTGGCGACATTCATGAATGTCTTGGACTCATCCATTGCCAATGTCTCAATTCCAGGCATCTCGGGTGACCTTGGCGTGAGCCCAAGCCAGGGCACTTGGGTCATCACAAGCTTTGGTGTGGCCAATGCGATCTCGGTGCCTCTCACAGGCTGGCTCACCCAGCGTTTTGGCGCGGTCAAACTCTTTAACTTGAGCATCGTGCTTTTCGTGATTGCCAGTATTTTGTGTGGCCTGGCACCCTCTATTGAGTGGCTGGTGGTTTTTCGGGTCTTGCAAGGCTTGGTCGCTGGTCCCATGATTCCGTTGTCTCAGACTTTGTTGCTCTCGAGCTACCCCAAATCGCGTGCAGGTACTGCGTTGGCACTTTGGGGAATGACCACCTTGGTGGCCCCAGTGGTGGGCCCACTCTTGGGAGGCTGGATCACGGATAATATTTCCTGGCCCTGGATTTTCTACATCAACGCTCCAGTGGGCGTGATTGCCGCTCTTCTCACTTGGGTGGTCTACAACAAGCGCGAGACACCTATTCGTAAATTGCCGATTGACTCTGTTGGACTAGGTCTTTTGGTGCTTTGGGTAGGGAGCTTACAGTTGATGCTCGATAAAGGCAAGGAGCTCGATTGGTTTGCCTCCAATACGATCGTGATCCTTGGAGTGATTGCAGCCATCAGCTTTGCCATCTTCTTGGTTTGGGAATTTACCGATGAGCATCCCGTTGTTGATTTGCGCTTATTTCTGGGTAAAAATTTCTTTTTTGGCTGCCTCTCACTCTCCTTGGCATATGGAATCTTTTTTGGCAATAACGTGATCTTGCCACTTTGGCTTCAACAATGGATGGGCTATACAGCGACATCGGCAGGAGTTGCACTTGCCCCGGTGGGTGCGTTGGCCATTTTGCTCACACCCGTGGTTGGCAAAAAACTCAACACATGGGATCCAAGGCTCATGGCGACTGGCGCTTTTTTGGTGTTTGCTATTGTTCTTTGGATTCGGGCTTCATTCACCACAGAAACTGACCTAGCTTTTATCTTAATACCCACGATTTTGCAGGGAGCGGCACTTGCATTTTTCTTCATTCCATTAACCACCGTGGCTCTGGCGGGTTTGGGTCCAGAGAGGATTCCTGCCGCAGCAGGTCTATCCAACTTTGTGAGAATCACTGCAGGCGCCATGGGCACCTCCATCGCCACAACCGTTTGGGATCAACGCGCATCCTTGCACCATGCCCATTTCACCGAACCGTTGGTGCAAGGTCAAGGTGCTTTTGGGGCGTTCATTGAGTCCATGAGGCAAGCGGGACTAAGCACCGAGCAAGCCTGGATTCAAATCAATCGTATGATTGACCAGCAAGCTTTTACGCGTGCAGCGGATGATATTTTTTATGCATCCGCTTGGTTTTTCATTCTCTTGATTGCCATCATCTGGATTCCCGACCGTCCAGCCAGATACAAGCCTGCACCTCAAAGAGACCAAGAATCCCAGAGTGGGTCTAGCGAGAGCGCTGCGGCCAGTGCCGCCCATTGAGTATCACTCACTTCTCCCCTAAAGAGCACCATCAATGATTCGTTCACCTGGCTTTGGCTGGGTGAATGGATGGTGTTTCTAATATTTATCCGTTGGACATTTACTCTGAGGTGCACACTCGCTAAACAAAATTGACTCAATTTCCCCTAGTAAGTCAGAGGCTAGAGTCACACTCGATTATTTAAGTCCTCAGGGTTCTCCTTTGGGTTCATGACTAAGTATGAATGCTAAGATCAAATCAAACATTGACTGTTCCCAACATCACCCAAGGATACTGCTGTATGTCTGAGCCGCAACATAACGGTTGGTTTGAGGCGCTTTGGCCCAGAGGCGCTTTGCAACAAAAGAAATTGAATCTAGCCCCAAGGCTTGAGAGCTTAAAGGGAAAGAAGGTCGCCCAACTTTGGGATGACCTATTCAAAGGCGATGTGGTGTTCGAGATTTTGGAGCAAGGGCTAAGACAAAGGTTTCCAGACATCGAGTTTGTTTCTTGGCGTGAATTTGGCAACACCCACGGCGCCGATGAAAAAGAGGCCTTGAAGAGGTTGCCCGATAAACTGCGCGAACTCGGAGTCGATGCCGTCATCTCAGGCATGGCGTGCTGAGGAAGTTGTACGCCCGCCGTGTTGCGGGCCAGTGCAGCATGTGAGAAAGCTGGTTTTCCTACAAGTTCGTTAACCTGCGAGGGGTTTTTCAAACAAGGCAAAGCCACATCCATTGGGCTTGGTTTCCCCAACATTGGACTGGCCTTGGTGCCAGGGCATATTGGGACCAAAAGTACTGAACAATTACGCCAAGATATCCTTCATACGACATTGGATGAGGTGATCAAGAACCTCACCTCCTTTGACCAAGTGGGTCAGGCGTCACAAGAACCTCACCCCAAGGCAGTTGTGGCACGGGGAGATTTCTTTGCGATCAATGAACAATTTTATGCAAGCGGTTACACCGACGGTTTACCCATCGTGCCACCGACTCAAACCTTGATTGATGCCTTTCTGAGCTATACCGAACTCGAAGCGGATGAGGTCTTGGGGGTTATGTTGCCCGATAAGCGTGCCGCCACGGTTTGGAGCGTAGCGGTCAATGGTGTCATGGCAGGCTGTAAGCCACAATACATGCCCATCTTGATTGCCCTCGTCCAGGCCATGGCAGACCCGAGTTATGGCGTGGAGCACAGCGGTAACACACCCGGTGCGGACACACTGATCATTCTCAATGGTCCGATCATCAAAGAATTGGCCTTCAATGATCAACAAGGGGCTCTAAGGGACGGCTTCATGCCCAACACCAGCATAGGGCGATTTTTTCGCCTTTATTTGCGCAACGTGGCGGGATTTCATTTACACAAAACAGACAAGGCCACGTTTGGCAATACATGGCGTGTGGTCTTGGCAGAGAACGAAGAGGTACTGGCTGAAATTGATTGGCCGACCATTGGAATGGACATGGGCTTTGCGAGAGGAGAGAACGTACTCACCATTGCCCGCTACAGTGGTGGCGGATCGTTGTCCTCAGTCTCAGGCTCCACCCCAGAGCAGCTATTGCCCTATTTGGCCGACTCAATTGAGAGATTTAACAATTGGCAAATCACCTTCACCACCAGTCATGGCAATGGCACACTGAGGCCTTTGGCTGTCATCACTCCGATTTTGGCAAGAAGCCTGGCCAATGCAGGTTGGAGCAAACTGAGAGTTCAAGAGTGGCTCTTTGAGCACGCGAGAAGACCCGCGTGGGAGTTTGAGAGGCAACTCAAAGAGTGGAATATTCGAGGCACTTGGAATTTAACGAAAGATGCAAAGGAAGGAAAAATTCCAGCTCTCTTTTTGGAGTCCGAGGACCCCAACCGTTTGGTCCCAATTGTTTGGAAGCCCTCAGATTTAATGATTGCAGTGGGTGGAGATCCTTTGAGGAACAATGCCTATGTGTTTGCTCACAATGCTTTCTTGGGATTCCCCACGGCCAAAAAAATTCTCCTACCCAAGAATTGGAGCGAAAGAGTCCGCTCACCCAGCCAAGGATCCGCATAATGAAGTGCCACTTTGCACAAGCCCAGCACGGGAGCGAATGGTGTGGAAACACATCGCCTCAGTCGACTCAGTCGCCTCAGGCACCACATGAGCCACACACGGTGGACCTAGCGCAACAAGCTTATCCAATCCTACTCCCCAGGGGCAAAACCAAAGGCGTCCACTCGGGGTTGAACCCTGGTCTGAATTTAGCCTTGGCGATTGCGTTATCAATCACAGGATCTATCACATTGATCACTGGACTGTTGGCGGGCTTGTCCCAGGGTGCCTGGGCGCAAGGATCAAGCTATCCAGCGCATTCACTTCGCTTAATCATTCCAGCCGCTCCTGGTGGAGCAGTGGACTCCATTGCCCGAGTGTTGGCTGACAAAATGACGCTCTCTCTTGGCAAGCCAGTTGTCACTGAAAATCGTCCTGGTGTGGGGACGATGCTGGCCTCGGAGATGCTGGCAAATTCCGCTCCAGATGGCTACACCCTCTTGATGATGACAAGCTCTCACGCGATCAATGCCGCACTAAGAAAAACATCCCGTTTCGATCCCATCACAGACTTTGCCACCATCTCGTTGGTGGCCACAGCACCTGACTTATTGGTGGTGAATGCTGCGTCTCCAATCAACACTGTGGCAGACTTACTGAAGGAGGCCAAGAGAAATCCCGGTAAGCTCGCATTCGGCTCTGCTGGGCCAGGCTCATACTCACACTTGGATGCTGAACTTCTCAAAAGCATGGTGGGCATTGAGATGTTGCATGTACCCTACAAAGGGGGTATTCCTGCCGTCAGTGCTTTGTTGGCCAATGAAACTCAATTGATGTTTTTATCAATCCCTGGACTGATTGGACAAATCAAAGCGGGAAAACTCAAGGCGTTGGCCATCACCTCTAAGGAACGCAGTGCCATGCTCCCCGATACCCCGACATTGCAAGAGGCTGGCGTCCCAGGCTATTTGGCACAATCGTGGTACGGACTTGTGGCACCGGGCGCGACTTCTGGAACAATCATCACGCTTCTTAATCAACGGGTGAATGACGCACTTAAACTTCCAAGCGTTCGAGAGCGCCTGGCCAATGCTGGAGTGGAGGCTGTAGGTACCACTCCCACAGTCTTTGCTACTACCTTGAAGGAAGAGATCAATCGCTGGCAAAAACTCGTTGAAGCCTCCCCTGAGCTCAAACTCTCTGAATAATTCAAACCCAAGTTGCCCTATGAACAAGGATACTAAATGGAATTAGGCATCAAAGGCAAAGTGGCCTTGGTCACCGCCTCAAGCGCAGGCATGGGACGCAATATCGCTTTAACGCTTGCAGCAGAAGGTGCAAACATTGTGCTATTTGCGCGCTCTGTTGACGCACTCCAATCATTGGCCGAAGATTTAAAAACTCGATATAGCGTTGAAGTGCTGATCGTGGCGGGTGACATGCGAGTAAAAGAGGATGTTGAACGCCTCACGCTTTGCGTGAAAGAACACTTTGGTGGACTTGATATTTTCATCCTCAACACCCCAAGAGCCCCCAATCCTCTCTGGGCCACACTTGATGAAAATGAGGATGCACGTTGGCACCAAGCTTACGAGAATCAACTCTGGAGCGCTATTCAAGTGTGTAAAAGTGTCTTACCCCTGATGCTGAACCGTGGCTGGGGACGGATCATTGCGATTACCTCTGCCTCGGTCAAAGAGCCCATGGCCCACCACAGTTTGTCAACAGTTTTTCGTGCAGGCGTGAGCGCCTACATCAAACACTTGGCCAACGAAGTCGGTGTTCACGCCATCACCGCCAATTGCGTAGCGCCCGCCTTGATCGACAATTCTCATCGCCAAGGCCTGGCGGCTTATACACAAGAGCAAACCAACGCCAGACTCAAACTCACGCCTCTCGCACGCATGGGAACTCAAGAGGAGATTGCTGGGGTTGTGACTTTTCTGGCCTCTAGACAAGCGGGCTTTATCACTGGAACCTCTATCGTGGTTGATGGCGGAATGTCTCGCTCCATGCATTAAGACCCAGCCACTATTTAACCCAACACTTTGGCTGTGATGGGAGGCTTGGGTAAATAGGCAACTCCTGGCTCGACTTCAAACTCAAAATCTAAGCTCCACCAATTGCTGCCCTCTTGGCCTGAGGGGTCTTTCTCGCCTTGGTGGTACACATATTGACCAATCAAAGCCTGCGTCACCCCAAACTGCACGTCTGTTTCCAAGTAGGGGTCGTCACTTGAATAGACCTGTGAGAATTGTGTTTTAAAGCCTTCCTTGAAAATCAAAAAATGTAGATGTGCAGGTCGCATATTGTGCCTACCCAGTTTATCAAGCACCTCGCCCACCAAGCCGTTGATTGGAATAGGGTATCCGGCTGGCTTGATGGATTTAAATGCAATGTGACCCTGTGCATTGGTCTCAAAACGGCCGCGTAAATTCATCTCAGCTTGGGATGCGTCTTGGTTTTCATAAAAACCCTCACTCGATGAATGCCACACGTCCACTCGGGCATGACTCACTGGATTGCCATGGATATCTTTAACCCATGCGTTGACATACAAAGTCTCGCCTGGAGTTGGCGAACGCACGATCGACTCACCCGATTGAGTTGGGGGTGAGTCATCACGCCAAAAAGGACCCATCAAATTGGCAGTGGTCGACCGCGTTCCGCCTTGGCCATTGTTGGTAAGGCACACCAAAGCTGAGACGCCCAAGGATCCCGCCATCAACGTGACCTCATTGTGTGAGGCGTTGCTTTGTTGACCTAACTTGGCAATGAGACCACAGGCTTGATGAAACTCAGCCTCTGTAAGACCGACATCCGTCACAAAGGCATGCAAATGCTTGACCAGCCCCACCATTACTTGACGAGTCCTGGGATCTTGCGTCTTGCCCATTTGTTCCAACACGTAGCGGGTGAGCTCTTGGGGGTTATTCAAAAACATTGATGAGTTCCTTTTAGAAATAAAAACCAAAACCAGAGTGTGCACTGTTTTCAGGGGTGAAACCATCTTTGTCTGAGTCAAAGTCATTAGGGTATCCAAGGGTTTTACCTAGGTCCAATTCATGAGATGATCAAATGAAAAGTCGTGTGCATTGACTCAACGTCAGAACGAAGGTCAGCTCATCGTCTTGCTTTGTCATCAGTGAAGCCTCCCTTAGAAAGCCTAAATTTTGAACACCCCAAAAATTGACATTTATAACCACGTCATGCCACCAAGCTATGTTGAATTGGTAAAAAAACATGGCCGTGATCCTGGCATGATCAAGCGCATGAGCAATTTACGCATGCTCTGGGATATGCCTGCACGAGTTGAGATGCTCAAACAATTTCCCGATGTACAGCAAATCATCTCTTTAGCTGTTCCTTCACCAGAGATGATGGGAACACCCGAAGAGTCTCCGGGCTTTGCTAGGGTTGCCAATGAGGGCATGGCGGCCATATGTCGCGAATGGCCCCAGCAGTTTCCCACCTTCGTGGCTTCGCTACCGATGAATAACCCGCAAGCGGCACTCACAGAAATGGACTATGCCATTGATGTACTTGGGGCCAAGGGTATTCAAGTGCTCTCGCACGCTAGCGGAAAAGCTCTGGATCACCCCGACATTTTCCCCGTTTTTGAGCGCATCACCAATCACCACCACTTGCCTGTTTGGATGCACCCCACCCGGCCAGGCCACAAACCAGATTACGACACCGAGGATCGCTCCAAGTACGAAATCTGGCAAGTCTTGGGCTGGCCGTTTGAGACCAGCGTTGCCATGTCTCGTATGGTTTTCTCCGGTCTCTTTGATCGTCTCCCAGAGCTCAAACTGATCACACACCACTGCGGCGGGATGTTGCCTTATTTTGAAGGCAGGGCTGAGACGCTATGGGCCCAACTCGGCTCCAGGAGTGCCGATGGAAGTGAGGATCATGTCTTGGCGAGTTTAAAGAAGAAGCCCATGGAATATTTCAAAATGTTCTATGGCGATACGGTACTCGGAGGATCCTCCTCGGCACTGCGTTGCGGTTTAGATTTCTTTGGAGCAGAACATGTGGTGTTTGCCAGTGACTGCCCATTTGACCCCGAGGAAGGGCCCATGTTCATCCGCGAAGGCATTCGTTCCATTGAAACGCTCAATCTCGCGGCAGAGGATGCAAGACGCATTTACTTTGGCAACGCATTCAAACTATTGCGCTGGGACGAAGAAGAAAAAAAATAACTGCCAAGTCAGCGTTGAAATAGAAAAGCAAAACGCCATTACGCCCAACAGTCCACTACAGATCGGTCTATGCGATGAAGATTTTTAATACTCGAAATTTAATCACATCTCTCTTGAGCTTTATTTTGTGCGGAGTCACCTTCACCCCGCCAAGTTGGGCGGCTTATCCTGAGCGAGTGGTCACGCTGGTTGTCCCCTTCACCGCAGGCTCAGGTAGTGATATTTTGGCACGCATCATCAGCCCCAGACTTGCAGAGCGGTGGCAGCAAGCAGTGATTGTGGACAATCGTCCAGGTGCAAGTGGGAACATTGGAGCTGATTTTGTGGCAAAAGCACCTCCGGACGGTCTCAATTTGCTCATGGCCATCAACACCATCACCATGGCTCCCAATTTATACAAAAAACCTGGCTTTGATCCTGTGACTGACTTCTCGCCTGTCATGAAGCTCACAGTCGCTAACTTTGCGATTGTGACCAATCCAGCGCTTGCTGCGAATGATTTAAAAAGTTTGGTGCAGTTGATCAAAGCCCACCCCAACCAGTACAACTATGGCTCCCCGGGCAATGGTACGCCTCACCATTTAGCCATGGAACTCATGAAAATGCAGCTCGGCCTAGAGATGCTTCACGTCCCTTACAAAGGCATCAGCGGTGCAACCACCGATTTATTGGGTGGACAAGTTCAATTGATGTTCGCCAGTGTTCACTCGATGCTCCCCCATGTCAAAGCTGGCAAACTCAAAATGATCGCTGTGACTGGAGCTAATCGCTGGGCACTGCTACCCAACGTGGGCACCTTTAAGGAGCAAGGAGTTGACTTCATGGATGCAGTTGATGCTTGGTATGCCATGTTTGCACCTCCCAAAACATCGCCTGAGATCATCAACAAACTGATTAAAGATTTAACCGCTGTGCTCAACATACCGGAAGTTAGAGAGCAATTGAGCGCACAAGGGCTCACCGTTCAGTTGAGCACTCCAGAGCAGCTTGCACAATTGGTGGCGAGCGATACAGCGCGTTGGAAAAAAACCATTGCTGAAGCACATATCACGGCAGATTAATTCTCTCGCCCCTAGACTATGGCGTTGCTCACGTCACCAATAGCGCTCAATTCTGTGTTTAAGCATGATGACTCATTGGTATTTACCCTAATACCTCTTCGTCTTGTTGCCTAGTTCATGTTGCCTAGTTGGATGATGACGAGCTTGAAAACCCAATTGCTTTGACAAAAAACAACCTTAAATTTCAAAAAACTTATATTTTTGAAATTTTTTAATTAAGATGTCATCACGTTGAATTTCTTAAAACTCAAGTATCAGGTCTAACTTGTCGTAATTGCGGGTCGATCCTTCAAAAACTTGTGGAATAAAAATTCACGAATAACAAATCTGTATTTGGCAAAAAAACAAAGAAAGAAAAGACATGAAATCATTATTCAAATTAACAATGTTGGCCACGCTCATTGCAGGCGCAGGCATGGCCTGGTCACAAGAAACCATCAAAATCGGTGTGAGTGGTCCATTCACCGGCGGATCATCCTCGATGGGTGTGAGTATGCGTGACGGCGTTCGTTTGGCCGCTGATGAGATCAACAAAGCGGGTGGTGTTTTAGGAAAAAAACTCGAACTCATCGAACGCGATGATGAAGCCAAAAATGAGCGAGGTGTTCAAATCGCTCAAGAGCTGATTAACAAAGAACACGTCGTGGCCGACTTGGGATTCATCAACACTGGTGTCGCGCAAGCATCTCAACGCTTTTATCAGGAAGCAAAAATTCCTGTCTTCAATAATGTTGCCACTGGCTCCATTTTGACCAAGCAATTCGTTGCACCTGAGTTTAATGAGAACTATATTTTTAGAAACGCTGCAAGCGACAGCATCCAAGCGCCGATGATTGTTGAAGAGGCAGTGGTGCGACGCGGCTTTAAGAAAGTCGCTATTTTGGCCGACTCCACCAACTATGGACAACTTGGACTGGCCGATTTGGAGAAGGCTTTAGCAGCCAAAAACCTAAAAGCTGTTGCCACTGAAAAGTTCAACATCAAAGACATCGACATGACCGCCCAATTACTCAAAGCTAAGGAAGCGGGTGCTGAGGTGATCTTGACCTACGGTATTGGCCCAGAGCTTGCCCAAATCGCCAATGGTATGACCAAGCTGGGATGGAAAGTTCCCATGATCGGAAGCTGGACTCTCTCCATGGCCAATTTTATTGACAACGCAGGTCAAGGTGGTCAAGGCGCACGCATGCCACAAACGTTTATCCAAGAGCCTAACACCGCCAAGAGAAAAGCTTTCATTGATGCTTATCTCAAAACCTTCAAGCCTAAAAACAACCGAATTGACTCACCCGTCTCTGCAGCTCAAGCTTATGATTCGGTCTACATCTTGGCGGCAGCTCTTAAGCAGGCGGGTTCCACCGATGGCGTTAAAATTCGTGAAGCGCTTGAAAACCTCCAAACCAAAGTCGAAGGTGTTGTGACAGTCTATGATCACCCCTTTACGAAAGATGACCACGAAGCCATCACGGCCAATATTCCTGTGTTTGGCGAAGTGAAGTCTGGTAAGGTGGTTTACGCTTATGAAGAGGACCGTGAAAAAGGTGCTGACCTTCGTTTGAAAAACAACAAGGCTGGAGCCAAAGCCAAGTAAGACTCAAGTCTGACTTAGCTCACCGTGCTGCCCACCTCAGCACGGTGTTTTTTTT
>Ga0164297_10004486_pt1 | contig 12456 bp, 10 predicted proteins | sample GEODES058metaG_FD_113539 | JGI IMG/M metagenome (GOLD analysis project Ga0164297, IMG submission 113539) | Dystrophic lake water microbial communities from Trout Bog Lake, Wisconsin, USA - GEODES058 metaG | ecosystem: Environmental > Aquatic > Freshwater > Lake | place: USA: Trout Bog Lake... | reverse complement strand
GTTGATTGTGAACGTTTAAGCTTTTCAAAGTAAGCTTCACAAATTAGTCATTACCAACGTCATGGCCCGCCTTCCCCGTTTGTCCCTCCCCGGTTTGCCGCATTTGGTGATGCAGTCTGGGCACAACGGGGCGCCGGATTTTGTGGACGATGCCGATCGTCGGAGCCTGTTGCAAGTCGCCAAGGATTACGCCGCTGACTCGGGGGTTGAAGTGCACGCTTGGGCCTTTACCGAAAACCGGGTTTTTTGGCTGTTGACGCCTTCGCACTCGCAGGCCTTGTCTGTTTTTATGCAGGCCTTGGGCCGCAAATACACCCGCCAATACAACACCCGTCATGGCCGAAGCGGCACCCTTTGGGAGGGGCGTTACCGTGTCAGCGTCTTGCAGCCAGGCCGATTTGTTTTGCCTGCCATGGTGTTTTTAGACACCCTTTCGGTGCGCGAGGGCTTGACCATGCACCCTTTTGAATCGACTTGGAGCCCTGGCGCGCACTACGCTGGACGTCCGGCCCCCCATTTGCCCGAATCGATGTTGGGCCGCGGATGGGGTCCTCATGCCGATTATTGGGCCTTGGGCAATACCCCTTTTGCCCGCGAGGCGGCTTATGCGGCTCAAGTGGAGTTGGGCTTGTCGGCCGCGGAGATTGAGCAACTTGAGACCACCACGCGGCAGGGCTGGGTCTTGGGAGACCTTGAATTCATTGACGCCTTACAGGGCCAGACGGTGCGCCGTTTGACGCCTGCCAAAGCGGGACGACCCCGAGCATCCGGCCCTTGATTAAATCTGTCCCCAATAATTAAATCACCCAAAGCGGGTGCTCATTAATTGTCATCTGACCCCTATTTAAAGCGCTTGGCATTTTTGTTGCAATGGAATACCCTTATCGCCCTCGCGGAATAAACATTGTGTCACTGGGGACGCTGAGTCCTCTTATTTTTCAGGAATCGCCATGAACCAGGCAGCCGAAATTCAACATTTGCAACAAAACGGTTTGTACGCCGCCTCGAACGAACACGACGCTTGCGGCGTGGGCTTTGTGGCGCACATCAAAGGCCAAAAGTCGCATGCGATCGTCCAAAACGCGCTCAAAATTTTGGAAAACTTGGACCACCGCGGCGCGGTCGGCGCTGACAAGTTGATGGGCGACGGCGCCGGCATTTTGATTCAATTGCCCGATGCTTTGTACCGCGAAGAAATGGCCACCAACGGCATTGCCCCCGATGGCCGCCTTGGCGTGACCTTGCCGCCCGCTGGCGAATATGGCGTGGGCATGGTGTTTTTGCCCAAAGAGCATGCCTCCCGCTTGGCTTGCGAACAAGAAATGGAACGCGCCATCAAGGCCGAAGGCCAGGTGTTGCTCGGCTGGCGCGATGTGCCGGTTAATTTGGACATGCCCATGTCGCCCCGCGTGCGTGCCAAAGAGCCCGTTTTGCGCCAAGTCTTCATCGGCCGCGGCAACGACGTCATCGTGCAAGACGCCTTGGAGCGCAAGTTGTATGTGATTCGAAAAACCGCCAGCGCCAACATCCAGGCCCTCGGTTTGACGCACAGCAAGGAATATTACGTCCCCAGCATGTCCAGCCGCACGGTGGTCTACAAAGGCCTGCTGTTGGCCGACCAAGTGGGCACTTATTACCTTGACCTGCAAGACGAGCGCTGTGTCTCGGCGCTGGGCTTGGTTCACCAGCGCTTCTCGACCAACACCTTCCCTGAGTGGCCGCTGGCCCACCCCTATCGCTATGTGGCCCACAACGGTGAAATCAACACCGTCAAAGGCAATTACAACTGGATGAAGGCGCGTGAAGGCGTGATGGCCTCGCCCGTTTTGGGCGCCGACTTGCAAAAGCTTTACCCCATCAGCTTCGCCGACCAATCCGACACCGCCACTTTCGACAACTGCCTCGAGTTGTTGACCATGGCCGGCTACCCCATCAGCCAAGCGGTGATGATGATGATTCCTGAGCCTTGGGAACAGCACACCACCATGGACGAGCGCCGCAGGGCTTTCTACGAATACCACGCCGCCATGCTCGAGCCTTGGGATGGCCCCGCGTCCATCGTGTTCACCGACGGCCGTCAAATTGGCGCCACCCTGGACCGCAATGGGCTGCGTCCTTCACGCTATTGCATTACCGATGACGACTTTGTCATCATGGGCTCTGAATCGGGTGTCTTGCCCGTGCCTGAAAACAAAATTGTTCGCAAATGGCGCCTGCAGCCCGGCAAGATGTTCCTCATCGACTTGGAACAAGGCCGCATGATTGACGACGAAGAGCTGAAATCCAACCTCGCCAACAGCAAGCCCTACAAACAATGGATTGAAAACCTGCGCATCAAATTGGACGATGTGGCGGGCTCAGTAGCCGCACCTCAGGCCTCGGCCTCAAGCACGCCGTTGCTGCAATTGCAGCAGGCTTTTGGTTATAGCCAAGAAGACATCAAATTCCTGATGAGTCCCATGGCCGCCAACGGCGAAGAAGCCCTGGGTTCCATGGGCAACGACAGCCCCTTGGCCGTCTTGAGCGACCGCAGCAAGCCGCTTTACAATTACTTCAAGCAGTTGTTCGCCCAAGTGACCAATCCGCCGATCGACCCGATCCGCGAAGCCATCGTGATGTCCTTGGTGTCCTTCATTGGCCCCAAACCCAATTTGTTGGACATCAACCAAGTCAATCCGCCCATGCGTTTGGAGGTCAGCCAGCCGGTCCTTGACTTTAGCGACATGGCCAAGCTGCGCAACATTGCCTACACCACACAAGGCAAGTTCAAGAGCCACACTCTCGACATTACCTACCCCGCGGCTTGGGGTCGTGAAGGCGTTGAAGCCAAATTGGCCTCGCTGTGCGCCGAAGCCATGGACGCCATCAAGAGCGGCCACAACATCCTGATCATCAGCGACCGCGGCGTGACCGCCACCCAAGTGGCGATTCCGGCTTTGTTGGCTTTGTCGGCCATTCACCAACACCTGGTGATCGAAGGCCTGCGCACCAGCGCTGGCTTGGTGGTGGAAACCGCCACAGCCCGCGAAGTGCATCACTTTGCCGTTTTGGCTGGGTATGGCGCCGAAGCCGTACACCCCTACCTGGCCATGGAAACCTTGGCGTCTTTGCACAAAGACTTGCCTGGCGATTTGTCGGCCGACAAAGCCATCTACAACTACATCAAAGCGATCGGCAAGGGCCTTTCCAAAATCATGTCCAAGATGGGTGTGAGCACCTACATGAGCTACTGTGGGGCGCAGCTGTTTGAGGCCATTGGCATCAACACCGAAACCATTGCCAAGTATTTCACGGGCACGGCCAGCCGCGTGCAAGGCATTGGCGTGTTTGAGATTGCCGAAGAAGCCTTGCGCATGCACGACAGCGCCTTTGCGGGCAACCCTGTGTTGGCCCACATGTTGGACGCCGGTGGCGAATACGCTTGGCGTGCGCGTGGTGAGGAGCACATGTGGACGCCCGACGCGATTGCCAAGCTGCAACACTCGACCCGCGCCAACAACTGGAATACGTACAAAGAATACGCGCAAATCATCAACGACCAGACCAAGCGCCAGCTGACCCTGCGCGGCTTGTTCGAGTTCAAGATCGATCCGAGCAAAGCCATCTCGGTGGACGAAGTTGAACCCGCCAAAGAAATCGTTAAACGCTTTGCCACTGGCGCCATGTCGCTGGGCTCCATCAGCACGGAAGCCCACGCCACTTTGGCCGTCGCCATGAACCGCATCGGCGGCAAGAGCAACACCGGCGAAGGCGGTGAAGACCCAGCCCGTTACCGTCAAGAGTTGAAGGGCATCCCAATCGCCCAAGGCGCCACCTTGAAGAGCGTGATTGGCGCGGCGCAAGTTGAAGTCGACATGCCTTTGTTGCCCGGCGATTCGCTGCGCTCGAAGATCAAACAAGTGGCTTCAGGCCGCTTTGGTGTCACCGCGGAATACCTGAGTTCCGCCGATCAAATTCAGATCAAGATGGCGCAAGGCGCCAAGCCCGGTGAGGGCGGTCAACTGCCGGGCGGCAAGGTGTCTGACTACATCGGCAAGCTGCGCTACTCGGTGCCCGGTGTGGGCCTGATTTCGCCGCCGCCCCACCACGACATCTATTCCATTGAAGACCTGGCCCAGCTGATTCACGACCTGAAGAATGTCTCGCCCCATTCCAGCATCAGTGTGAAGTTGGTCTCCGAAGTCGGCGTCGGCACCATTGCCGCGGGCGTCGCGAAGTGCAAGAGCGACCACGTGGTGATCGCCGGTCACGACGGCGGCACCGGTGCTTCGCCATGGTCATCCATCAAGCACGCCGGGGGGCCTTGGGAAATCGGCTTGGCTGAAACCCAACAAACCTTGGTACTGAATGGCTTGCGCGGTCGCATCCGCGTTCAAGTCGATGGCCAAATGAAGACCGGCCGCGACGTCGCCATCGGCGCCTTGTTGGGCGCTGACGAGTTCGGCTTTGCCACCGCGCCTCTGGTGGTGGAAGGCTGCATCATGATGCGCAAATGCCACTTGAACACCTGCCCCGTCGGCGTGGCCACGCAAGACCCCGTTTTGCGCGCCAAGTTCTCAGGCAAGCCTGAGCATGTGGTGAATTACTTCTTCTTCATCGCTGAAGAAGTGCGCCAGATCATGGCCCAACTCGGCATCCGCAAGTTCGACGATTTGATTGGTCGTGCCGATTTGCTCGACATGCGCCCAGGCTTGGACCATTGGAAATCACAGGGCCTCGATTTCAGCCGTTTGTTCGCTGTGCCCACCACCGACGCCGAAGTGCCTCGTTTCCACGTGGCCGAGCAAGAGCATGGTTTGGAAAAAGCCTTGGACCAACGCCTCATCGAAAAATCACGTCCCGCCATCGAGCGTGGCGAAAAGGTGCACTTCATTGAAGCGGTGCGCAACGTGAACCGTTCGGTCGGCGCCATGTTGTCGGGCGCTTTGACCAAGGTGCACCCCGAAGGCTTGCCGGACGACAGCATCCGCATTCAACTCGAAGGCACGGGCGGCCAATCGTTTGGCGCTTTCTTGGCGGCGGGCATCACCTTGTATTTGATTGGCGATGCCAACGACTACACCGGCAAAGGACTGTCGGGCGGCCGCGTGGTGGTGCGTCCTTCACTGGACTTCCGTGGCGAGTCGGCCAAAAACATCATTGTGGGCAACACCGTGATGTACGGTGCCACGTCGGGTGAAGCCTATTTCAGCGGCGTGGGTGGCGAGCGTTTTGCCGTGCGCCTTTCGGGTGCTACGGCGGTGGTCGAAGGAACAGGCGACCACGGTTGTGAGTACATGACCGGCGGTACTGTGGCGGTGTTGGGCCCAACCGGCCGTAACTTTGCGGCCGGTATGAGCGGCGGTATCGCCTATGTTTACGACGAAGACGGCAGCTTCGCTTCGCGTTGCAACATGGCCATGGTGTCCTTGGAAAAGGTTTTGACCACGGCCGAGCAAGAAGCCCAAGTTGACCGCGCCGTTTGGCACCGCGACCAAAGCGATGAAGCGCAATTGAAGAAACTGCTGGAAGACCACAACCGGTGGACAGGCAGCAAGCGGGCCCGTGAGCTGCTCGACAACTGGGCCAGCAGCCGCACGAAGTTCGTGAAGGTTTTCCCGAACGAATACAAACGGGCTTTGGGCGAAATCAACGCCAAGAAAAAATCCGCATCGGCCGCAGCAAAACCTGCTGTGACTGCCTAATCAAACCAAGAACAAGGACAGCCATCATGGGAAAAATTACCGGCTTCATGGAGTTTGAGCGCATCGAAGAGGGTTACGAGCCCGTCGCCCAACGCGTTAAAAACTACAAAGAGTTTGTCATTGGTTTGGACGATGCGCAGGCCAAGGTGCAGGCGGCGCGTTGCATGGACTGCGGCACGCCTTTTTGTAACAACGGATGCCCCGTCAACAACATCATTCCGGACTTCAACGACTTGGTCTTCAGTCAAGACTGGAAAACGGCCATTGAAGTGCTGCACAGCACCAACAACTTCCCCGAGTTCACCGGCCGCATTTGCCCCGCGCCTTGCGAGGCCGCTTGCACCTTGAACTTGAATGACGACGCCGTTGGCATCAAGTCGATTGAGCACGCGATCATCGACAAAGCCTGGGCAGAAGGCTGGGTCAAGCCCGAGCCGGCCCCACACAAAACCGGCAAAAAAGTCGCGGTGGTCGGCTCTGGCCCTGCGGGCATGGCGGCCGCTCAGCAATTGGCTCGCGCCGGACACGACGTGACTTTGTTTGAAAAGAACGACCGCGTCGGCGGCTTGCTGCGTTATGGCATTCCTGACTTCAAGATGGAAAAGTCGCACATCGACCGCCGCATGAAGCAGCTCGAAGCCGAAGGGGTGACGGTGCGCACCGGCGTCATCGTGGGCGAATTGCCCAAAGGCAGCAAGGTCACCAACTGGGCCAAAGAAACCATTTCGCCGGCCCAATTGGAAAAGGACTTTGATGCGGTCTTGTTGGCCGGCGGCTCTGAGCAGTCGCGCGACTTGCCGATCCCAGGCCGTGAGCTCGAAGGCGTGCACTTCGCCATGGAATTCTTGCCCCAGCAAAACAAGGTCAACGCCGGCGACAAGCTGAAGGGCCAATTGCGCGCTGACGGAAAGCACGTGATCGTCATCGGCGGTGGTGATACCGGCTCGGATTGCGTGGGCACCAGCAACCGCCACGGTGCGGCCAGCGTGACCCAATTTGAAGTCATGCCCCAACCGCCTGAACAAGAAAACAAACCCTTGGTTTGGCCTTATTGGCCGCTGAAGCTGCGCACCAGCTCCAGCCATGAAGAAGGGTGTGAGCGCGAATTCGCCATTTCCACCAAAGAATTCATCGGTAAAAACGGCAAGCTGACGGGTTTAAAAACCGTTCACATTGAATTCAAAGACGGCAAGTTGGTCGAAATTGCGGGCACTGAAAAAGAATACAAGGCCGACCTGGTGTTCTTGGCCATGGGTTTTGTGAACCCGGTTGCCAGCATTCTGGAAGGCTTCAAGGTCGACAAAGACGCCCGCGGCAATGCCAAGGCCAGCACCGAAGAAAAGGGGGGCTACGCCACCAACGTGCCCAAGGTCTTTGTGGCGGGTGACATGCGTCGCGGCCAGAGCTTGGTGGTTTGGGCCATCCGCGAGGGCCGTCAGGCGGCGCGCGCGGTCGACCAGTTCTTGATGGGCCACAGCGAACTGCCTCGCTAAAACCCCCTGGTTGCTGGGAAACCGGGCAACCCCCTGCGATCAGGCTCAGTTATCATCGGAGATTCGGGTTTCCCCCGATCTCCAACATGAATTCCCACGCCGCTTCGTCATCTCTGGTCGAACTCAAGCACCTGACCTTTGGTTATGGGGGCAGGCCCGTCTTGAGCGACCTCAGTTTGCGCTTCCCCAAAGGCAAAGTAACCGCCCTGATGGGGGCTTCTGGGGGCGGTAAAACCACGGTGTTGAGGTTGATCGGCGGGCAAATCAGCCCACAAAGCGGTGAAGTGATTTTCGACGGGCAGCGTTTGGACACGTCCAACCGAAAAGCCCTTTACCAGGCCCGTCGTCGCATGGGCATGTTGTTCCAATTTGGTGCTTTGTTCACCGATTTGAGTGTCTTTGACAACGTCGCTTTCCCCTTGCGCGAGCACAGCAATTTGTCGCCCGAACTGATCCGGGACATTGTGTTGATGAAGCTGAACGCGGTCGGTTTGCGCGGTGCCCGGGATTTGATGCCCTCTGAAATTTCGGGCGGCATGGCACGCCGTGTGGCCTTGGCCCGAGCCATCGCGCTCGACCCCGAACTGGTCATGTACGACGAACCCTTTGCCGGTTTGGACCCCATTTCGCTGGGCACTTCGGCCCGTTTGATTCGACAACTCAACGACGCTTTGGGCTTGACCAGCATCGTGGTGTCGCACGATTTGGACGAAACCTTCAGCATTGCAGACCATGTCATCATTTTGGCCAATGGCCGGGTGGCGGCCGAGGGGTCACCCGCGCAGGTGAGGGCCAGCCAAGACCCCTTGGTGCACCAATTCGTCAATGCGCTGCCGGAAGGGCCGGTGCGTTTCCATTACCCAGGCCCCAGTGTGGCGCAGGACTTTGGCACAGACTCGGGTTCAGATTCAGGGCCTAACTTGGGAACCAACTTGGGTGAAAAGGGGGCGAATTCATGAGCCCCAACGCTGATAAAAACCCCAACACCAAAAATACCAAAAACCCCAACAGCCCCCACGGCGTTCGGTTTGACAAAACTTTGGGCCTTCAAGACCTTCAAGACCTTCAAGACCTTTTGGACCTTTTGGCCCGCCTGGGTGCTGGGGTGCGTGGCCGCTTGGCCCGCATTGGGTCGGCCACTGGTCTGTTCTTCAGGCTGTTGGGCACCTTGCCCGCTTGCCTCAAGCGCTTCGGTTTGGTGCGCGATCAACTGTTCTTCTTGGGCAATTTATCGCTGTCGATCATCGCGGTGTCGGGTCTTTTTGTGGGCTTTGTGCTTGGCTTGCAGGGTTATTACACCTTGCAGCGCTATGGTTCTTCTTCGGCTTTGGGCTTGTTGGTCGCGCTTTCTTTGGTGCGTGAGTTGGGCCCGGTCATCACCGCTTTGTTGTTCGCGGGGCGGGCTGGCACGGCCTTGACCGCCGAAATTGGGCTGATGAAAGCCGGCGAGCAATTGAGCGCGATGGAAATGATGGCCGTTGACCCGGTGCAGCGCATCTTGGCTCCCCGTTTTTGGGGCGGTGTGATCGCCATGCCTTTGTTGAGTGCGGTCTTCAGCGCTGTGGGTGTGCTCGGGGGCGCCGCGGTGGGCGTCGGCTTGATTGGTGTCGATTCCGGCTCTTTTTGGAGTCAGATGCAAAGCGGCGTCGACGCCTGGCAGGATGTCGGCAATGGCCTGCTCAAGAGTTTGGTTTTTGGCGTGACGGTGACCTTCACGGCTTTGCTGCAAGGCTATGAAGCGCAACCCACGCCAGAGGGTGTTTCTCGGGCCACCACCAACACCGTGGTGGCGGCTTCTTTGGCGGTGTTGGGGTTGGATTTCATCCTCACCACCGTGATGTTCAGTATTTAAGCGAAAGAGGGGAGAGTCAAGCATGCAACGCTCCAAAATTGACGTGTGGGTTGGGCTTTTTGTCCTGCTGGGTTTGGCCGCTGTTTTGTTTTTGTCTTTGCAAGCCGCTAATTTGTTGAATCTGGGCTTTCAGCCCACCTACAAAATCAGTGCCCGCTTTGACAACATCGGGGGCTTGAAGCCCAAAGCAGCCGTCAAGAGTGCCGGCGTGGTCGTGGGCCGCGTCGAGTCCATCACCTTTGACGATCGATCCTTTCAAGCCTTGGCGGTGTTGGCCTTGGATTCGCGCTTCACTTTCCCCAAAGACAGTTCCTTGAAAATCTTGACCAGTGGCTTGTTGGGCGAGCAGTACTTGGGATTGGAGGCGGGTGCTGATGAAAAAAACTTGGTTTCAGGCGACAGCATTCAATCGACTCAATCGGCCGTGGTCCTGGAAAACTTAATCAGCCAATTCCTGTATGGCAAGGCGGCGGATGGCCCTGCAAAATCCCCAGGTGACAGCAAGTGAAATTATTCGCTTTGAGCCCCTCCAGCGATCGTTGGCTTAGCGGGTTTCGCTCGTTGGCCTTGGCGTTCTTCGTGATGGTCTTGGGCGCTATGGGCGGTTGTGCCAGCGGACCCCATGCCAACCCGAACGACCCCTTGGAGCCCTTGAACCGTTCGGTTTATGACTTCAACACCACGGTCGATAAAGCGATTTTGAAGCCCGTCGCAACCGCCTACAAAGACGCGCTTCCGGGTGGCGTTCGACAAAGCGTCACCCACTTTTTTGCCAATTTGGCCGAGCCTTGGTCTTTTGCCAACAACTTGCTGCAAGGGAAGGTCGCCGACGCCGCTGAGACCGTCATCCGTTTCGGTACCAACACGGTTTTTGGTGTTTTCGGCTTGTTCGATGTTGCGAGAGACTTGGGCATTGACGCCCACAAACAAGACCTGGGTAAGACCTTGGCCCACTGGGGCGTTCCCGCCGGTCCGTATTTGATGCTGCCCTTATTGGGCCCCTCCTCGGTGCGCGACGGCAGTGCGTTGGTGCTTGACTACCAAGGCAACTTGCTGGCGCGCGAAAAAGACATTGCCGTGCGCAACAGTTTGACCGCAACGCAATTCGTCAACCTCCGTGCCAACCTCTTGCAGGCCGGCGATTTGTTGGGCTCCGCATCACTTGATGAATACGCTTTTTTACGCGACGCGTATTTGCAAAGTCGTGACCCTGACATTTTTAAATCCATGGACTCCGAACGCTATGATCAGGACGAACCGTTGGTCGCTCCCTCGGCCCCCTGATTTCTAATTTTTTAAACCATGAGACGTCGTTTTTTATTTCAAGGATGGGTATTGGCACTGTCTGGTGCCTTGATCCTGCCCGGTTTCACGTCGACGGCCCAAGCGGCTGCACCCGCCAGTGATTTGGCCCCGGACGTGTTCATCAAAACCATGGCCGACGATGTCTTGGGCACCATCAAGACCGACAAGCTGCTGCAAAAAGGCGATATGCCCAAGCTGATGGCCTTGGTCGACACCAAGGTCATGCCCAACGTTGACTTTCAACGCATGACCGCTTCGGCGGTGGGCCCTGCTTGGCGTCAGGCGACGCCTGCCCAAAAAGCGCGGCTTCAAGAAGAATTCAAGACCCTGCTGGTGCGAACCTATGCGGGCGCGGTTTCCCAGGTGATTGACATGGTTTTGACCATCAAACCCTTGCGCTCTGCGCCTGAGGACACGGAGGTCTTGGTTCGAAGCGAAGTTAAAGGCACTGGCGACCCGGTTCAATTGGACTACCGCTTGGCCAAAACCCCGGGCCAAGGCTACGGCTGGCGCATTTACAACCTGAATGTCATGGGCATTTGGTTGGTCGACAACTACCGCAGCCAATTTGCCCAAACCATCAATGCCAAGGGCATCGACGGCCTGATCGACGCCTTGGCCGAGCGCAACAAAGCCAACGCCAAAAAGGACTGAATTGGTCCTGACCCCCATGTTGCTGCAACTGCCCGTCAACCTGACCCAAACCCATGCCATGGCGTTCCTGCGGGGATTGCCCGCAGGATTGAACGCTGGGAATGGAGCGGGGGCAGGGGCGTGGGTGGTCGACGCTCAAGCGACCCAGGTGATTGACTCGGCCACCTTGGCCGTCTTGATGGACTTGAAGCGCCAGGCCCTCCTTGCGGGGGCCAGCTTCTCGGTGCAGGGGGCCTCGGCCCATCTTCATGAATTGGCGCGCGTTTACGGCGTGGCGGAGTGGTTGCTGGGCGTAAAATAACGCCAATGTCAGCCATCTCTTTTCAATCGGTCAGTAAGACCTACGACACCCCCCGCGGGCTTCTGACGGCACTCAACCAAGTCAGTTTTGACATCCAAGAAGGCGAGTTTTTTGGCTTGTTGGGACCCAACGGGGCTGGCAAAACCACCCTCATCAGCATCTTGGCTGGATTGGCGCGTCCCAGCCAAGGCCACATTCTGGTTCAAGGGGCTGATGTGCAAAAAGAATTCGCCTTGGCGCGCCGCCGTTTGGGTGTGGTGCCCCAAGAACTCGTGTTCGACCCCTTCTTCAATGTCCGTGAAGCACTGCGCTTTCAATCGGGCTACTTTGGCATCAAGAACAACGACGCTTGGATCGACGAGCTGCTCGACAGCTTGGGCCTGACCGACAAAGCCAATGCCAACATGCGCCAGCTTTCCGGTGGCATGAAGCGCCGTGTGCTGGTGGCCCAAGCCTTGGTCCATCGGCCGGCCATCATTGTGCTGGATGAACCCACCGCCGGTGTCGATGTGGAGCTGCGCCAAACCCTTTGGCAGTTCATCGCCAAACTCAACAAGCAAGGCCACACGGTGCTGCTCACCACCCATTATTTGGACGAGGCCGAGGCGTTGTGCAGCCGCATCGCCATGCTCAAACAAGGCGAAGTGGTGGCGTTGGAGCGCACCAGCGATTTGTTGGCACAGGCCAGCGGAAATGTGCTGCGCTTTAAATTGGACGGCGAATTGCCCGCGGCATTGGCAGAGCAGGCCCGCGTCACCGGCCGCATCGTGCAAATGCAAGTGCACAACGCCACTGAGATCGAGTCGCGCTTGGCGGCGGTGCGCGAAGCCGGTTTGGTGGCCGAAGACATTGAAGTCCGCAAAGCCGATTTGGAAGACGTGTTCATCGCCGTCATGAACGCCGCAAAGGGTAAAAAAGCATGAACGCCCAGGTTGAAAAATCCCTTTCTGAGCTCGTGGAGCCCTTGCCACCCGCGCATCCAATCACGGGCATGGGTTGGATGACCTTGTTCAAAAAAGAGGTGCTGCGGTTTTGGAAGGTCAGCTTTCAAACCGTGGCCGCACCGGTCCTCACCTCCGTCCTCTATTTGCTGGTCTTTGGCCATGTGTTGGACTCCCGCGTCGAGGTCAGCCCCGGCATTTCCTACACGGCGTTTTTGATCCCCGG
>Ga0164297_10004485_pt1 | contig 12457 bp, 11 predicted proteins | sample GEODES058metaG_FD_113539 | JGI IMG/M metagenome (GOLD analysis project Ga0164297, IMG submission 113539) | Dystrophic lake water microbial communities from Trout Bog Lake, Wisconsin, USA - GEODES058 metaG | ecosystem: Environmental > Aquatic > Freshwater > Lake | place: USA: Trout Bog Lake... | reverse complement strand
CCTCCCTCGCCTTGCGCAGCACCCCACGCTGAACAACAGAGAATGCATGGCCGCCGTCGCTGGTGGTGCGTGCTGCGTTGCACGCTTCTTGAGATGAGAGACTCCACTCTGGAGCTGGACTCACTCTCTAGGGCTTTGTGGGAAGCCCCGAAACCCTAACGCCATTGCTGACTCACTGCTCCGCTCGTCCTCCCTCCCCTAGCCTGGAAAACAAGCAAGCTCAACCCGAAGGCCAGTCCCTCTCGCTTCCTGCCCCTACGCACAGTAGACAGAGCATAAGCGCTGACGCACCCACCACGCCCACGCTCTGCAGGTGAACCCGAACGCGCCAAAGCCGCCCAGCAACGCCATGATGGCAGCAGCAGCGCACGTGCCCAGCGCTGGCGGTGAGGAAGACGAGGCCGCTCGTGCGGCACGCAAGGCGGCGAAGAAAGCTGCAAAGCGCGAGGCCAAGGCGAAGGCGGCGGCGGAAGCTGGTGGTGAGGTGCGTGCGCGCGTGCTTGTGTCCACTCGGAGCCTGTGGGTCTCTGACCAGCGTCGCCACCATCCATCATCGCAGCCGCATAAGCACCACAAGCACCACCACCACCATGACGATGAGTGAAGCTCCTCTGCGCTGCATGCGCTCATACGGCCTCGGAGCAGTAACTCTCGAGACTTGTTGATGTGAACGTTGAATTGTAAGACTACTATTTGCGCAAAACAGACATGCATCACCACTCGGGCACGTAGTCTGCGGCAGCGCGCTGCTCGATGCTCTCGGCAGCATCGAGCTCTAGGGTGCGCTTGTGCCGCTCCAAGTAGACCGGGCAGTCATGGGAAGTGCACACAATCTTACCTCCGCCACTGCGCGCAACGCTGCCGCCAGCTGCACCCTCTCCACCCACATCCATCTGCTGGACGTCACCCAAGCCGCCATCGGCGCCACCGCAGTGGGTGCACACAGCATTCAAACGAGCGACCCGGACGCTGAGGTTGTGCACACGCGCACCCAGCACCGCGGCGGCTTGCTGCGGACTGGACTTGCACTTGAGGCAGAGAACCATTGTTTTCTCTTGCTCCTCCCCTTTCTTTGCGCCGCACACAGCGCACTGGTCAGGATGAAACCATCTGGTCACAAGGTTCTTACCCTTTGCATCGCTGACTCCGTTGCGCTCCACCTCGCGCTTGGTTGGATCCCGCTTCTGCATCCTCGCCGTCTGCTCCGCCCATTTGACGACGTTGCCGCCGGCGAGATTGAACAGCCGGTTCAGGGCAGTGACCTGCATGTTGATGTAATACCTCGCGTTCAAGAGCAGAGTCCCCTTGGCGGCGACAAACTCCCCCGGCGAGTGCACCATGTCCGCAATACTCTGCGAACCGAGCTGGCCTTCGCACACGACATACGCCACGCGCTGCCCCATGTGTGGCTTCGAACGAGGATCCACCTGGGCTGAGCGCATGGCCACGTGCGCGGCGCTCGGCAGCAGTCGCCCCGGCGCATAGGAGCCCAGATGAACCTCCTTCGCGTACATGGCGTCACCCAGCGCCAGGCGGCCGGCGTAGATGCGCGCCCACTGGCGCTGCAAGTACGCCTTCACCCGGCTCAGGTCGCGCGTGGCGAACAGCAGTCTCAGCGACCGCTCCATGGCTTTCGACACAGCGCCGCAGGTGTCTCGACGCACTGTCTCGATGCCCTTGGCGTCGAAGACGGGCACTGCGTCTGGGCCAGCAGACTCCCATGCCATGCCGACGTATCGCTTCTTCGTCACCAGCAGGCAGGGCTGGTACACCTTCTCCAGCTGCAGCTTCACCGGCGCAGGGTTTGCGGCCGTCACAGCAGCTGCAATCTCAGATCCGATGCGGAACGCCTCCTCGCGAGAGCGGCCAGGCAAGTGGACGAACAGAGAATCGGTGTCGCTGTACACCACCCGTGCGTTCCATGCCGACGTCCCCTCAATCAGCGCTTTGGCCCGCTCTAGTGTCGCTCGGCCGCTGGACACGATGGCGTCCGCGAGCTCGGGCAGGGGCATGCGTCCCGAGAAGTTGGCGGCTGTGTAGCCGTATGTCACGTTGGCGATGAGCTTCAAGCCCAGCTGGCGGGCGGTCAGGCATCGCTGCATGATGCGATCAATGGCCACCTTGAGAGCATCCTTGACCATGATGCGCGTGTCCAGGATCTCCGACAGCAGGCGCTTAATGACGCCGACACGCTTCCAAGCAGGCATGAAAACGCAGCCATTAGGGGCGACGTGCAAGTCCTCGCCCAGCAAGCCAGGCGGCACATGCGGCGCGCGGGGGAGCGCGCCTAGCTTGCGTGTCGCCTCGCCGTCCAGCAGCTCCTGCGCGGTTGCGCCTTGCAGCGTGCCAATGCAGGTGGAGAAGCACAAGTTGTAGGCGATGCACATGCTTGGATAGAGCGACTGGAAGTCGAGCACAACCACCGGGTCGGTGTAGAACCCGCTCTGCGGCTCCATGACCAGCGCGATGTCCACTGGCGCGTCCATGGACTGCAATTGCTCCTTGGTCGGCGAGAATGCGACGTAATTCTGGCCGTGGGCGAGACGCAACATCATGGACTCCACTCGATGCTGGCTCCCGCGCACGAGCACGTCGTTGAACTCAATGCCAAATACGCGCGCCAGCTCCGCTGTACGAGCCACCAAATCAAGCTGCTGCGAAAGAGCGACAGAACCGGCGGCGCGGGCGCAAGCACTGTGCACTGCGCGCCAGGTGTCGCGACCACTGGCATGCCACGCGGCCAGCTGGCCTGGCGGAAGCGCCGGCACTCTGCGACGCAGCACTGCAGCGCAGACAGCCTCGAAGGTGTATGAGCCGAGTTTCACTTCGGCGCGAATGATGCGCCACAGGTTTAGAACGACACGGCCTGTGACCCACATGCCAGCGGCGTGGTCGCGCCCGTAGGTGTCTACAATGAGCGCCCCGGGGGGGTCATGGGTGGGTGTGCGGGACACCTCGCGCAGGAGTGGAACAGCACGCGGGCCCCAGAGGTGTGAGTACCGCTCACTGAGGTAGCCCAGGGAGCCGCCCTGCACGTCGTAGCCCATCACCATGTCGGGATCCAGCGCCAGCATCAGTGAGATGAATGCGCGAAACAGCTCCATTTCATTGAGGACGACATGCACCTCCGCCTCGCCAGGTACGCGCACGGCTGGTGCCGGATGTCCAGCTGGCTGCTGCACGAGCGCAATCTGCCTCGGCGCCTGTGCCGGCGGCGCGCTGTCATCAAAGACGCACATGGCGATGACCAGGACGGCATCATGCTGAGGGTCTGGCAACAGCGTCCCGCGTGTGGCTGCAATCACCTCAACGGAAGCGACGCTCACATGGTTCGGCTGTCCAGCCACAGCAGCGCCTTTGGCACGGAAACCCGCCTGCGATGGCGGTGTGGACTGGTGCGTCATAGACGGCGCAGTCATCTGCGATGGCGCGCCTACTGGCGGCCGGCTCCCCACCAGACTGCTCCGCCGACCAACACCTTGGCCATCCAACACAGGCGCCGCGGCGGGGACTTGTGGGGCCGGCGCCACTGCATGGGCGGCGTCAGGGGCAGAATCGTCGAGCATCTGGTATGCCTGAAGATACAGCGATTCGTCCCACTTTGGAGACGCTGGGCGGAGACTGATGGGTGTGATGGGTTGGCCATCGACACCCACGGACGTAGAGCCGCGTCGCGCACCGCCGCCACTGGACTGCTTACCAACGCTGCGCTGTCCTGCATGGGCATCAGCTGTGGCTGGGCCGCCATCACCGAAGGCGCCAACGCAAAGGCCCACCTGCGCGGGGCCCCCGCCCCGGCCGGGATTGACAGCTGTCAAGCCTTCACATGCTGCAGAAGCGCTCAGCACGATGGCATCCTCCTCGTCACCACTGCTATCTGCGCCAATGTGGGCTTCAGCCCGGGGAGCGATGTCTACAGCGGCGGCATACTGCCCAGCATGTGCGCGTCGGCGACGAGCTAGCCAGGCGCGCACAGATGAGCTCCGTGGAGGTGGCCTCGCGGGGGTGAGGAGCATGATGACCGAGTGAGGCTGGATGCAAGGTCCACTGGGCAGTGCTTGCCACGATGGCTCCACGGTGCCGCGGTGGAACCACCACGACACGCCACGCGAATCGCGCAGCTCTGCAGGTGCCGGTGGCGGCGGTGGCGGAGCGAAGAGTCGTGCTGCGGAAGCAGCAGCGGCACGGTGGAGCTCCAACTCCCACGGGCGAGGGTTGTCGCCAGCACCTTCCTGCACCGCGTCCTCTGGTTTGGAGTAGAAAGCGCCATAGTTGACCACCTGCGTGCAAGGTCGAGGGCATGAGAGCCACGCTATGTTAAGAGCAGTGGCGAGTACACAGCCGCAGGGGTGCCCTCCCACGCGCCTGAGGGGACAGGGTCTTCATGACGTCCGCCTTTGAGGGCGGTGCGAGCCGCCAGCGAAGAGCAAACACTGTACGCGCCGGCACGCTCGGAGCCGCCTGCACGGGCACTGGAGCGGATGCAGGAGTCGGCACTGGCGGCACAGCGGCAGCAGAGACACGCCTTCCCGGCGGCGGTGGCGGCGGTGGCGGCATCAGCTCTGCATCATCAATGGCAGCATCAGATGGGCCTGTTCCGCGGCGGCGGCGCTTGTGGGCTCGGGCTGCCTGTTCACTGTCATCGCTGGCGGCATCTGGTGCGCACTTCGGATGGAAATACCCGAGCTTGGAGCTGAATGAACGCTTGCCCACGGAGCAGTTGCCGCCGCAGTAGAAGCACACCTTTGGCGCGCCGATGCCTCCTCCCAAGGCGGACTGGGGCAGCGATGCTAGAAGACCTGCATGCCCAGCAGCCAGCGCCGCCGCCGCTGTGGGCCCTGTCGCGACTGTGAGCGCTAGAGTAGCAATTGGCAGTGATGGCAGCGCGGGCGCTGTGTTTGTGAGCACTTGCGTGGGGCCTTCCAAAGGCGGCGCAAGTACTGCAGTTCCGACCGGTGGCTCCATCACGGCATCCTCCTCTTGCTGTACAGGCGGTTCCTCGCCCGGTTTTTCGAGCGGCCTCATTGTCGCAATGATGGCTTGTTGCTCCCTGTAAGAACAGACAGACGACAATGAATGGTGACAGTCAAGTCAGCAACTCTCATGCGGAGTCAGGGCATAGAAAAGCAACGCACTCTTTCTCCGCCACGTCCGCCGCAGCTTGTTCCTGCACCTGCACCGGCATCTGAAGCAGCGCGTCCTGCATCTGAAGGAGTGCTTCCTCTGAATCTAAAGGCAGCACCGCCGGCGGCGCCTGGCTAAATGGCTGGAACGCGCCGCGGTCGTCAACCTCCTCCTCCGGATACTGGCTCGGCATCACAGCAGCAGGATCCACATCCACTGCGCTGGGACCCGGGTCTGCCATGGCATCGCCTGCTGATGACAGGCCGGCCGTCTGAGAGAAGCGCAATGCACGCGGCGCGAGGTCTGTTGGAGCGATGTCTGCGGGCGCTCCCCGGCCAAGTGGGCCCGCGACCGTGCGTCCGCTGCTAGATGGTGACAGCACAGAGCGTGTGAAGAGCGCATGCAAGGAGTTTGCAGCTTGTGTGCCGTGGAGCAGCGCCGACGCGTCCACAGGGGGCCTGCCTTGCTGCGCCTTTTCACGCTTCCGCTCAGCGAGCTGCTTGGCACACTCCCTGCAGGCGTTCATGCACGGAATGACGGTCAGTGTGAGTGTGCACAAAACACAGAAGCGCATATGTGGGCGTACTTGAGCACTTCGCGTACTCCCTTTTCTTTGTCCGAGGCCACCTGGTGCGTGAACAGCGGCCGCGGCGATGGCTGCTGTCGCTTCGGCTGCGGCGCGCCGGTGGCCGCAGCGCGTGCGGCTTCGTCATCCCACAGTTGCTTGAGGCTCCCAACCAGCCAGTCCTCGTCCTTGGCATTCTGCAGCGCCGTCGTGCACTGCTGACCCCGGTTCAGGATGTCCTCCGCCGCGACATCCGCCTCCAGTTCGCACGTGCTCATGCGCTTCTTGAACGCGTCCCGCCAGTCGGCTGGCAACATGCTAGCGCTCGTCCAGAGGGCTGCCTCCTGTGCTGCCAGCGGCGTGCTGCCTTGACCAGCCAAAGCATCTGGCACAGTCTGGAAAACAAGCGCCTCGCCGGCGGTGATACGCGCGGCCTGCACGCGCGCATGGGCGCATGCACTCTTTGGCAGTTCGCCTCTGAAGACGACCTTGCTGCATGAGATGAGCCCCATGCCCGCGATGTTGAGGTCCATCATCGCCTGGAGCTCGTACGGCACATGCGCCTCCTGCGGCTCAAACACCTTGCGGTTATCCATCACCGCGCCGCTGGCGAGCAGTGCAGCAGCAGTGCGCACATCCCGTGGGTCAATCACGCTGATGCGGATGAAGAGCGCCTCGCCAGCTGAAAAGCCGTAGAATGGGCGTGCACGGACAAGGTCGACCGACGCGACGTGCTGCAGCCCCGGCTGCTGTTGGCCTTCGTTGCCGCCCCGAGCTCCTCGTTGAGCTTTCAGCGCGCGCTCAAGGCTCTCTGCGAAGGCGTCCAAGTACCTGTGCGCTGCGTCCCTCTCCTGTGCAGTGTGGCGACAGGTGCAGGTGAGTTCGCCCCGGCCGCGGCGGTGTGCACAGCGTGCGAGTGGGCACAGAGCTCTAGCGTTGGAGGGTGGCGTGCCTGGGGGAGGCTGTCGTCGTAGCGCACGAAGAAATAGGGGAAGACGCGGTGCACATGCAGACACGCGCGCTGTCCTCCCGGTGTCGCGCCGAAGACGCGCAGCACAGGGACGCGGTGGAGAGGGCCCTGGGTGTGTGGGTGTCGCGGCGCTGTCAGCTTGCACAGACCCGACGTCGCCGTTGCACGCCCCCGGCCGCGTGTGCGCGCACACACCCAGAGCGTGGAAGAGCAGGTGTCCAGCGGCGCTGTCGGCTCGTCGAAGTAGTAGTCCTGCCGGCCGCACAGGAGACGGAGAGAAAGGCGTTGTCAGTTCACTCTCTGCGTTTGCCTCTGCCCCACACGAAAGGTGCGCACCAGAGTCACAGCACGCAGCTGGAAGACGGGCAACGTGCTGGCTGCGCCAGCAAGGCTCGTCATACGTGCGTCATGACCGCAGCGAAGGATTCGGAAAGCTGCAGCTGCGGCAGCCGTTGACGTGGCGGTGCGCACACTTCCCCTCGTCGCCGTTGCTTTTTCGCCGCCAAAGAGACACGCAAGTCGCTTGAGATGGCCAAGCTGTATGTGGGCAACTTGCCGTGGGACACTGAGGAAGCGACACTGCGCGCTCTCTTTGGGCCCACAGTTCTTCTACGCGTTGAGCTGCCCAAGGGGCGCAACGGCCGGTCTCGCGGCTACGCGCTCGTGGAGCTCAGCTCCAGCGCCGAGGCTGCCTCGGCGATGCAGCGTCTGAACGGTGCGTCGATTCGCCGCTTGTCTGTAGGGAGTGAGGGAGCTGACTCGCCGCCGCCGGCAACGCCCCTCGCGTCGTGACTCGTCGTCTGCCCAGGCGTGACGGTGGGCGAGCGCCAGATAGAGGTCCGGGAAGACGACAAGCCGGCGCCGAAGGCGAGCGGCGCCGGAAAGGCTGCCGGAGGTGCAGCTGCCCACCCGCCGCCGGCAGTGGAGGGAAGCCGCGTGCAGGTGGACAACCTGTCGTGGGAGACGACGGACGAGGAACTTGCGGGTGCGTGCTGTCCCCCTCGCGGCTCGCCGCCGGCCGGCCCGGCTCGCTTGGACAGTGGCGGCTGCAATCAGCAACCGACGGAACCCCCAAGTCCAAGCAACCGCCTGACGCCTCCCACCACACAGCCCTGTTCCGCTCCGCCGGCACGGTCGTGAACGCACACGTTGTGCGCCAAAGCAGCGGCCGCAGCAAAGGCTGGGCGCTGGTGGACTTCGCCTCCGGTGCTGAAGCCCAGCAGGTGCGTGGTGTGCCTGCGGTGTTGTACCAGCCTGTGGGAGGCGACTCGGTTCTGTGTGTGCTCACCACACGGCCGTACGCACAGGCGGCGGCGACGTTGAACAACACTGACTTTGGGGGGCGGAGCATTGCAGTGCGTGTCAAGGCTGCTCACAGCGAAGCCGTCAAGGCGCCTGCCGCCAAGGCGCCTCGCGGCGCTGCCAGCAACGGCGCCAAGCTTGCGCGCGCGCCGCGTGCGCCACGCGTGCCTGGCACGGGCAACGCGGCGCTGGCTGCGCGTCCGGAGCGTCCGGAGAACAGCAGTGGCCGCCAGATTGTGGTTCGCAACTTGCCGTGGACGACGACGAGCGAGGACCTGCGTGAGGTGTTCCAGCAGGTGGGCACCGTCATTGAGGCGGTGGCAGTGCGTCACGAGGACACGGGGCGCAGCAAAGGCTGGGGGACTGTGATGTTTGAGACTGAGGCCCAGGCTCAGGCAGCCATCCAGGGCTTCTCGAACGTCGAGCTGGAGGGCCGCGCGATGCTGATCCGGATGGATCGGTACAACTAGCTTGTGACACGGTGTTGTGATTGGGGGGGCCCCGCTTGCAGAGGGGAGGAGAGGCGGCTGCTTGGGGGCGGCTGCGACACGGTTTGGCCAGCTGAAACGCGCGTTTGTGTCAAAGCAAGTGACTACGCTGCGCGCGAATACTCTACCACGCGCGCCGTCTGTGTCTCACGTTGAGCGTCTGCAGCTGGTGACGGACCGGCAATGGACGCAGTTCCCCAAATGGCTCTGTTACACCGTCACATGGTTACTAGAGAGGCTCCTCTCATTCGTCAGCCGCCTCCTCGCCAGCCTCCTGCGGCGGTGCGACGCGGCCAGCAATGCGATCCAAGTCACGCATGCCCTGCGCTGTGATGATGCGCCCGCCCTTGGCGTGCTTCTGCACCACGCCAATAGCCTCCAGCTGCTTCAAGCACGCGCGTGCGACGGAGCCAGAGGCGGACACAAAGTGGTTGGGCTTCACACCCCGGTTGCTAGGCCCGCCGTGGATCTTCTTGAAGGCGCCCACGCCGATGGGGCCCTTCAGGTACACCTTGCGCGCCATGCTCGCGCAGCGCACGAAGAACCAGTCCTGGTCATAGGGCGCAAGCTCCTTGTAGCTGCCAGTCTTGACAACGTCGGCCCAGTTGGGGACCTCGATCTGCGCGCACGAGGGGGTGCACACGCGGCCAGTCAGAAGCAGAGCTGAGCGACAACGGCTGTTGTACGGGCGCCGCGCCACGGCCGCCGCGAGGGCGAGAGCGCGAGCGCAAGCCTTGACCTAGGGTTTCTGCAGCAGCAGAGGCAGATCACTGCGTCGCCGCGGCCCCGAGCGGCAGCTGCTGCGTCACCAAACGCGCAGCAGCGACCCCCACGTCGTAAGCGTGGAAGAGGCGGCGGCGTCGCGCAGCAGGCCACAGCTGTGTACCCAGACGGCGAGCCTGCGGTTGCGTACCTTGCCAGTGGAGCGCAGGTACGCACTGTACTCCTTCACGAACTTGTGCGGATCAACGTCCTTGACAGTCCGCGAAGGAGCAGCCATCCTGGCCACCCTTGGGGTGCGGGACGTGCCTCCCGAGGGCGCGCAAAGAGACGGAAGCAGTCTCCTTGAGGCGGGGCCGTCGACCAGTGCGCTCTTCGTGCGCCGTGTACAGTCAAAATACAGAAGTGCGCTCCTGACCGCGATTACGGGTGCTCGCGGCCCTGAATCAGCCCTCGGCGCCTGTGCGAGTGCTGTCGAAGCTGCTTGGCGCAAGTACGCGTGCGCACTGGCGCAGCGACGACTGTGCAGCGTGCAGAAACCATCTGTTGGCTGGCGAACTCGCGGGTGCACACCATGCCCGCCAAGGTGCGCGCCTCGCTGTGCCCTGGTCAAAGCAGCGCCTCACCTTGTGTGCCCACATGCAAGGCGTCTGTGAACGAGCAGCTCGCGCAGACACAAGCAGAGGAGCTGACACGACTGAAAGCCGCGGCGGAGGCAGAAGCACGGTGCGTCCTTCGCCCACCTCGTGGGCTGTCCTCTCCTCTCTGAGACCATGTGTGTGCCCCTTGTGTCACATCTCTCGCTTGCAGATACACGCGGCTGAATGCCGCAAAAGTGAACACCCACTGGCGACGCGCTATGCGGGCCGCAAAGCTGGACGCGCTGCGTTCCGAGGCCGCCGCGTTGCAGGACAGCCAGAGTCGAGCTATGCTGCGTTCTGCAGACCGCAGCGCGCACCTACGTCGTGACCTTGCAGCTGCGGATCGCCAGCATGAGGATGCGATTCGCGAGCACGCCGCGGCAGTGGAGCAGCTGCTGGCAGTGCACCGGTCACGGGCAGCGGCCATTGTGGATGCTCTCGACTCGCATGTCGACCGCTCTCGCTCATTCCTGGCGGCACAACGTAGCGCCGCCGCCGAAGTGCACGCGATGCGAGTGGCGGGGCTTCGAGCGGAGGTGGAGGCTGTGCGGCAACGAGGAAATGAACAGGCTGCTGCTGCACAGGAGGCATTCGCCCGCGAATTCGCGAGCCTGACTGCCACTGGTGAGGAGGAGCTCCACGTGGTGCGACTTAGTGGAGAGGCAACGCTGAATGGATTGCGAGGCAAGCTTTCAGCTGCAGAGTGGGTGTATGCTGAGCAAACAGCAAGCACATCAGCCGCTGTACAGCAGTTGACGCAGCAAGAAGCGGCGAGCGCGAAATCAGTGGGGCGGCACACACGGGAGCTTGCAAAGGTGCAGGAAACGGCGGCATCGTTGGCGGCGACGAATGAGGCCTCCTGGCGGAGAATGGAGTCTGCAAACGCAGCATTGCGTGCGCAGAAAGATGCGCAGCTGGTGCAACACAACGAGCTTAAACGCACTGTGGAGCGCAATCGCGACCATGACGCGGCTCGCCTGCGTGATGCAGCGGTGGAGACACATAGCAAGACCCGGGCGTTGACTGCTGCCTTGGCTACGATTCAGCGCCTCACGCGCTTAGCGCAGATGAATGCCCGCACGGGGGCGGAGCAGAGAGCCCACCTGGTAGCCTTGGGTGTGGCCGTGGGCCAACCCGGCACTAGTCTTACGCATCGGGCGAGCTTGGAGAGAGACCAAGTGCGGGCACAACAGGAGAAGGCGGCACAAGTGAAGCAGGCTGAGCGGACGCTGGGTGTGAGCGGATCCTCAATGCTGTAATTCGCATTCAATCGAAGCAGTATTATTTTTTCTTGGCCGGATTCTTGAACGGTGCAGCCGCGGCCTTGGCAGCAGCTTGCGACGCAGTTTTCTTCGGAGGCGGTGCCCCGTCCTCAGTCTCGCTGTCGTCAGAGTCGTCATCATCAGCGAACGTGACCACCTTTCTCTTGCTGCCGCTCCCCGGTACCACCGCGCCTGCTGCACCCGCCGGCTTCTGCGTCTGCGTCGGAACATCGTCCTCATCGTCGCTGCTGTCGTCGTCATCACTGCTCCCGCTGTCATCGCTGTCCACGTCGTTGGTAGCCTTCGGACGCGCAACAACTCCAGGTTTCGGAGCAGCTGCGGGCAGGTCATCGTCATCCGACGAATCAGAGTCCGAGCCTGAAGAGTCACTGTCGCTGCTATCCGCTGCAGCCGGTGGCTTGCTGCCCGCCTTGGCGCCACCGCTGGCAGGCGTCGCCGAGGGCTTGACTGTCACCAATCCGTTCGCTTTGCGGAATGCAGCAGCCTGCTCAATGACTTTGGGGGCCGTGACCACGCCCGCCATGGTCGGCATCGCCGAAACACACTGCGCCGCCAGTGACTCGGCCTGCATCTTAGTCGGGTTCGCAAGCGCGTTGCCGCCTGCGCCGAACTTGGCTCGCAGCCAGGCGATGGCATCCTTGGTGATGCGTCTGCCCTTCACTGGCTCCTCTTCCTCGCCGCCTGCGTGCGCTGCCGGCTTCCCAGCCGCAGACGGTGGAGGCACAGCGACAGCTTTCTTGGCAGCCGCGGCGGAAGCAGGGGCGGAGCCGCTGCCCGGGGCAACCACATGCACAGTATCCCCCTTGTCCAGCGCAACGCCCACCGTGTCGTGTGTGTCAAGCTCGAACGCGACGCCGTCCCTACGAATGACCAGCTTCGTGGGCTTCACGCCCGTCTTGACTCGGACACGCTCTGTGCACGGGTTGGCTGAGCATCAGTGTGGGGACGACAGTGTGACGCCAATTTCGGGACCGGAAGCACGAAGAGCGGCTTGTAAAGTCACGCGACGTGGCACTTGTGTCTTAAAGACGCCGTGTGTGCGTCGCTGGAAGCGCTGCGCAGCAGCAAGGCGCGCGCATAGGCCCCCACGCAACGACAACACACCTGCCAGGTCGCCAACATTGGAGCTTGCGGGCAGCGTTATCACCACGCCTTCCTTCAGGCTGGTAGCAACAAACACGCGCTGTGAGGAGGCCATACTGCCTTGGCGCAGGGGAGACCATGTGCTTGCGTCATCACGGTAGGGAAAGCCCGCCGTGGACCGGCTTTTTCGCGATTATGGACCTCACCGGTGGACCGCCCCAGACCCCGGTTGTGGACCGCTGCGTGGACTTTTGTGGACCGCCACGTGGCACGATTTGAAT
>Ga0164297_10004481_pt1 | contig 12467 bp, 13 predicted proteins | sample GEODES058metaG_FD_113539 | JGI IMG/M metagenome (GOLD analysis project Ga0164297, IMG submission 113539) | Dystrophic lake water microbial communities from Trout Bog Lake, Wisconsin, USA - GEODES058 metaG | ecosystem: Environmental > Aquatic > Freshwater > Lake | place: USA: Trout Bog Lake... | reverse complement strand
GAGGTTCGGTATTACGGAACCACTAAAAACTCCGATGCCAAAACAGACGAAGCTCGCGCCATCCTTGCCGGAGTCCAAGCAGATCGGTCTAAGCTGGAAGCCATGGGTCTTCCCGGCATGCTTTCGGCAACCGACCAGAAGTTAAGATCTTGGGACGAGGTCGAAGTGGCTCTTAAGAAGAGGTTGGGGCAGTAAAGTTCTGCCTGACAACGCGATTAACTCTAGTCAGGCGAACTAACCCAGATTGGACGATCATGTATCATTCGGAGCGTGATCGCAATCATTCCAGCGGCTGGGAAAGGCACCCGCATGGCCTCGGTGACATCCGGCAAACCGAAAGAACTTCTCCCCTTGGGTCGTCTAACCGTGTTGGAAAGAATCTTCCAAGAAGCCCGAGAAGCGCAAGTCAATGGCATCGTGGTCGTGAACTCTCGGTCAAAGCAGGAAATTGATGATGCGGTTGAGGAGTGGTCTCACTCGACCTTTGCCGACCTTCCGATTCGGATTGCCTATCAAGAAGAGCAACGCGGCCTTGGCCACGCGGTAGCGTCCAGTCAAATTGATGATGACGCTCTCATCATGGTAGGTGATGTTGTTTTCCAGGGCGGATCGCCCTGCCAGAGAATGGTTAACCTAATATGGCGCGGCATTGATGGTTGCCTTGCCGTCGAACCCGTCAGCGAGGATCAGATGCACCTCTACGGAATCGTTGAGATAGACGAATTCAGTGGAGCGGTCAAGCGAGTGATCGAGAAACCGTCACCTGCAGAAACCGAAAGCCGTTGGGCAGTCGCAGGACGCTTCGCGTTCTCCAAAGCATTCATGGGCTTCCTTGCTGATTACACCGAGGATCCCGTCCGTCTCGAAAACCCGAAAGAGATCAACCTCACGGAAGTTATCAACAAAGCTCTTTCGATTGGAATGGATTTCAAAGCAGTTGCTCTACAAGGAGAACAAAAGCGCGTGGATTGCGGGAGCGTCGCCGAATACCAGGCAGCGAGGAGGCTCATGTGGGAATAACCGTATCAGCTTCGGCCCCCGGACGCTGTGGGATCATCGGAAATCCAACCGACATCTATGGCGGCCGAGTCCTTTCCTGCTCAATACCGGCCCGAGCCACATGTCGTATAACCACCGAGGTACCAGCCGAACTTCCCGATGACTTGCGACTTTGGAACGCCGCAATCGCCCGCTTTCCACTCACCGATCAGTTGAAAGTAGATTGGAGCACCCAAGTTCCCCGCTCCTCTGGCTTGTCTGGTTCTACAGCTCTACTTGCCGCGACTCTGGCCTGCGTCCTCAAACTGGTTGACAGAGTCCCTGACCTGCAATCGGCTAACGGATTGGCAAGCTATGCCGAGTTGGTCCGAGACATTGAACGAAACGAAGCCGATATCGTTTGTGGTTTCCAGGACGCTTACATGATCGTCCATGGCGGGATGCAATTCATGGACTTCAAGGGAAAACATCCCATCCAGCCGGGACCCCACGCCACTTTGCGCCCGATCGAATCCCCAACTCCGTTCCTTCTGATCACGACGGGTGTCGAAAGACTGAGTGGGTCGGTTCATGGCCCAATGGCACAACGTTGGATGAATGGCGAAGCTTTGGTTCGAGAGTCCATTGAGGCAATTACCCATCTGGCAGATGCTGGTTTGGATGCCGTCCTGAAACAAGATTGGGTCACTCTCGGCAAAGCTATGGACGAAAACCACCGGCTTGTCGCCGGTCTAGGAGGATCAGGTGAGCCGATCGATCTTCTCATTGAAAATTGCAAAAGGCACGGAGCCATCTCAGCCAAGCTTGCTGGTGCCGGTCTTGGCGGAACCGTCATTGCTCTGACTGAAGACCCTGAAGACTTGGAAACCAAACTTAAAGGCGAAGGGTACTCGCGGTTCATGCGTCCGATCGCAGGACCTGGTGTTCGATATGAGAGCGAATAGGTTTCATGTTTGTCGGTTCTGAGGGTAACGTCAGACCAGATGTACGTTCAGTCATGCTTCTCGCTTTCTGCCTTTGCCGACGAAATCAGCCCCAACCTTGATGAGCAAGTTGCTACGCTAAAGCGACTGAACGTTCCAGGCCTAGACCTACGCAGCGTGGGAGGGGTCAACGTTTTGGACCTCACGATGGATGACCTTCAACGCGTCCACGATAAATGTGGCGAGAATGGCCTGCACGTTCAAGCGATCGGTTCTCCAGTTAACAAGGTTCCTTACGACGTTATGAACGAAGGTCGGGAATACGAACGCCTCAAACGCGCTATTCGTGCCGCTCACCGACTCAACGTAAAGCGTATCCGCATTTTCTCACCCATGACCCCTGAGGATAAGCAAGAAGAGTTAGCTGAAAAGGTCATGAATTGGATGGTTGCACAGAAGAATATTGCAGCAGGCGAAGGGGTCATTCTGATTCATGAGAACGATGATCGATACTGGGGAGCTCACCCCAAAAATGCCAAGCGCATGATGGAAGAGATCGGTTCTGATCACTTTAGATTTGCATACGATTTTGCCAACACGGTTCTTCAGGGCTATCGCACTATGAGGGACTGGTACCCTTGGATCATCCCGTATATCGACACGCTTCACATCAAGGATGCAGTTGAAGCTGACCATCAAGTAGTCAAAGCGGGAGCAGGCGAAGGCGAACTCCTGGAAGGTCTTTCAGCATTGGTCAATGCCGGATGGAAGGGCCCATTAACCATCGAACCCCATCTTGCAGCGGCGGGTCCCTTCGGAGGTTTCAGTGGTGCCGAACTTTTCGAAGTGGCAGTAACTGCCTTGCGTGAGGTGGCCGACAAAGCAGGGGTCACCCTTGGTTAAATACGGTGTCATCGGGTGCGGAGCAATTCACGGCGTCCATTGTGAAGCGATCCGAGGAGTCGAGCAAGCTGAGTTGGTCGGTGTCTATGACGTGGTATCTGAGAAGGCATCCAAAACCGCTGCAAAGTTTGGCGTCATTGCCACCGCATCTTTGGAAGAACTCCTAAATCAGGTCGATGCGGTTACCGTTTGTGTTCCCAGCGGTTTGCATGCTCAGATTGGAATCCTCGCCGCGAAGGCAGGCAAGCATGTTCTGGTTGAAAAGCCTATAGATGTCACTTTGGAAGCCGCATCAGCCCTTGTGGAGGCTTGTTTCCATGCCGAAGTCAAACTTGGAACAATTTCCCAGCATCGATTCTCAGACCAAGTTCGACGGCTCCACGATACAGCTCAAACGGGTGGCTTTGGAACCCTGCTTCAGGGAGACGCCTACATCAAGTGGTACCGAACCCAAGCGTACTACGATAGTGGAGACTGGCGTGGAACTTGGAAATTGGATGGCGGCGGATGTCTCATTAATCAGGGGGTCCATTACATCGACATGATTCAATGGATCATGGGTGGCGTGAAAGCTGTCCAAGCCCAGGTACGAACGGCTGCCCACAACATCGAAGTGGAAGACATAGCCAACGCCTTGATCGAATACAAGAATGGAGCCGTTGGTGTCATTCAAGGATCGACCAGCTTCTTTCCGGGCCTCGCAGAGCGCCTAGAGGTCCATGGCAAGTTCGGAAGCGTGATCATCGAAGGGGACCGCACCAAACTCTGGAAGATCGATGCCGATGCAGCCGCAGAAGGACTCTACGGCGGTGGTGTCCAAATGCAACCCACTCCAAGCCTCCATCTGCATGATCAAGATGAGATCGTTGCCAATGCCTCAAGTGATCCGACCGCCGTCTGGGGTGAACAGCATCGTCTTCAAATCGAAGACTTCACCCAAGCCATATTGGAAGACCGAGATCCATTCATGACTGGACGAATGGCACTGGAACCGCTTAAGATCATCATGGCCATTTATGAAAGCAGTCGCAAAGGTGGGCAAAGGGTAGAGATCGCATGAAATTTGGAGTTTGCTGCGGCCCCGACGACGTTCCCGTTGTCTTGGGAGCAGGATTTGACTATGTTGAATTGGGGGCCAGCAGCCTTTCAGAAGATCCTTCGGATTACGATGGCATGCCCGTCGAAGCGACCAATCTTTTCTTCCCCGGCTCAGTAAAGCTGTTCGGACCAGGGGCTACTCCCTTTCTTGAGGTCGCTCAATCGACGGTGGATCGTGCGGCGAAAATCGGAGTCAAGCTGATGGTCATTGGGAGTGGTGCTGCGAGAAATGCTCCCGACGGTCTTGATCGGGAATGGTGCGACAAGGAATTCATCTTGGTTGCGGCCGCAGTAGCCGACTATGCCAAACAGTACGACATAACGATTGCTCCTGAGTCTCTTAACCGATCAGAAACCAATGTAGGAAACGATCTGGGAGAGCTTGCAACTGGCCTCAGAAACGTGGGCGTCGGTTACACCGCTGATTCTTATCACATCTTCTACGAATGGCATGCCAACTTCCCCGAGGAATCTTGTCCTTCAGAAGAGCTGATGGCACGGCAAATTCCCTTTGCCCCCAGCCATGTTCATATTGCAGATCTTCCCCGCTTTGCCCCAAAACCGAGCGATCCGCATTGCCGGGCCTTCGTCAAACGACTATTGGATCTGGGATATGACGGCAGGGTGAGCCTAGAGTATCGGCGAGGTGCTGATTTTGCGTCTGAACTCAAACAATCCCTGACCGACCTTAAAGAACTGTTCGCGTCAGCTAACTGATCCAAATCGTCTATTAGAAATGTCAGGATCCTCCGTAGACCCCATTCAAATCTCATGCCACTTGTAGACCTACCACTAGCCGAACTTGAACAGTATCAAGGACGAAACCCGCGACCAGCAGACTTTGACGAGTTCTGGGATAACAGCCTTGCGGAAATGCGCTCCATCGACCCACAAGTTGAGTTAAAGCCCTATGCCTTGGATCAAAAAGTTGCGCATTGTTTTGAGATGCGCTTTACGGGAATAGGCGGAGCACGAGTCTATGCCAAGCTTCTCATCCCCAAGAAACTGGATAAGCCCACCAGTGCGGTCCTTGGATTTCATGGCTACAGCATGCATACCGGAGATTGGGCAGACAAACTCAACCACGTAGCGAACGGATCAGTCGTTGCCTATATGGACTGTCGCGGCCAGGGCGGACAGTCAGAGGATGTTGGGGGTGTTCAAGGCACAACGTTAAACGGCCATATTATTCGGGGCCTTAACGATTCCCCCAAGAACCTACTCTACCGTCAGATTTATTTGGATACAGCACAGCTTGCTGGATTGGTCATGGCCATGCCTGAAGTGGATGCCACAAGAGTTGGGGCAACCGGTGGTTCCCAGGGTGGGGGACTGACTTTGGCATGTGCCGCCCTTGAACCTCGAATCGCTCGGGCTGCGCCGCTCTATCCGTTCCTTTGTGACTATCAGCGAGTCTGGGAGATGGATTTGGCAACTAACGCTTACTCGGAGCTCAAGACCTTCTTCCGAAATCACGATCCACGGCATCAAAGGAAAGAAGAGATTTTTGAGCGACTGGGCTATATTGATATTCAGTTCCTGGCTCCCCGGATCAAGGCAGAAGTTATGATGGGGATCGGCTTGATGGACACCATTACTCCCCCATCAACCCAGTTTGCTGCTTACAATAAGATTCGGGCCCCTAAGCGTCATGTGCTCTATCCTGACTTTGGCCACGAGGGCCTACCAGGATTTAACGATATGGTCTTCGAGTTCTTCAACGGAATGTAGGCAACCATTTATGAAAGTCACGCTATCTCAGCCTCCCACCAATCGGTCTGCTGAGATAGCTCTGGAAATTTACGCCGAAGTTCTTAAAGCGGTTCATCCCTCAGTCTTAATTCCGGCGACCGTCCGACGAGTTGGTGAAGCACTCTTCATCCATCATCATCATCTGGACCTCTCCAGTTTCAACAATGTCTGGATAGCTGGTGCTGGAAAGGCATCAGTTTCGATGGCTGAAGCAATTCAGTCTGTGATGGGGTCCCAGATCGAAGGTGGACTGCTCATTACCCCCAAAGGTCCCGTTGCTGATCTCGAAGGAATCCGAATTCTTCAAGCCTCCCATCCCTATCCCGATGAGTCATCTCTCCACGCGGGCCAGGAGATGCTCAAGTTTGCTCAGACAGTTCAGCATAACGACTTGGTTATCTTCTTACTCTCGGGCGGAGCATCTGCTTTGATGGAGAGTCTCAAAGAGGGGGTTGACCTAGCCGATCTTCAGCACATCACGAGGACGGTGATGAATTTGGGTGGAAACATTCAACAACTCAACGCGATTCGATCGAAACTCTCTCGTATCAAGGCTGGAGGCTTAACCCAAGCCTTTTCACATGCCCATGTAGTCGTCTTGGTCCTCTCAGACGTAGTAGGCAACGACTTGAATACGATCGGATCTGCCCCCTTTCGAACACCAAAACCAGAGCATCCGCTTAAAGGAGACCAACGATCCAAACCCCTCTTGCTTGACTGGAACAGTTTCCCACCCAGAGTTCAGGAGCTTTGCTTAGACCCGGCTCCCACCAATATTGAAGCACGAGATCCAGATCACTTCGTGATAGGAGATGTGACGACGGCTGTTCGATCAGCGGCAGAAAGTGCCGAACGTTTCGGATTGACTCCCCTTCCCTATGCAGATCCTTTAAAGGGTGAAGCAAGGGATATGGCACGAAAGATCTGTCGACTAGCTCTCAAAGGTGAGATACCGAATAGTGTCCGCATATTTGGCGGCGAGACAACTGTCACAGTCACGGGTCAAGGAAATGGCGGCCGCGCCCAAGAAATGGCCGTAGCAGCGGCACCGATTATCAATTATCATCCCAATCTGTGCTTTCTGTCAGCAGGAACCGATGGCTTCGATGGTCCTTCAGACGCTGCGGGCGGGTTGGTGGATGCCGACTCTATTTACCGAGCATCCATGTCCGTAAAAGATTCTCTCAGAGATAACAACAGTTATCAATTTCTCGAGGAATCAGGCGGTCTCATCAAAACTGGTCCCACTGGCACAAACGTGAACGATCTTGTTTTGATCGTTCACGTTGATCATTAACCCTTTAGAGTGGTGGCTCAATCCCGATCGGCTGTTGCTGAACCCACCCTGTGCCCGGTCGATTCGGGAAAAAGTTGTAGTACGTTAGAGCAAGTGCCATCACGTAGACCGGGAAACTCACAAGAATTCCCACGCCGCAGGCACAGAAGCCCAGCAATGTCACTAAACCAAGGACGAATAACAACCCGAACATACTCCAAGCATGGGACTTCAAGGCGTTATAGCTGGTTTCCAGAGTTTGCATCACGTCCAATTCCTGATCCAGGACCAAGATTGGAACGAAAGCAAGGGCTCCAGCCACGTAGAACCCAGGGATGATGCAGAGCAGGGTTCCCAAACCAATGGCTATCCCCATCAACAAATAGGCTCCTATGACTGGTCCGGTTCGTTTATAGCCTGCAAACACATCACCAATCGCAACCTGTTCACCTCGAACTCTTCGAACTGCCATCAAGAATAGGCCCGCTTGCATGGGATAAACCAATAGTCCACCCAACATTTGGAGGCCAAAGGTAAGGAAGAATGTTGGTCCAAATTCCGGAGTCTTTCCTATTGCCCTTGCCCCAGAAAAGGGAGAGCTATTCGGGTCAATGAGCATGCCGATCAGGCTGGTGACAATATTGACTCCATAGGTCACGACGTACATGAGAAGTGTAGCCACCATCCATGTCCCAAGGTCGGCAGTTACGATTCTCCATGCCTCATTGATGACATCCCAATAGATTCCGGGCGGTCTGGGTGCCGGCCCACCAAATCCATTTGAAACGGGATTCATCCGCGGATAATTGGAATAGCCCGATGGGCCATGTTGAGGAGGAGGTATTTCTGCCATATAGAATCTCTCAAAGAACCAGACGGTTCACCATCAAAGTTGATTCTGCAACACGCAAAAAGAGTTCCGAAACGGTAGCGCCAAGCAGATTGGACCAATTTTGAGAGCTTGGCTAGTCTGCTCACGCTGTGCGATGAACGTACCTCCAGAAAATAGATAGCTAACAAAAAGGGCTGCCATTCATAAGATGCCTTACGAATGACAGCCCCGGACTACTTCGATCGACGCTTAAGCGTTGATCTGGATCATCTCGTACGCTTCGACCATATCGCCTTCCTTGAAGTCGGTCCAGTCGTCGAACGTTAAACCACACTCCATACCAAGCGTGACCTCTCGAACGTCATCTTTAAGATGGCGTAGAGTGCTTACCTTGCCATCGTAGACCAAGGTGCCAGCACGTCGCACTCGGCACTTCGCATTTCGGGTGACCTTTCCGTCGGTAACGTAAGATCCAGCGATAATGCCCTTCTTGGAGAACTGGAACCGAATTCGGATCTCGACTGTTCCCAGGTAGCGCTCTTCATACTTCGGCTCAAGCATGCCCTTGACAGCGGCTTCGATATCCTCGATCAATTCATAAATGATCGTATAGGTTCTAATTTCAACACGGCGTCGCTCAGCTTCCTTCTTTGCACCCGGTTCTGGCTTAACACCGAATCCAATGACGATCGCTTCGGAAGCACTGGCCAGAAGGATGTCGCTTTCCGTGATGGAACCAACACCGCTCAAGATGACTTTGGCCTCAACCTCATCATTCTTGACTTTTTCTAGCATGCCCTTGACCGCTTCCACCGAACCCTGAACGTCAGCCTTGATGATCAGGTTCAATTCTTTAAGTTCGTGAGCGTTCAATCGTGCTCGTAAGTCGCTAAGAGTCATTCCACGCGATGGACCTTCCAGTGACTTGACTCGAGCGCGACTGGCTCGACCGTCGGCCAATTCACGTGCCGATTTTTCATCAACTGCAAGTTCCAATTTGTCGCCAGACTGCGGCACTTCGCTTAGACCAAGAATCTCGGCAGGCATTGCTGGTCCGGCTTCGGTCATGCGTTGGCCACGATAGTCGGTCATCGCCTTGATTCGCCCATAAGTCTCGCCTACGACGATGTTGTCTCCAACTTTCAGGGTTCCGTTCTGAACCAAGACTGTTGCGACTGGACCACGTCCCTTCTCAAGTTTGGCTTCAACGACGGATCCTTCCAAGGTTCCCTTGGGATCCGCGGTAAGTTGAAGAACTTCGGCCTGAAGAAGAATCATCTCAAGGAGATGCGGCACGCCTTCACCGGTATGAGCCGATACTGGGCAGACAATCGTGTCGCCACCGTAAGCTTCAGGAATAACCTCAAACTCAGGCAACTGCATCATGACCTTGTCTGGATTGGCATCCGGCTTATCAATCTTGTTGACGGCGACAATGATCGGAACCTTTGCGTTCTTGGCGTGCTGAATCGCTTCTCGTGTCTGCGGCATAATGCCGTCGTCAGCTGCAACTACCAGAATGGCAATGTCCGTTACCTGAGCACCACGAGCTCGCATATTGGTGAAGGCAGCGTGGCCAGGGGTATCCAAGAATGTGATGGTTCCCTCAGGAAGCACAACCTGATAGGCACCGATATGTTGAGTAATACCGCCATGTTCTTTGGCCGCGACATTGGCCTTTCGAATGTAGTCGAGCAATGAGGTCTTGCCATGATCGACGTGCCCCATGATCGTAACGACGGGTGGACGAGTCTGTGCCCCGCCCTTCTTACCATTACCGTTCGACTTATGTTGAACTGGCTTCGGAGCAGCAGGCTCTTCTATCCGGACGGTATAGCCAAACTGCTCGACCAACTTCTCGACCACTTCAGGCTTGAGAACAGTGGTCAATGTAGCCATAACCTTAAGCTTGGTCAAAAGCGTCTTTTGAACCTCTGCTTGGGCAATTCCGAGTGCAGTCGAAATATCCCTCGGGGTTGGATTGGGCTTGAGAACGACTGTTTTTGAACCAATAAGGTCCGCCAAAGATTCTTTGATCAGTTCAAGAGCATCTGAATCCGCCTCAAATGATGCGCCATCATGCTCAATTCCCAATTCGTTTAAAGTGCCGTATACCGTTCCCGGAGCAACTTCAAACTCCTTTGCGAGATCCGCGATGTTCACTGTCATATTTGTCTTCTTTACCCCTTGATCCTTTCTAATTCTTCTCGCAGGACTCGCTTGTCTTCGTTGGAAACCGGGCCACGGAGCGCTCGCTCCAGTCTTCCTTTACCCAACGCAACATCCAAGCACTGATCCTCTTTGCAGATGTATGCGCTCCGACCTCGACCCTTCCACAGCGTGACGCGTCCCTCGAAATCTCGAGCGACGCGCCAAAAGAAACCCTGATCGTTCTTGCGTTTACAAGCGATGCATGTTCTTTCCGGCATCTTGGCCAACAGTCGTCCAAAGAAGTAGCGACATCGCTACTTCTTCCCTTCTGCAGCGGCTTGGCTCTCGCTGCGTATGTCGATCTTCCACTCAGTCAGACGTGCAGCCAAGCGCACATTCTGGCCGCCCTTGCCGATGGCAAGGGAGAGTTGGTTGTCTGGAACAACCACGTAAGCACTCTTATCGTTCGGATTCAGCTTGATTGAGTTGACCTTGGCCGGCGACAATGCATCCGTAATAAAGGTTCTTGCATCATCGCTAAACGGCACGACGTCGATCTTCTCGTCGTAAAGCTCATCTACAATCGCCTGCACACGAGAGCCTCTCGGGCCTATACAAGCACCGATCGGATCCACGCGTTCATCTGTCGACATAACGGCGATCTTGCTTCTCTGCCCTGGTTCACGAGCCACACTCTTAATCGTGACGATTCCTTGAGAAATCTCGGGAACCTCAAGCTCGAACAACTTCCTCAACAAGTTCGGGTGTGTTCGGCTGACGATAACCCGAAGGCGTCGGGAGCTATCATCCACCTTGTAAACATAAACTCGAAGCCTGTCATTTGGCCGATATGGCTCGGTCGGGACTTGTTCACGTCTCGGCAATTCGGCTTCCACCTTATTAACCTGAATGTAAACGCTCTGACCATCCTTACGTCCGACTACACCAGTTACGACATCACCCATCTTCTCGTGGAAGACATCGTGAATTCGTCGAGTTTCTGCCTCTCGAAGCTTTTGGCTGAGAACTTGCTTTGCTGTTTGAGCAGCAATTCGTCCGAATTGGTTGGGATCGACTCCGATCTGAACCACATCACCGATCTCAACATCGCGCTGCTTTTTGCGAGCATCATCGAGGCTGATTTGGTAGCGAGGATCAGTCACTATCGCGACGACCTCTTTGCCAACAGTGGCACTCAGTGGACTGAGTTTGATCGTTACCGTTACCGAAACGTCATTCTGAATTCCAATGAATTTCTTATAGGCGACTGCTAGAGATTCCTCCAACTCATGTTGAAGATCCTGGAGCGGGATGTCCCTCTCCTGCGCAATTTGGTTCAGTTGCTGCAGAATATCCATCAGTTTTTACCTTTCGCTACGAACAAAAAAAGGCGGCCTAAGCCACCCTTCAGTCGGTCGCTCTTGATTTGTTATAGGAAGTATAGCACGTGGAGAGGGTCTAATTCAGCCATGGTCAACGTCTTTGTCAACAACCTTGAGTTCTATGCCTACCACGGAGTACCTGACGCCGAACAGGCTATTGGCCATCGGTACATGGTCGATTTGGAAGCTTTAATCGAATCAAAAGCCACCCACACTGACCGTGTGGAGGACACGCTCGACTACGGTCAACTTGCTCGCGTCATTGTCGAAACGGCTACTCAACATCAGTTCCGAACCGTCGAGCGATTAGCCCAAGTGATTTCAGAAAACCTCCTTTCTGAATTCCCTGGACTCCTTGAAGGCACTTTGTCGATATCAAAACCAATGCCTCCGATGCCCTTCATCGCATCCGAAGCAGGAATCCGCCTGCATTTCGAGCGCAGCGAATAGTTGACCCTTCCTACCCTTCTGCCCTTTCTGCCCCTTCCTACTTCTGCCCTTTCCCACCCTTGCGCCCATTCCGCCCGTTCCCAAAGCACATCCTGTGCGACGATGCGAAACGTCCTGTTTCGCGGAGTTTGATTGTTTGACAAGAATTGCGACTTCCTGCCGCAATTCTTGCTTTTCTTTGAACATCCATTCCTGGACGTTCCTTTCCGGCGTTCGGGCTTTCCAGCGTTCCCGCTTTCTGCCCCTTCCGCCCTTTTTATAATCGTGCCCTCCCCGGCCGGGGCATTGCCGTCTGCTGACTCGAGTCCTAACACCCTCTCGCCTGACCTGTCCCTCGGCCAATACTCGCATTCGCTCGGACACGTGTGGCCTCGGACCAGACAGGTCAGAGCTCGATACCGGACTCAGGCCAGCATACGGCAATGGGATTGCTCTTCTGAGAATGCGGATTTGATTCGTCAAAGCGCCGATCTTGTGTGCCACTGGTCATCGAGGATGTTTGATCCGAGATGCCCAGTGAGGCTATGAAATTCGTTGATGTCGCCGCTTACAGGGCTCCGAGATTGGGTGGCGCTCCAACCCAGGGCTTTCGCCACTGGGCTGGCATAGGTCGTCCTTTCAGGACTACGATTTGTTTCTGCCCCTTCCGTTCGTTCCCACGGCACATCCTGTGCGTCGTTGCGAAACATCCTGTTTCGCAG
>Ga0164297_10004480_pt1 | contig 12470 bp, 23 predicted proteins | sample GEODES058metaG_FD_113539 | JGI IMG/M metagenome (GOLD analysis project Ga0164297, IMG submission 113539) | Dystrophic lake water microbial communities from Trout Bog Lake, Wisconsin, USA - GEODES058 metaG | ecosystem: Environmental > Aquatic > Freshwater > Lake | place: USA: Trout Bog Lake... | reverse complement strand
TTCATCATATGCAAATTCCATATGACGACCACGAGCAAGATACAAGTCAGTGTTAATAAAACGAAGATCATCAATGATAGTGACCCGATGACCACTATCTTTAAGACGCTTTACAACATGATGTCCGATAAATCCAAATCCACCTGTTACTAATATATGCATGTTAGACTGCCATTTCTGCTACGATTGTTGGATGATGTTCATAACCTACCAACTTGCATTGGTCAAGGGTTGCCGTATAAATGCTGCTAACCTCGCTGATATCAAGTTGTGGAAGAGCATAAGGGCGACGAGAAATTTGTTCTTTAACTTGTTCGATATGGTTGTTATAGATATGAACATCGCCAAATGTAAGAATAAGTTCACCAACTTCTGCACCAATTTCTTTGGCAATAAGATGCGTTAGTAACGCATAGCTTGCAATGTTAAATGGAACTCCAAGAAAGATATCGGCACTGCGCTGATACATCTGGCAACTTAGCACATTATTACGGATATAAAACTGCGCAAACATATGACAAGGTGGCAATGCCATTTGATTTAGTTCAGCAGGATTCCATGCCGTTAAAATATGACGACGACCAGTTGGATCACGCTGCAACCCATCAATAAGTTCTTTTAGCTGATCAATTTCATCATAATTGCGAACTAGTGCACCTTCTTTAAATGGCGGTGTGTTCTCGTCTACATAGCGCCAATGACGCCACTGAACACCATATACACGGCCCAAATCGCCATTATAAGCAGACTTTGGAAGCCAATAGCTTGCACGAGCGTTTGCAGTCCAGATGGTTTTCTTTGCATCATCTCTTGTGCCATATTGTATCTCTGCCAATCGTCTTTCATCACCACTACCTTCAATAAACCATAACAGTTCACTTACCATAGATTTCCATGCTAATTTTTTGGTTGTTACTGCTGGGAAACCATCAGCAAGGTTGAACCGCAACTGCTCGCCAAACATACTTAGCGTACCGACGCCAGTTCTGTCCTTGCTTTCAATGCCGTTAAGAATTATTTTTGAACATAAATGATTATAATTTTGCACGTTTCCACACCTGAAATACTTTATCTTTGCCGTAAGTTTCCCAATCCATTTGGAAATTATGTAGTAATTCTACCACATCTACGCTTACATCGCAATTATAATCATCATCAAATGTGGTCAAATATATCTGTTCAAATAAATGCTTGGTGCTTTCAATAAGTTTAGCACCACCTATAATCCATATATCTTTATCAGGATAATTTGCTTTTAATACAGCTAAGCTTTGCTCAATATAATTGCCATGTATGATAGTGTGAGCATCACGGAAACTATCAACAGGTCGATTGGTAACTACGCAACAATGGCGATCTGGTAACGGTTTAGGCATCTTGGGATCAACCCAAGTATTGCTGCCCATTACTACAATATGATTGCGGGTATTGGTTGAGAACCATTGCATATCTTGCTTGTCATGGGGCCAGGGAAGACTTCCGCCTTGCCCTAACCCGCCATTTTTATCCACAGCAAAGATTGCTTTTATCATTAATCTAACAGTCTATTAGTTTTGCCTTCAACTTCTTCGGCAATGGCAGAAACATTGAGATGAAAATCAACACAATCAATGTCATCCGAAAAAACTTCAAGATAGTCTTCTATCATGACTTCGATTTCTGGAAAATCTATGCCTTTACTAAGAATGGTGTTAATATCAAATACATGAGATTGCCCATCTTTGAAAGTTGCACTAACTGCTTTTATGAAACGAATGGGAACATCTGAAATCTCTAAATCAGATATTAAATGTTCCCATCGATCAAAAAATTCATCGCTAAAACTATTATCAGGCACTGGTTTTTGTCTTAGTGGTCTTTACAGGAGCCTTCTTAGCAGTAGCCTTTACGACTACTGGCTTATCGCCTCTTAGTTCATTAAGCTGTGACTGCATTGCTTGCATAGTCTGCATCATCTGCATCATAACCGCAGTCATATCGGGAGCGGCTGGCGCAGCTACTGGTGCAGCTACTGGTGAAATACCAAGTTCTTCTGCACTAACACTTTCACTAACGAAAGCATCAGTTGCGGCATTCTTTGCAGGATCAGCAAATCCTTGCTGATTTTCCATGCGTTCAAGACGAGCAACTGCTTCTGGTCCCTTGCCAACCTGTCCAAGAAGCTTGTTAAGTTCGTCAAGACGAATATTGCTCTTGCTGTTTGGAGTAACCTGTACATTGGCTGCTGGCACACGCTTTAAATAATTTTCAGCACTCAACGCCTGTAACATATTCATGCCATCGCCCATCATGCGACGTTCTAAAATATCACGGAACTCATATGCCTGTTGTCCTTCGTCGCTTTCAAGTACCTTCATGACATCATCATGATACTTGCTTGGCATGATATCACTATAAATGACAACTGCCATGTGATTTTCTTCGCCGCTTAAATGACGCTGTACGATGATAACTTTCTTACCATTGACGCTTCCTACATGTTTAAAAAAACTCATTGACTTACTTCCTCTGTTGTTTGTTCTGGTGCTGGCTGTGGATTATTGGCAACAATAAATGCCTTTACTTTATCATAAACCGCACCTACGCTTGATAACTCATCTGCACGAAATGCTCCTCGCTGCGCAACTGTTTCTACGATTTGAACCAAGAAAGCAATATCAGTAATGGTAATGCTTGGCGGGGTTGCGGCAACTTCGGTGGTTTCTTCTGTCATAATAATCTCCAATTTATATTATTTAAGCATAGAAAAAGGCTCTGAAAAATTTTCCAGAGCCTAATCTTTTAAAGATTATTAATCTTCGTAATAAGCGTGAATGCCGAATGGCGGTTCAATGGTTTTGTTATACTTGTTATGGATAATCCATACAGTATCACAATAGGTTTCGTCACCCCATGAACCATATGGTTCGCCATCGGTAAACACGATAAAGAGTTTTGGATTTACATCCTCGTTCTTCATCCACTTCCAATTAACTTCAAAGTCAGTGCCACCAAAACCTTTTGCTTCATAGTTGATGAGATCATCACCATCAGCAGTTGTATATTCTACTGGATTATGGATTTGTGTATCAAAGCACCAAATCTTAACCTTGTAGTCATCATATGATTGCATGATGCCGTTGATTTCACTAAAAAACGCATTCAACTGGTCATTGCCGATAGAACCACTGGTATCAATAGCAATGCAAACATCAATCGCTTGATCCTTGCGCATATTAGGCAGAACAAACCCTTGCGAGAACATCTTCTTGTTAGGAATAGTCCACGTGTAGTCGTTCTTGATAGTAGACTGGATTTGTTGCGTAATGAGTTCACGCCAGTTGATTTTAGGTTGCGTAAGTTCATTGATCATACGCTTGACGTTGCCAGGAACATTGCCAGCGCCTGCGGATTGTGCAGCAGCGAGCATTGCTTCCTTGAACTCATCCTTGATAGCCTGACGCTCTTCTTTGGACAGCATTGGACGACCCTTGCCATCCTTGTCACCATCTTTGCCTTCACCATCACCACTGCCTTGTCCATCTTTGTCAGGATCAAGATGGTCATCAAGCAACTGGTCAAGCAAATCTTCAATGTTGATTTTCTGTGCGTTCTTGATCAGGTCATCATAGACCTGTTCAAAGTTCCAGTCATCATATTTGCGATCATACAAAACAGGCACAACGGTAATCTTTTGACCAAGATTGTACTTGATGCAATCAGCATTGACGACATAATCCATTGCAATGTTAGCAAGGTCTTTCTGTTTGCCAATGCAACGGTTCATGTGATCATACGCGCAATGAAGCAACTCATGACAGAACAAGAACATCATTTGGTTGGTGGGAAGTTTAAGGATGAAGTCGCTGTTGTAAAAGAAATGGCGACCATCGGTAGCCGCAGTGGTCAACCAGCTATCGCCATTAACCAACTTGAGCCGCATGGCAAGATTGCCAAAGAATGGTTGTTTGAGCACAAGGGCAATACGAGCCTTGAGAATTGCCTGACGAGCATCATAGTCTTTCTTTTCGTCAATTGTATCGCTGAGTTGACCAGCGCCTGGTTGCTTCTTAGCCATGTCGTTCTCCTATCAATATATACATCATACCATAAATGTGCGGGTTGTCAAGCACTTTTTTCTAAATAAAATCATGGAAAATACCATAAAAATACATACTTTTGAAAATTATAAGCACGAAAATCTTTTTAATATCTTGCATTTTGTAGAATTTACTTATTACGATAATTATACTAGTGTTTTCGAAGAAGATAATAGAATATGCCTAGTAAATGTCGATGATTTCTATAAAATGCAAGGTATTGATACTTTAATCCATAGTTTTTTAGAAAGAAATTATAATAATAAAATTATATTTTCTAGATATAGAGAGTCCAGTGTTAAGGTGTTAAAAGTTTTTAAAGATTATAAATTTGAAAAATTTGTTGATGGTGGACAAATATCTATGTTAATTTCTGCCGAGTTTGAACATCCCACAATCAATTTTTGCAACTTAGATTTTTTCTCAAATGCAATATATTTTGATGATAATATAAAAATTTCATTAAGATATTTTAACAAGATTTTTGAAAAAGAATATAAGCCATATAAATTTTTATGTTTAAACGGAAAGGATAGGCAACATAGAATAGATTTATATAATTTATTGAATGAAAAAAATCTGATAGAAAATTCATTATTTTCTATGACACGCCCTTCTATTTTGCCTACAATTAATTTACCAGAAAATTATCAAGACTATTTTAACGATAATAATTTCTCAGTAAAATATGGAAGTGGCACCGCCGATAGAATAGATTGGATAGATGGATTATTAAATCATAATTTATATATAGATAGTTATTTTTCGGTAATAACAGAAACCCATTGTTATGAAACAAATTATCCATTTTTAACGGAAAAAATATATAAACCATTGTTAATGGGACATCCATTCTTGGTTTTATCAACGCCTAACTTTTACAAGCATTTAAAAAATATTGGCTATAAAACATTTGATGGATTAATAGATGAAAGTTTTGATACAATAGCGGATAATAAAAAAAGAGTAGAAGCGTTTGCCCAATCTGTTGAAAATTTATGTAATTCAGATTTAGTTGAATTTTTAAAAAAAGCAAAGCCTATATGTGAATATAACAGAGAAGTGTTTATGACAAACACAGCAAAAATACATTTACAAAATCATGCATCTTTGTCAGATTTTATTATTAAAATAGGGGGATAGTTGCGGCTATCCCCCTATAACTCGCCCTCACTGATGGAGAACGATGGGGCGAGGATTAGTCACGCACGGCGGCGAGGATATAATCGCCGTTCTTTGCATGATATTCCTTGTAGTTCTTCATCTTGCTAGTCTTCATCGGCATCTTGTAGTTACGAAGAATAGTAGCAAGCATCATGACTTGCAATTCCGTATCCATGTTATCAAGGAAGAAGCGGAACACATTGTCAAGTTCCTCGTGCCACTCATTGTTGTCCGCATCCTTCATGCGCTCGCCACCACGCTTGTCAAACGAGTCCTTCAACTCATAGCAGCAAGATACGGTGAGCGAATACTTTGCGCCGATATCCTTGGCTTTAAGTTCCTTCACTTTGCCAGACAAGATGTCAGAAGGATTAGGCATCTGCGAAGCAACCTTACGGTGTGCAGCAAACTTGAGTGCAACACCTTCGCCAACCGTACCAGACACAAGATCGTTAAGTTCGGTATCGTTAAGGTCTTCTTGCAGCAACTCGCTGACGAATGACCATGAACGAGGCGTAGCAAACGATGCACCTGACGAACGAGGATCAAAGTTGAACAGATCGTTCTTGTTGCAAGTTACATATGCAACCACGTCAGGATTGATAGCATGGTTGATAGCCCAATCATTCCACGACTCAAAGTCAACACGCAAGTTCAAGTGAACAAAACGGTTGGCAAGTGGCGATGGCATACGATAGACTACACCACGGTCAGTATCGCGGTTACCTGCGGCAACGATAACAACATTCTCAGGCAACTCATAGGTGCCAACACGACGATTGAGAACCAACTGGTAAGCAGCAGCCTGTGTTGCTGGTGCAGCACTGTTCATTTCATCAAGGAACAGGAATACCACAGGATACTTGGCAGCTTCTTCCTTAGAAGGAAGATCAGGCGGAGCATTCCACATGGCATTACCAACGGTAGGATTGTAGTAGAGTACGCCCTTCAAATCGGAAGGGTCCATGAGTGCAAGACGCAAGTCATACAACTTACCACCCATGTTTTCGCAAAGGTCAGCGACGAGTTCGGACTTGCCGATGCCAGGTGCACCCCAAAGGAACACAGGACGCTTGCGACGAGCGCAAACCATGACCTCACGCTTTGCAGCAGCAAGGGTAACAGTACGCACTTCGGAAAGTGCTTCATTCGGTTTAGCCATTTTGTTTCTCCATCAGTTGACTATAATATTAATATAACAGATTATTTGTAGTTGTCAAGCACTTTTTTACAGTGCACCCGTCCAACGGATGCAATCAAGTTTACCTTCAAGAACATTGCCACGAGCAAAGTTCATAGCAGGAGCCTTCCACGATGCAGGCTTCAAGATATCGCCAGCACGAAATTTACCACCATCCTTCTTAACCACAAAGGAATGTACCGAATTACGCTGAACAATCTTGAAATACTTGCTGCCTTCCTCAATACGGAGTGAGGCATTATATTCTTCAATCATCTTGGCGACGATTGGATCACTGGTGCGATTGCCGTTCCAAGCAAGATAATCGGCTTTTGATTTTTCAATGAGGGCGGCGATACCAGATTGCATATCCATGGGAAATCTCCGTTGCTGTTTATATTATAACAATAACACAGAATTAAGGTATGTCAAGCACTTTTTGGTTTATTTAACATCATTTCTTTTATAATAAATTTGGCAATATTTAACTGCTGACGGATAAATTCATCTACATTTGGGGACGGAATTGATGAATTTTTTCTATCCATCATTTCCTGACAATCGGAAAGGATACTCATGACAACCATTTCCATGCCAATCACTTTGGCAGAGAGGCTGTTGATATATTGGTCACGGATATCGACTCTGGACATGCCGTAGCAGATTTGTTCAGATTGCGTCATGTGTATCTCTCCATTGCTTATATTACTAATATAACACAGAATTAGAGGCGGTCAAGCACTTTTTATCAGATAATTGAACCATCGTGGTAAAGACGGTTAAACTCACGAATAGCAAAATAGTTAATTCGCTTACCAGTTTTAGTAGGAACCTTACCGCCTGTGGCAATACCATATTGGCGACCACGCTCATAGCACCACTGTGCGGCACCGTGAGAAGCAGTTTCCCACTTGTCATAATCAGGGTCAAATGGGCGACCAGCTACCGCATCTTGTACACCTTTGGTAAAATAACGGTTATGGAGGATAGTGGAAATCTTAGCCTTACGGGTGCTTACTTGTGCCATTTCGCCGCTCCATTGCTTATATTACTAATATACCACAGATTTAAAGGCTGTCAAGGGTTATTTTTTAACCCCGTCTGTGAGACCAATTGCCACACATTCGTTAGGAAATTTACCCCACATTTCCGTGATAAGAGCAGCACGGGATTCCTCAATGCCAGGAATTTCAGCAATTTCGCTAAGGGTGATGATTTCTTCAACATACTGAGAAAATGACCAAGAATTGCGCATCGCCGTGCTCTCCATCAATTGACTATAACTTAATATAACATGGATTTAAAGGTTGTCAAGCATCTTTTTTGATCCGCACATAGTGCAGACGGGTCTGGTTATTGTCATCGTGCTTGTGAACACGGGCTGTCAAATTAATGACAGTTCCACGCTCCAATTTCTCGCTAAGAGGAAAACATACGAGACAATTGGCAGCGGTAGTGATAGCAGTATGATACCACTTGTTATAATTGGCACTATACACCGCCGATTTAACGGTAACTTCTTCAAGAATATTGTCGCCAATCTGACCAATATGGCGGCTATTTTCTGCCATAATACGAATTTCATCCTTGGCTTTTTCACGCCCGACAGCGTTGGCATAGGAGTTTGGAACGCTGGCAACCAGTGCCAAAGTTTTGAAATCCTTTTTGTTAATCTGCTTTTGTTCGGTCAACAGAACCAAATTTCTCCAATAATCATGAAGAGTGCCAGCAACAAGTTCAATCATCTTGCTATCAAGATAATCAAGAATTTCATCAGCAATGCTGTCATCTTGAGGCAAAGTGGTAAAATTTACCATCTCTGGATTGAGAAATTCACGCATGAGAACGCCATTTGCCAATTCACCTTCTTTGGCATCATAACGCTTGATATACTTGCCGTTAATGCGCTGAGCAGCTACTGCGGCAGACATGGCATCTTTGAGAGAAATGGTATCAGTCATTGCTAGTTTCCTTTTGCTTCTTACGATTATAACTGCCTTTGCCTTTTTTGGCAAGAACTATTCGCTGACGATACAGCGGTTTCGCTAATTCTCTTGCTTCTGCGCTGCGCATTGCCTTTCTCCATTGCTTATATTTTGAATATAACATGGATTATATATCTGTCAAGACATATTTTTAATAGCTTGTCCTAGATTTCCGTCGCATAGTTCTAGCATCATTCCAAGTTCGCTATCCATTAAGAATAACTCGCCTTTGCTCATTTGATAAAACCAAGGTGAATTATGAAAGCGGTCCATTAGTACCAATTCTTGCCCGTTTATCTGATACTTTTTTCTATCAATATTATGTTGATGAAATTTATAACCAGCGTTACGCATTAGATCAAATGCTGTATTATTAAGTCTAAAACCAAAGTTCTTATTGTTATTATACCAATAAAGAATATAGATATTTTTCTGATTTATATGTGGAATGAACGCATCTTCGCCATGTGCTAAATGATATAATTCATGCGTCCATTCGGTTTTTGACTTTTGTGTCATTTTGTAGGATAAACAGCAGCGCCACTGTTTAATAACACGACACTAAAACGAGTTGTTTTGAATTGCGTGTTAAGTTTTTTGCAAAGGTTGATTGCATGACCTGGGTTTGAGAAACTGCTTTTCTTATATTTTGGTCCACCATATTGTGCCAACATAGAAGTAGTTTTAAGATTTACAGGTTTATTATCCAAGAAAATTGCCCAAATACCTTCGCTAGCCAAAACTTGTTCTGACTTATATGTTTGTTTATTAGTTATTTCTAATAATACTTGAGGCTTTGGTCTTGACATAATTGAATATTCGCTAAATTATTTAGTCTGTTAAAAACAGGCTTAAAATTTATCTCCCACCAATTCTATTTCAAGAACGCTAGAATTTGCCAAATTTTCTTCTAATTCTGCATTTTTGTTTTCAAGTTGCAAAACATAAGCCAGAACATCAGTAAGTTCTCTGGTAACATTAGCAATAGTTTCTTTATCAAACACTAATCCATTGCCAACAACATTCTGACCGCGATTGATAAATTCTCTAATATGATGGGTATTAGGCGGTCTCATTGTTCATGATCCTTAGTCGTTCTTGCTGTTCTAACTTGGTCTTAAACGGACCTTCATACTCATAGCGTTGAAGTGTAATCAACTTTGGAGTAAACTCTGGAACATAAGTTTTGTTATATTTTATGGCATAATAACCAGCACAGAAATAAGAACTGCTCTTATCATTCTTAGTATAAATTGGAAGTTTAAGCTTTACATTCCATAGAATATTATGCGGCGTATGATTAGTAGGAAAATCATAAACAGTATTTTCAACTGAGGGTTTTGCTTCGCGAGAGCGACGAACAAATGTAATTCCCTTTTCTGCAACCATTTGTTGCATATCTGGAAATACTTCTACACTATCATCAACCGTGCAGCGAACGCCACTGGTGGTCTGCGCAATGTTTCCAATGCGTTCGCCTTTGTCGTTTTCAATAACCCAAAAACGATTTTCTACAATATTTTTAGCCTTGAGTTTTGTCATCTTTAATCTTTCCTTCGATCATATCCATAAGTGAATTATATTCACTCCGAACTTCAATGAATGATGTCCAACCAATCGAGGCAACAATATCCATTAAAACACGGTCGTTATCAATATTCCAGTATTCATAAATCTCAAATAGAAATACACCAAGAACTGCCCATGGAAAGTATTTTACAAAAAAATTACGCATGTGTGGTATCCTTTACAAGTGATTTGCCAAGAACTTCGGCAAGTGGTTGCACATTTTCACTAAGACGAACTAGTTCATATTTGCCACAGAACTTCATAAGATGAGTGCCAATCTGTGACTTAGACTTGGGTTCAATTGCAAGCAATGCCTCATCAATCGCATTGCGAATATCTTCTGGCTGAGCAGTCAAATCAACTAGAACACGGTTTTCTTCATAACGATCAAGCACACGGTGCTCTACATTATTATGGTCAACCCAACGCTGTAACATCATATTATTCCATGCCCAACCACGCTTATCACGGTCAGCATAAGCCTCGACCAGACCAACTTTCTTGGTGCTGCCCTTAGTGCGAACGCCAGGATATGCAGTCATAATATGGTCAGTAGGATCGCCACGCATGCACTTTTCAAATAGCACAAACTTGGGATCGCCTACCGTCTTGTGTTCGTTGGTCTTTTTATCTTTAACTGGTTTGCCATTGTCATCATAATAACCAGTAGTTGTGATATAATGATTGCTTAAACCATTATAAATGGTTACTTTATCGCTAAGCAACTGATGAAAGTCGCTATCATTGGATAGGATAATATGTTCATCATTAGGATGCAACGCAGTCCAACGAGCAATGATATCGTCAGCTTCTGCTCGTGCAACCTTGATTACACTGCAATTAGAGCGTTCGTTCATCCAGTTGGTAAACTCTTCGTATACTGCCCAGAACTCTGCATCTTCTTCTGCTTCACGGACACTCATTTTGGCTTTAATATCAGCACGGTTTGCTTTATATGTGCCAGTATGATCCTTGCGCCATGAACGACTTTCGAGGGCAAAGATAACATGATCTGGCTTATACTGACGCTGCATCTTCATGATCGCATTGAACATGATATGCAACGCCAAACCAATCTTTTGCCAAGTGTCAGCGCCACGGGGAGTGCTATGGCGAGCACGGGCAAACAGGTTTGCTGTGTCTACAAGAAGATATTTCATAATACTAATATAATCTCTTATTGGGGATTTGTCAAGGGTTATTTGAATTCGGTCTTGCCGTTTCCTAAATCCGTGCGAGTAACATAACGGTTACTTCCATCCATGTTTGGTGGATTTTGTGCATTGGAATTGATGATATTTCGTGCTACATCATTAAGCCACGCATCTACGAGGTCTTCGGGATTAATTCCGCGATAGTTATTTGCTCGCAGCATTTCGATAAATTCTGCGTTCCAATCAAGTTCCATACTGCCCATGCTTGGGTTTTGTGGATCAAAGTCAAAACCAATTACATTTACACGAGGTTCTTCCTTTTTCGATTCTTCGATTTTTTTAGGTTCCTCGACAACCTTCTTCACTCGTGGTTTGCGAGGTTTCTTAGGTTTTGGTTTACTGCTAGTTTGAGTAGAGGCTGGTGGTGCGCTTTCTGCAATTACAGTAGAGGCGTCGGCGTCTTTGTTAATTTCGATCTTGGTATTCTTACCAAGTAGTTTGTCGAGTAATCCCATTTTATACCTTTATTGTTGCCAGCATTGGCGTTGGCGACCTGCGAAATTACCCCATGCATCATACATAGGAACCCAACGACAGAATGTCTGTGGGTAATATTGTGGCTGTGGGTAATATTGTGGTTGTGGGTAATACTGCTGTTGGTTCTGCTGTGCCATGCCGCCTAGAATACCACCAACAATCAAACCACCAACAAGGGGAGCAACCCAATCGCCACCACCACCGCCATATCCAGGACGAGGACCATGATGGTAACGCCAGTCATCGGCATTGGCCGCTGTTGCGGTAATTAATGTTGCGGTTGCAAGTAAGATAGCTAGGGTCTTGCGCATAGTAGTTCTCCAATTGACTATAACTAATATAACATATTTATTGGTCTTGTCAAGGGTTATTTTTAATGTAAGGGGTGTTCAGCTTCGTATTTTTTAATGATTTCTAGGGCATCTGGGACCAAAACCATGTATATTTGCTCTGCATCGGCAGGTGCTTCACATTGCAAGTATTCATAGATTTCCGTTGCGGGAATTACGGCACGACCAGCATAGGTCTGATCACGGATGTACTTTAACATCAAATATTCTACTTCTTCATCCGTTATATCAAGGTCTGGTTCCATTTTCTTCCTCGTATATCATTGATAGCAGAACTATATAATGGTCCCAAGCTTCTGCAAGTGCTGGATGCTGCTGTTGGAGTTTTGCCTGATCACGCCACGGAACCCTAAAAAATGCATCATCGGGATCAATATTTCCCATCGTCAAAAAATCTTTTATTTTTTTGACACGGTTAAATTCAAACTCTCGCCAACCAGCACTATCACGAG
>Ga0164297_10004479_pt1 | contig 12470 bp, 4 predicted proteins | sample GEODES058metaG_FD_113539 | JGI IMG/M metagenome (GOLD analysis project Ga0164297, IMG submission 113539) | Dystrophic lake water microbial communities from Trout Bog Lake, Wisconsin, USA - GEODES058 metaG | ecosystem: Environmental > Aquatic > Freshwater > Lake | place: USA: Trout Bog Lake... | reverse complement strand
GGTCTGGCTCTGGCAGCGGCTCGGGCTCCGGCAGCGGGTCTGGTTCGGGCAGTGGCTCGGGCTCCGGCAGCGGGTCTGGTTCCGGCAGTGGCTCGGGCTCCGGCAGCGGGTCTGGTTCGGGCAGTGGCTCGGGCTCCGGCAGCGGGTCCGGTTCTGGCAGCGGGTCCGGTTCTGGCAGCGGCTCTGGCTCCGGCAGCGGGTCTGGTTCGGGTAGTGGCTCGGGCTCCGGCAGCGGGTCCGGTTCTGGCAGCGGCTCTGGCTCCGGCAGCGGGTCAGGTTCTGGCAGTGGCTCGGGCTCCGGCAGCGGGTCAGGTTCTGGCAGCGGCTCTGGCTCCGGCAGCGGGTCCGGTTCGGGCAGTGGCTCGGGCTCCGGCAGCGGGTCTGGTTCGGGCAGTGGTTCTGGCCCAGGCCCAGGCCCGGGTCCGGGGCCTGGCACCGGCCCTGGAGGTGGCGCCAGCGGCGATCCGCACTTCACCACGTTCGATGGGCTTCACTACGACTTCCAGAGCGCGGGCGAGTTCATCTTCGCTGAGGATGCGAACATGCTCGTGGAGGAGCGCCAGGAACCCTCGGGTGGCGCCCAGCATCCGTCCGGCCAGGTATCGATCATCCAACAGGTCGCCATCGGTATCGGTTCGGATCACATCACCATCGATGCGTCGCGCGCCAATCCGCTGTGGCTTGACGGCACAGCCGTCACCATTGCGCCTGGTCAGTATCTGCCGCTCGCGGCTGGCTGGATCTATGCGACCGGCGGCGCCAACTACGTCATCGACTACAAGACGGGCGAGCAGGTGTCAGTTGCCAGTTCCAGCGTCATCGTCCATCTCGGATCACACCCGGTCGGCCCCATCGAGGGTCTGCTCGGCAACGCCAACGGCACCTCGGCGGACGACCTGCAACTGGCCGATGGCACGGTCCTGCCGCAGCCGATCCCCTTCGCAACCCTCTACGGTGCCTATGCCGACGCCTGGCGGGTCACTGACGCGAACTCGCTGTTCGACTACGGCGTAGGTGAATCTACGGCCACATTCACGAACAAGAACTTCCCCCCCTCGTCCTTCAACCTCGGCAGCCTGCCGCTCAGCGTCCTGCAACAGGCGCAGAACGCCATCGCGGCGCTCGGCATCACCGACCCCGTGCAACAGCAGAACGCGCTGCTCGACTACGTGCTCACCGGCGGCGACCTCGGCACTGCCGCGGGCGACGCGGCGGGCGCACAAGGCGGCCTGACTGGCGGCACCGTTCTGGTGACGACCCAAGCGCCGGAGCGTGACTACATCGGCATCGTGCAGTCTGGCGGCAGCGTTGACGTTGCGAGCAGCGCGGTGACGGTGACGTTCCAGGTCTACCGCACCGGCCCGACGACCGACCCGGTTGTCGTCAACTACAGTGTCGTTCCCTCGGGGCTGGTCGGTCACGTGACGGCCGCGGAATACGGCGGCGCATTGCAGAGCGGCAACGTCACGATCCCTGCCGGCCAGAGCACGGCGAACATCAGCATCCTGACACCGGCTGGTCTCGCCCTGCCGAACGAACTCCTCGACGTCCAGGTCAACACAACTACGCCCAACGTCTATGTCAGCAGCGGTACTGCGAGCGCGAGCCTGCACTCGACTGTGCCGGTTGAAGGCATCGATGCCGTGCCGTACTTCAATCCCGGATATCAGAACTCCGGACTTGTCACCCAACCGGCCCCGCATCTGACCGTCCTCTCGCTGGGGACGATCGGCGCCGACGGCATCGCGCAGTTGCAGATGTCGCTCCTCAATGCGACCCAATTCTCGGGCGACACGCTCGGCGGCACGTTCAGCGCCTCGGGTGACGGGTTCACCTTCCACAATATCGGATCCGTCGTCACCGGGCTGATCCCGGGCTCGGCCTTCAGCAACCTGCTGGCCGATGTGGGCACGAGCCTCGGATCGCACAGCGCAACGCTGGTGTTCCATCCGACCGAGAGCAACAACAGCGGTTACACCGGCGTGCTGCCGGCGGAGACGTTGACCATCCAGGATACCGTCATCGCGGCGAATGCCGCGCCCGCGGCAACCCCTGGCACGATCGACGTGTTCGGCCGCGTCAACGGTCCCTTCTCGACCGGTCTCACCGTCGGCAATACCTCGTCGGCCGGTAGCGACAAGCTGCGCGTGCTGGTGAGCGATACCGGCGGCCACATCCTGCCGACGGCTACCCTGCCGTTGAACCCAGGCGCCACGACCACGCTCGGGCTCAACAACCTCTCGGCCACCGGTGGCACCTTCACCGACGCGCTGACGATCGACTACGCCTCGATCGCGCCCGATGCCTCGGTGCGCGCGGCGCTGACGCCGCAGGCCAGCGTGACCGTGCATGGCACGGTCTACACGCCGGCCGTGCCCAGCCTGCTGACGCCCTCGCTGAACTTCGGCACGATCCACGCCGGAGATCCGTTCGAGCATCTCTCGATCTCCATCGCGAACATCGTCAGCGGTCCGCTCCCGGATGACCTGGTCATCCGCGCGGTGAACACCGGTCCCTTCACCAGTCCGCTGAACTACGTGACGGTGGTCCCCGGTGCCACCGGGGACATCGAGGTCGACCTGTCGTCCGCGCAGGGCGGAGCCTTCAATGTCAACGGCACGTTCGACCTCTTCACCCACGATTCCGTCCTCACCGATGTGAAGATCGGCGAGGCCGTGGTGAACATGACCGGGACGGTCGTGAGTTTCGGCACCGTCTCGTTCCTCTCGGCCGGCGGCGGCGCCCATCTCCAGGGCGGCGGCACCAACTACACGCTCGACTTCGGCACGCTGCTGTCGGTCTCCCAGGCCGTCACCGCGGATGTGTTCGGCGTCAACAGCGCCACCTCGCCGGCGGATGCCGTCAGCGGCACGTTCGACGTGCAGTCGCCGATTGCCTCGTTCTCGACCAACGGCTTCGCCGGCATCACCGGCTTGACCAACGCCGACCTGCAGGATCTCGCCGGCTCGATCGTGTTCGATCCGACGGCGGGTTCGGGTGTGCAGACCGAACAAGTTGTCTTCACGCCGACGAACGGCCAGCCCGCCGAGACGATCTCCGTCCGCGGCACGATCCACCCGGTCACGGTGGCAAGCTCGGGCGCGACCTACGATGTTGCGCCCACGTCGATGCTGCTCGGCGATGTCCGCGTCGGCGGGTCGGTCAGCCAGGCGATCACCCTGTCGAACTATTCGGCCTTGGCGTCCGGCCACAACCTCTCCGGCACCGCCGACGTGACGACTGGGCTCAGCACCACCGGCGGGATCGTCAACCTCGCCCCGCAGGCGGCCGACAATGGCAGTGTGCGGATCGGACTCGATACGTCCACGGATGGTCTCAAGTCCGGCACCGCCACGCTGTCGATCACTGACAGCGCGGTGGGCAGCGTCGTCGGCACGGTTGATATCGCCGCCTCTGGCCGCGTCTTCAACACCGCTACAGCCGCGCTCGCGGGCACGACGATCGATGTCGGCCTGTGGCATATCGGCCCGATCAACGGGTCGATTGGTGTCCAGAACACGGCGGTGGCGGACGGGTTCTCGGAGAACCTGGACGCCGCCTTCTCGGGCGCCCTGGTCAATGGCTACCTCTATGGCATCGCACCCGGGACCACCGGTGCGGTGCACTACACGGTCAGCCCCGCTCAGGTCGGTGCCTTCGACATCACCGGTGCGTTGCAGATGACCACCGATGGCAACGGTGTCGATCGACTCGGCATCGCGACGCTCAACTCGGTGGCGATCCATTTCGTTGGCACCGCCGAGAACTACGCCCTCCCGTCGATCCACCGCACCAGCGGCGATGGCACGCTGAGCGGCGGCGCGAACAACCAGTATGCGCTCAATTTCGGAACGATCACGCTGGGCGGTCCCTCTGTCGCGGCTGATCTCAGCATCAGCAACGATGCGGCCGGTCTCGCCGACCTGCTTGGGGCGTCGCTGAATATTCCGTCGGGAACGGCCTTCACCAACCCGACTGAAACGTCCTTTACCGGCCTGGGCGCCGGACTGACGCACGACCTCGCGGGCGCGCTGACGTTCAACCCAACCAAGGCGGGCACGTTCACCGAAACGCTGCAGTTCCTGCCAACCAGCGACATGGGTGGCACTGTCTCGGCCCTCTCGCCGATCTCGGTCAACGTGGAGGTCACCGTACTCTCCGCCGGTCCGAGCGCCGGCGACGATTCGATCATCGGCACTCCGGGGCCTGACTCGATCGATGGCCTCGGCGGCGACGACACCATCATCGGACTCGCCGGTAACGACACCCTGCTCGGTAACACCGGCGACGACAGCCTTGATGGCGGCGCCGGCGATGATCTGCTCAATGGCGGCCCTGGCGACGACACCATGGTCGGCGGCCCCGGCAATGACACCTTCGTCGTCAACAGCCTCGGCGATGTGGTCGTCGAGAACCCGGGCAGCGGTACTGATCTGATCGAGACCGACCTCGGCAATTACGTGCTTGCCCCGGGTAACAGCGTCGAGAACCTGACCTACATCGGCTCGGGTAACTTCTCGGGCGCCGGCAACGAGCTTGACAACGTCATCACCGGCGGCGCCGGCGATGACAGCCTCGCGGGCAATGGCGGCGATGACACCCTGATCGGCCTTGGTGGCGACGACACACTGGCCGGTGGGTCGGGCAACGACACCTACATCGTCAGCAGTGCCGGCGATGTGGTGAACGAGATGCCCGGCGGCGGCACCGACACGATCCTGACCACTCTCGGCACCTATGCGCTCACGGCCGCTTGGCAAGTTGAGAACCTGACATACACCGGAAATGGCGCCTTCGCCGGTACCGGCAACGCCCTGGCGAACATTATTACCGGCGGTGCCGGCGACGATACGCTCGATGGTGCTGGGGGTGGCGATGACACGTTGATCGGCGGTGCCGGCAACGATACCTACATCGTGCACAACAGCACCGATGTTGTGACCGAGCTGCCTGGCGGTGGCATCGATCAGGTTCTGGCCTTCAGCAGCTATCAGTTGCCGGATAACGTCGAGAACCTGACCCTGGAGGGCGCGACGAGCGCCTTCGGATGGGGTAACGCGCTCAGCAACGTCATCATCGGCAATGCCGGGAACAACAACCTGCGCGGCGGCGGTGGCGACGACACGCTGATCGGTCTGGCGGGCAAGGATACGCTGGTTGGCGGTGTCGGCGACGACTCGCTCTCCGGCGGTGACGGGACCGACTCGCTCGACGGTGGCACGGGCGATGACACGCTGGTCGGCGGCGCCGGCGACGACACGCTCTCGGGCGGCTCCGGCACCAACACGCTCATCGGCGGGAATGGCAACGACACCTATATCGTCAGCAGCCCGACGGACATGATCACCGAACTGCCCAATGGTGGCATCGATACGGTTCAGGCATCGGTCAACTGGACGATGGCCGCGAACCTTGAAGTGCTCATGCTGACCGGTGGAGCGACCTCCGGCCAGGCCAACGACAGCGGCGATACGATCATCGGCAATGATCTCGGTAATCTGCTTACCGGCGGTCTCGGCGATGACAGTCTTGTCGGTGGTAACGGCGCGGACTCGCTGCAAGGCGGTGGCGGCAACGACACGCTCGTAGGCGGCAACGGCGACGATACGCTGAGCAGCGGATCGGGCATCGACAGCATGAGCGGCGGCGCCGGCAACGACCTCTATTATGTCAACAACAGCGCTGACATGATCAGCGAGGTCGCTGGCGGCGGCTACGATACGGTGATTGCCTCGGTCGGCTACTTCCTGCCAAGCGGCGTTGAAGACCTGACGCTCACAGGCAATGCCGGGTATGGCTGGGGCAATGACGCCGCCAACCTCATCACCGCCAACGACGCCGGCGACAAGCTACGCGGCGGTGCCGGTGATGACACCCTCGTCGGCGGTGCGGGCGACGACTCGCTCTACGGCGGCACCAACAACGACTCCCTGATCGGCGGTGCCGGCGACGACACGCTCGACGGCGGAGCCGGCAGGGACACGATGTCCGGCGGGACCGGGAACGACACCTACTACGTCGATAACCCCGGTGACGTAGTCGTCGAGGCACCTGGTGCCGGAATCGACACGGTGATCGCCTCGTTGTTCTTCGCGCTGCCAACCAACGTGGAAAACCTCACCCTCACAGGGGCCGCGATCAGTGGCTGGGGCAACTCCGGCGACAACTCCATCATCGGCGATGCTCTCGACAACAACCTGCGCGGTGGCGCGGGTGACGATACGCTCGATGGTGGCGCGGGCAACGACTCCATTGTCGGCGGCACGGGCGATGACTCGCTCATCGGCGGTGCCGGCGATGACACCCTCGATGGTGGACCGGGCGCGGATACCATGGCCGGTGGCACCGGCGACGACACCTACTACGTCAATAACGTCGGTGATGTCGTCACTGAACAGCCCAGCCAGGGCCACGACACGGTGCTGGTGTCGCTGAACACCTATACGCTCGGCGCCAATATCGAGACGATGCAGTTCATTGGCAGTGGGGACTTCGCGGGAACGGGCAACGCAACGGCCAATACCATCATCGGCGGGTCCGGCGACGACACCCTCGATGGCGGCGGCGGTGCCGATACACTGACTGGCGGAGCAGGGGCCGATACGTTCTTCTTCCAAGCCGGCGAGGCGAAGGGCGATACAATCACCGACTTTACCAGTGGGGTCGATAAGCTGGTCTTCTCCGGCTTCGGGACAGTCGGCGCGAGCTTCCTGCAGCTGAATTCCACCGACTGGCGCCTTATCCCGGCGGGCGGCGGCGGGCCGGAAGTTATCCACTTCCAGAATGCCGCGAACGTCAGTCCGACCGACTTCCGCTTCGTCTAATGGCGATGACCCCCGGGGGGCCCTATGGCCCCCCGGGCTCCTCGTCGGCGCTTGCTGGCTGCACAGCCGAGGGTCATCATTGTCGGCGATGACAACGGATGCAGCTGGAATGAGGGTATGAGCGAGCGCGGCGCCTTGTCCGGGCAAAAGGTTTCCGTCCCGCGTCGCCTGTGCCTGAACATGATCGTGAAGAACGAGGCCGCGATCCTTGAGCGCTGCCTGATGGCCCTCGCCGACCACATCGCTTGCTGGGTGATCGCCGATACCGGGTCCACCGACGGTACGCGGGAGCTGATCCGAAACTTCTTTGCCGCGCGGGGTATTCCCGGCGAGTTGCACGAATTTCCGTTCGTGAATTTTGGCCAGGCACGCAACGAGGCCCTGCGCCGCGCCCGGGCGTCCACATTGGAGTACGACTACATTTTGTTCTGTGATGCGGACATGGAACTGAAGGTGGTCGAGCCGGCTTTCAGGACCGCGCTGACGGCCATTGGCTACGCGCTGGAGCAACGCAACGATCGCCAGCGCTACTGGAACACCCGCCTGTTACGGCGCGACAGCGAGGCCCTCTATCAGGGGGTAACGCATGAGTTCATCAGCCCTGGCAAAGGATCGGTCAACCTCTACGACGCCTGGTATCTCGATCACGCCAATGGGGCCAATCGTCCGGAAAAGATCGAGCGCGACACGCGGCTCCTGGAAGAGGACCTCGTGCGCGATCCGCAGAATCCGCGTACCCATTTCTATCTCGGCCAGACCCACAAGCTCGCCGGCCGCTACGCCGATGCCGCCCGCTGCTATGCTCAGCGTGTCGCCCTTGGCGGATGGGAAGAGGAGGCGTGGTATGCGCAATGGCAGGAAGCCTTGTGCTGGCTCGAACTCGACGATCCCGGCCGGTTCGAGCTCGGCTCGCTCGCTGCCTTTGATCGACGGCCGCATCGGGCTGAACCGCTGTTTCACCTGAGCCAGTTCCACCGCAACGCCGGCCGCTACGAAGTCTCGCTGATGTTCGCCGCGGCCGGGATCAGTGTGCCGTGGCCACGTGAGGATGCGCTGTTCATCGACAATTTCATCTACCAGGCGGGGCTGTTCGAGGAATATGCGCTGAGCGCGCAATTTACCGCCGACACAGCGAAGCGATCGCGGGGACGGTTCTACTGCGATCGCCTGGCACTGGGGCGCGATCTCTCCGCGCGGACCCGCAAGCTCGCGCGCCGGACTATTCGCACCTACTGCGTCTGGGCGGAGGATCTCCTCACCGGGAGCCGGAAGGTCGATGTCCCCTACAGCGGAGCGGAGACATCGACGGCGCAATATGCCGCGGTGGCCGATGCGGACGGACTGCTCCTGTTGCAGGGTTTTGGGCGGAAGGCGCCGGCGGGTCGGGCGCGGCGGCCGGACCTGGTTGTCCATCGTCTCGACGAAGCCGGCTCGATCGTTGCCTCGCGGCCGCTTGCCGTGCCGGATACGTTTCCGACCGCTTCCGCCGATGGAACATGGGATGTCGGTGGGATCAGCCTGTTCGGCTGGAGCGGCGTTCCATGGTGCATCGCCTCGCACCGCGGATCTGACATCCATCCGTCGGCGGCGACGCTGGCGCGCGTCGATCTCGATGGTGGCATGCTGTGCGATGTCCGGCCGCTGAGCGCCGCGGGCTTATCCGAGGAGGGAGTCGTCTGGCATCCCGTCATGACCGATGGGGTGCCGGGCTTCGTTGCTGGCAGCGATCCGTTGCGGATCTTTCGCCTTGCGCGACGGGCTGTCGAGCAGCTGGTCGCGCCATGCGCGGGCGATCATTTCAATCTTGCATCTCCGCTGGCCGCGCATCATGACGGGTGGCTCGGCGTTGTCCGCGAAACCGTGCCGGCGGGGGAAACGGGTGGACCGATGATGCGCCTGGCGTGGTTCAGCAACGATTTCGTGTTGAAGCGTCTCAGCCCGCCGTTCCGCTTTGGCGTGCATCCCGCCGGGACCAATGTCGGTCTCGCGGCCCTTCCCGGCCAGGCTGGTCGCTATGTCGTCGCATATACGACCGAGGCGGGACTGACGAAGCTGTTCTACTTCACCAGGGAGGCTGCGGACGCCATCCTGTCGCCACTCGCGCAGATGCTGTTCCCGCTGCCCGGCACCTAGATCATGAACGGTTTAAGTCAAACCAATCATGATGTGGATCACGCCGTTCCGCTCGCCTTGGCGGAGCGTCCGGCCGGGGTTCGGTCGACCTGCCGGAATTCGGAATTCGCGAAGGATAGGAAACCGGCGATCTGCTGGCCAAGTTCGGGATCATCGAGCTGAAATGTAGAGAATTTCACACGCCGTTCGCGTGCTAGGGCGATGACGTGATCGTTGAAGCGGGTATAGGCGAATTCCAGATCGGCGTCGGTGATGTCGCGGATGTTGCCGAGCGGGCGCGTCAGGATCATCGCGTATTGGAATTTCTCCAGGACATCGAGGCGGCGGTTCCGGGTGTGCCGGCGCACCGATTTCACCCAGTCGGCTGGCTTGCGCTGCACCAGGACGAATTCGGCATCGGGCCACTGGTGCATAGCCTCATGGAAGAGCAGCGGCATCGGCAGGTCGGCCATCGCCTCGTAGCCGAGGGAGATGTAGTTGTACATCGACCAGATATAAGCGGTATCAAGGCTGGCGAGCGCAGGACGGCATAACAGGTCGAAACCCACGCCAGGCCAATGCAGGCAGCGCAGATTGTTGCGCCAGCACATGTCGATGAAGCTCTGCGTTCCAGAGCGGTGCAGGCTGAGATTGACGATGCGGCGGGACATGGTCGACCTTGATCGGGGAGAGGATATGTGACGGCAGTTGGCGATCCCGCGCAAGACGGTGCACAGCCCGGCGGCGCTGTGTCAGAACTCGGCGTGGCTGGAGCGGAGGTGACAACGATGCGGTTTCACGGATGGGCCGATGCGGGCGGGCGGGATGGCTGATCCGCGCAAGCCTCCGCCGCGAACCGCGGCGGCGCAGGGGGCGGCGGTCCTCAGCAAGGAGATGACGCGGCTGCTCACGCTGGCCGCGGACTGCCGCAAGGCGAATGACCGTGAAGGCCTAGTACGCGCGCTGGAGGCCGCGGCCGACCGGCATCAGGCGAGCGGCGAGGCGATCCCGCGTACCGCGATCTATGATCTCGGCGCCGAGCTGTTTCGCGCCGGGCGGCTCGAGGATGCCCGTGCCCGCCTGGGGCATGGCCTGCGGAGCCGTCCGGATGATTTCGCGATGACCAATCTTCTTGGTATCGTCTTGAAGAATCTCGGCAGGCACGACGAGGCCATCACGACGCTCGAACGCGCACGGACGTTGCAGCCGGGCAACATTGCGCCCTTGGTCAATCTCGGCAACGTCCACATCGCCCGCCGCGACGGGGCGGCGGCGGAGCGGGCCTTTGCCCAGGCGGTGGCCGCCGAGCCGGCGAAGAGCGAGTATCATCGGCTGCTCGGGGTGGCGCTGCGCTTCCAGGGCAAGTCGGAGGCCGCGCTGGCGAGCTTCGCCGATGCGCGGCGGCTCGACCCGCGGGAGGCCCGCAACTGGATCGAACCGGCCGGCATGCTCGACGAGCTCGGCCAGCATGAGGCGGCGCTGGCGATCGTCGATGAAGGGCTGGTGGATCAGCCGGGCTCGCGGGCGCTGTGCGAGGCCAAGCTGACCTTGATGCGCCGGGCCGGGCGGCAGGTGGCGGCGATCGCCTATGCGCGGGAGGTGATCGCGCGGGTTCCCGACCAGGCCTGGCCGTTGATGCAGGCGGCGCGCAGCATCATGCACACCGATCGCACGGCGGCGAACGGATATCTGCGCGAGGCGGTGCGGCTGGAGCCGGAGAATCGCGAGGCGCTGGCGGAGTTGGCCGACAGCCTCGATCGTACGCGCGGCCCGGACGAGGCGGCGAACATCGCCGAGGCCTACGCCATGGCGCTGCGCCGCGTGGCGCTCGGCGGCAACATGCTGCCCAATGCGCGGGCCATCACCTCGATCCTCAACCGCGCCTGCAATCACGAAGCGGCCGATGCCGTCGGCAGTTTCGCGCAGTTGACCAACTACTGGGCCGATACCGGGTATATCAGCGCGCTGCACTACCAGATGGCGCAGGTGAAGTCGGACGCCGATCGGACGCTGCTGGTGGAGGCGCATCGCAAATGGGGGCGGACGATCGATGCGGCGGCTGCGCGATCGCCGTTGGCCGCGCCCATGGTTCGAACCAAACGCGCAAAGATCCGCATCGGGCTGATGTCGTCGGACCTGCGGAACCACCCGGTCTGCTACTTCGTGTTGCCGATCATCGAGCAGTACGACCGCGAGCAGTTCGAGCTGTATTGCTACTCCTGGAACAGCGGCAAGGGCGACGCGATCCAGAACCGGGTGGCGACATTGTGCGACGGGTTTCGGCTGGCGCCCTCGATCAGCGATCGCGATGCGGCCGCGCTGATCGCCGAGGACCAGATCGACATGCTCGTGGAGCTCGGCGGCACCACCTACATGAACAAGCTTAACGTCATGGCCTGGCGGCCGGCGCCGGTGCAGGCGAGCTGGGTGGGGTATCCGCATTCGTCCGGATTGGAAACCATCGACTACATCGTGGTCGATCCCTACAACCGGCCGACCGACGATGCGCTGCTGATCGAGAAGCCGCTGGTGCTGCCGGAGAGCTGGGTGGTGCTTGGGCCGCTGGGGTTCAGCGACCGGCTGGCGATCGAGCCCGGGCTGCCGGAGGAACGGCGGGGCTACCTGACGTTCGGGACGATGAACAATCCCTACAAATACACGCCCGAGGTGCTCGCCGCCTGGGCGAAGATCACGGCGGCGGTGGATGGCGCGCATTTCCTGTTCGTGCGGCCGGAAGGGGCGACCGAGGCGTTTCAGCAGAACACGCGGGCGGCCTTCGCGGCCCATGGGGTGAGCGCCGATCGGGTTGAGTTCGTCGGCGTGCGGGGGACGCATATGCCGCACTACAACAAGATCGACATCGCGCTCGATACGTTTCCGCAGACGGGGGGGACGACGACCTGCGAGGCGCTGTGGATGGGCACCCCCACCGTCAGCCTCTCCGGGCCGGCCTTCTTCGAACGGCTCAGCCGGTCGAACCTGACCAACGCCGGGCTCGGCGACCTCGCGGTGGATACGCTCGAGGCCTACCACGCGACGGCGCTGGCGCTGGCGGCGGATCGGCAGCGGCGGGAGCAGATACGGCGGACGATACGGGCGGATATCCGCAAGCGGCCGCTGGGGCAGATCCCGCGGTATGTGGACGGGTTCATGCAGACGATGAAACGGGCGGTGGAAGGCCGGGCGGGATGAGAGAAGCAAGGCTCCGCCGGCTTAGGGCCTGGAGGCCCTAAGAACCCCATCATTGGTCGCGGTTGGGGCGATGGCCTTCGGTTGATAGCCCTCGATCTCGATGGGGCTTAACTGGCTGTTCGATGCGACCTGACGATAGGACGGGGTGCCGAGGGGAGTGCCTGCGGTGCCTCAAGAAAATCTAAAGGTTACGATATAGGAACATTATAGGCAAGCCGGGGGTGTCCGAAGTTCAGCCGGATTTTCGTCGTGCGGCGATGCGGTCGGGCCAGATGGCCATGCCCTTGGGCTTGAGGCAGGACTTGAGGGCGCGCAGGAGGGCGCGGCGGGACTGCGGGGGGC
>Ga0164297_10004475_pt1 | contig 12478 bp, 11 predicted proteins | sample GEODES058metaG_FD_113539 | JGI IMG/M metagenome (GOLD analysis project Ga0164297, IMG submission 113539) | Dystrophic lake water microbial communities from Trout Bog Lake, Wisconsin, USA - GEODES058 metaG | ecosystem: Environmental > Aquatic > Freshwater > Lake | place: USA: Trout Bog Lake... | reverse complement strand
GACATTGATCTTGCATTACCACATCAGGCGGGCTACTCTACAGGCGCTGTGGTATCTGTCAGCCCCGGTGCAGTGCAGCTCTTATCTGCCGCAGTGACCCTGAATTACGACCGGGTATATGCTTTAGGCATGCTCTATTGCAGCGCTACCGATCCCGGAGGCAGCGATGAAGCCTCGGTTTACTTGTCTTCGTTTACTGTGGCTATGTTCAGCGATTATGTAGGCAATCCGCAACACAGCACCACTACAGGCGCCTATGCCAACTATACTGCTCCGGTGCTCAATCCGTCACCGGTCATCAGCTTCTATCCCTATCAGGTATTGCAAAAATTAATACCCTGCCTCAACAGCGCGTTCACCGATCCGTATGGTTTTCCTGAGATCCCGCTTGGTACGCCATACACGGGCAGCAGCGATTTTCTTACGGATGCTTCCTTATCGCTTGCAGACTATGCCGACTGTATACCCGCCAATACGCTATGGACCAGCGGCAATGCCCTGCAAGACATCAATGGTCAGCCGTATATCAGTATATCGCTCAGCGATTTTCACAAGATCGTGCGCAGCATTTGGGGATGCGGTTTGGGAATAGAAGGCAATACAATACGTGTAGAACCACTCAGTTATTTCTTTGATGCCGCAACAATGATCGTCGATCTGGGAACCGGCATAGATGGGTTTAAAGTAAAGCCTCTTACTGAAATGCTGGGTAATAACCTGAAAAGCGGCTACAATACCGAAAGTACCAACAATGATTTTGGGGTGGATGAATGGAATAGAGAAATGGATTACAAAACGCCCATTACCCGCGTGGTGCAGGATATTGAAAATGTATGCCCCATCATCACCTCTATGTATGCCATAGAAAAAACGAGGGCGCAACAAAGTACACAGCCCATCCAAAATCCCAGCAGTGATAATCAAAATTATCTGATCGGTATCAATGATGGCAGCGTGGTGCAGTTGGGAGTTACCCCCGGCACAACTACCTATCCTCAGGGGCAGAGCAGCTACTATACCATGGCCACACTGAACCAACAGCCGGTCATGAACAATTTTGACGATGGTATGGGAACGCCCTATGCTACCAATCTGTATTATGGCGACACCGCCTATAATTTGGAGTTGAGCCCGGCCCGAAACATGGCCCGCAACCAAATACTATGGAACAGTTTGTTTGAAAACCCCGGAAGCACTACCTATCTGCAATTCATTCACCAATACCAGATGCTGTACAATAATGTGGCCAGTGAACTGCCCGGTGTGGTGAGTGACCTGATGAATGGCGCTGGGCCATTTACCGAGGTAGCAGATATAGCCGTGAATACCATTCCGCAATTATTCAGACCCTATATTTTTGAAGTGGAGACTTCACAACCGGTCAATCTGTTCCAACTGCTCAATAGTGATCCGTATGGTTATATTCAATTTAGCTGGGCGGGAAATGTATATCAGGGATTTGTATGGGAAGTGAAACAAGAGCCTGCCGGCAAGAGTACCACTTTTCAGTTATTGTGTTGCCCTGGTGTGGTGCTGCCATAGGTAAAGAGCTAAAAATCTTCCTAATTCTTCACATTTTTTCATTTTTTGTGAAGAAAAATACCCTGAGTTTCATAATTCTTCCTAATTTTGAAAATATTGTGAAGTATTGGGAAGTTAACTGATAAAATTATGTACCGATGATAGAGCGCGCACCGGCAACACTCAACCTTAGTATTTCAAAAGAATTTCTGGAAATGACCGGAGATGAGGCTGTTATTTCATTGATGGCCCAAATTGACGACGAGTATTACTATTGGAATACCGTTAAAAGGTTGCCTATGCCAAATGGTGTTCAGCCCTTTGAAGTTTGGAACATTACCAAGATAAGACGACGACTGACCCCTCATAAATTAAAATTTGGCAGCTATTCTTTTCACTGGAACACCAATAATAAACTGCAGGAATTGCTCCACTTTTTAGACGTACACATTGGCGGCAGTAAAAATTCCCCATACAATGATATTCCTAAAGAAGATAAAAACAGGTATTTGGTCAGCGCTCTTATGGAGGAAGCTATAGCATCGAGCCAAATAGAAGGTGCAGCAACAACAAGAAAACAGGCGAAGGAAATGTTGCGGCAAAATAAGAAGCCGACCAACAGATCAGAACAGATGATCGTAAATAATTACAGCACCATTACCAGGATCATGGAACTAAGGGCTGTACCGCTCAGTAAAGAGTTGTTGTTGGAAATACATGAACTGATCACCCGTAACACACTTTTCAATAAAGAAGACGAGGGGACACTCAGGTATGATGATGAGATCAATGTGGTGGATAACGCTACGGGCGAGGTAGTGCACCATCCGCCTGATGTAGCAGAATTAGACAGTATGCTGGATGCATTGATTCGTTTCTTCAATGATGAAGACTCCCAACCATTCATTCACCCATTGATAAAGGCATCCATTATCCATTTTATGGTCGGGTTCATTCACCCGTTTGTGGATGGAAATGGCAGAACTGCGCGGGCATTATTTTATTGGTACCTGCTAAAGAACGAGTACTGGCTGACGGAATACCTGTCCATTTCAAGAATGATACTACGGGCAAAAGCACAATATGCAAGAGCATTTCAATATACAGAAGTGGATGAACACGATCTTACTTATTTTATATTGTACAATCTTAGAACAATGAAACTGGCATTTGACGAGTTGACCGCTTATGTCATGCGAAAGAAGGAGGAGCAAAAGGCACTTTCAGAAATAATAGGCGCAGATGGCATCAGCTACCGCCAATCTGTGATCTTAGATTGGTTTTACAAGGATGCCGAATTGCTATTGACCGTTAAGGAGTTACAAAACAGATTGGCTGTATCAAACCAAACTGCAAGAAACGACCTGCACGCCCTCACCGTGAAAGGGTATCTACAATCGAAAGCACTTAACAAAGTAACTGTAGGCTATCAACGTGCCCACACATTTAATACATTAATAGCTCAGGCATCAAAAAAGCATAGTTGACCAAAAAAAAAATGGCCATCCGAAAGGACAGCCATTTATATATCACTGAGTCTTTTAATTATGCATTTACAGCTTTCTGTACCAGATCGGCAGCTTCACTGAGCAGTATGGCCGATTGTACTTTAAGACCTGATTCCACTATCAGCTTCTTAGCTTCCTCAGCATTGGTACCTTGCAGGCGCACAATGATGGGGATATTGATATTGCCTAATTTGTTGTAAGCCTCAATAACACCCGAAGCCACCCGATCGCAACGAACGATACCACCGAAGATATTGATAAGGATCGCTTTTACGTTAGGGTCTTTCAATATGATACGGAAACCTGCTTCAACAGTTTGGGCGTTGGCGCTACCGCCTACATCCAGAAAGTTAGCGGGTTCACCTCCGGCAAGTTTGATCATGTCCATGGTGGCCATTGCCAGTCCGGCACCATTCACCATGCAACCTACATTGCCATCCAGCTTCACATAGTTCAGATTATGCTCACCGGCTTCCACTTCTGTAGGGTCTTCTTCGCTCTTGTCGCGCATATCTGCTACATCAGAATGGCGCATCAGTGCATTATCGTCAATATTCATTTTGCAGTCTACTGCCAGTATTTTATCATCAGCCGATTTGAACAGCGGATTTATTTCCAGCATAGAGCAATCAAGACCTACGTAGGCATCATAGATACGGGTCACAAAAGTCACCATATTTTTAAATGCAGTGCCGTTCAGACCCAAATCAAAGGCGATCTTGCGTGCCTGAAATGGTTGCAGGCTATAGCCGGGTTGTACCCACTCCTTGTATATTTTCTCAGGGGTATGGTGGGCCACTTCTTCAATGTCCATACCACCCTCTGTACTGTACATGATCACGTTTTGCTTCTTGGCACGATCCAGCAACACCGACAAATAAAATTCTTTACGGTCGCTCGGCCCGTCATAATACATGTCTTGCGCTATCAGAATCTTGTTTACTTTTTTACCTGCGGGGCCGGTCTGAATGGTCACCAGGGTGTTTCCCAGTATATTCTTGGCCACTTGTTCTACATCATCAGCGCTCTTTACCACTTTTACGCCGCTTTGTTCGGGCACCTCTATCATTCGGCCCTTACCGCGTCCGCCGGCATGTATCTGTGCCTTCACTACGGCAAATTTAGAGCCGGTAGCTGCAGTGATTTGCTTGTATGCATTGATGGCATTTTCAACATTGTCAACTGCCATGCCTTCCTGAGTGGGTACATTGTACCTTTTCAGTAGTTCTTTAGCCTGATATTCGTGCAGATTCATTCGAAAAAATTTTGGGCGAAGATAATAGAATTCAGGCATTAAATACAATCTAACGTATCGGCTAATTTTTGATAACTATTTCTTTTCTTTACTCCGAATGAAAGCTTTGGCTGCGTTAAAAATGTATACTATATTTACCTAAACAAAAAACATTGTATATGAAAAAGAAAATCGCTTACGTAGCCTTTTTACTGGTTTGCGTATCAGGCACTTATTTGTTTGCCCGTCAGGGTAGGATGCACGAAGATCATCAGGAATTGCAAGATCATTATAATACTTGCTCCAGAGTGATCAATGAGATCCGCGATGCACGCATCATGTTTGGCAGGGGTAACAGCGGGCCATGGACACGTTACAAAAAACAAGTTATGGATGATCTGGACAGGACAGAAACAACTTTATACAATTACCGTAACGAGTTGGAAAGAATGGATGATCACCTTATGCGCCAGGAGTTACACGCAAGGGATCGCAGATAACATAAAAAACATTTGTATGGAAAGCAGCGGCGCTCGCCGTTGCTTTTTTCATGTCAATTTTGTTCGGTATCAATGTAATATGAAACCACTGCTATACTGTTGTTTATTTTTGATGATGCCGTTGGTTTTTTACGGCCAGACCTGCGATTGCCCAACAGATAGTCCATATGGAAGCAACAACTTTCATAAGGTATTCACATTTTCTAATCACCGATCATTGGTCATTTGCGGAACCAATTTAATAGTAAAAAATTATGATGCTATTTATTGTGTATTGCCTATTCCGACGAACAGAATAGAAAAAGGTAAAAAATAAGCGAACCCAAAGTCATATTCATGGTATATGATACTTCCGTGCTACATCTCCAGCACCAAACCGTCGTAGGCCAAATGTATGTTTTGGGGCAGGTCTTTTTCTACTTCTTCATGCAACCCCAATTGATGGCTGATGTGTGTGAAATAGGTATTTCCAGCGCCTGCTAATTGTGCAATACCAATGGCCTCAGTCAATGTATAGTGGGATATATGCGCCTCATGGCGTAGCGCATTCAGTACCAAAGCTTTGCTGCCGTAGGTCTTTTCCAATTCGGCAGGCTCAATGAATTTAGCATCGGTGATGTAAGTAAAGTCGCCGATCCGGAAGCCAAGTACCTCCATTTGGTAATGCAGCACCCTGATGGGCGTAAACTGTAGTCCGTTGATGCTGAACGACTCCCCTGCACGTATGGTGTGCAGGTCTATCTGTGGAATGCCGGGATAGGTAGGATTTTGAAAAATATAGCTGTATTCCCGGTGCAGGGCCTGCTGTGTTTCTTCAGTGGCATATACATTTACCGGTCTGCGGGTATGATAATTGAAGGCGCGGATATCGTCCATACCTGCTATGTGATCTTTATGACCGTGCGTAAAAACAATGGCATCGAGCCGGCGCACTCCGGCACGCAACATTTGATACCTGAAGTCAGGTCCGCTGTCTATCACAACACTCGCCTCCGGTGTTTCTATCCAAACCGAGGTACGCAAACGGTTATCCCGCTTGTCGGTTGAGGTGCATACAGCACAATCGCAACATATAAATGGCACACCCTGCGAGGTACCGGTGCCGAGAAAAGTAATTTTCACTGTTCCAGATCTAATTTGCCTTGTTCCGCTTCGCGGTCATTAAATTTTTGAGGGTCGGTAAGCTGATGGTAGAATTTTATGATCTCGGCACTCATTGATTCCGGATCAAATTTTATGGACGGTAGTATCTCTACCAAGGCATTGATCCTCCCCTCCGTATTGAAAAATTTATTTACTACCACTACCTTTTTGTCTTCCAAAATGCAATAGCCGCTATTGAAGTTGCCTTTTTCGAAACGCACTATATAGCCGGCTTCCTCAAAGACCCCTTCAATTTTTTTAAGTGTATTTGGCGTATATTTGAAACTCATTTGCTTATTGATACCCTTTCGATGACTAAAAGTAAAAAATTCGGTGGATTTACTATTATAATCGTTGCATTATTCTTTTTGTGCCAGCGTATATACGCACAGGATATTGCAGAAGATGAGCATGGATTGTATGTACAGCACCATATTTTTTATGCCGGTGTGGTGGCCGGTGTTAATTTGTCGCAGGTAGATGGCGACAATTTTGCCGGATATTATAAATATGGCGCCAATCTGGGGTTGATCGGCTATGCCAAACTTTGGAAAAAAGTAGCGTTGAGCTATGAGCTTTTATACAGCCAGCGCGGTAGCCGTGCCACGGCCATTGACCTACCCAAAATATCGGGAATAGACAGCATACTCATTACCAAGTATGGTATTAACGTGAACTATGCTGAGATACCGGTAATGATCAATGTTTTTGATAAGACCAAGAGCCATATTGGCGCAGGCATTTCTTACAGCAGGCTGCTGAGTAGCTCCGAAACATTGCAAACCTATCCGGCCACCAACGCTGGACTGTCCAAATATCCATTCATTAAAAATAATATGGAGTTTGTGGTGAGTTCGGAATTACATATCTGGAAAGGCCTCTTCTTCAATATCCGTTTTCAGTATTCTATTATTCCCATGCGCCTCGCCGTTCCGCCTAATTTCTCAAGGTCGGTACAATACATTAATATGTGGAGCCTTCGAATGATGTACCTGATATTTTAAGCCGATAATGATGCAAACACTTAATGCGCAAATAAAGCTACGGATAGACTGGAGCGATATGGATATGTTTGGCCATGTGAACAATGTATCCTACTTCAAGTTCATACAGGCCAGCCGCGTGAACCATTGGGAAGTGACCGGACTGGATGCGGAATTCAAACAGAAACGAATAGGCCCTGTTCTGCTTTCTACCCGTTGCAGATTCATTATGCCGTTACATTATCCCGGTTCGGTAAAGATACATTGCGGAATATCGTTCATCAAAAACACAAGTTTTGGGTTGCACCATGAACTTTATAATGCTCATGGCTCACTTTGTGCCGAGGCAGATGATGTGCTGGTGTACTATGACTTTAACCAAAATGAGAAAATGCCGATACTGGAACAATACCGGGCTGCATTAATGCAAAAACCCGGCCCGCAATAATCTTATTTTTTATTGATGCGCTGTTGGTTGGACTTAGCTTTATCCATCTGCATTTTTTGTGCTTCTTCCAGCTTTTGCTGCCACTTAGACGCTACTACAGGCTTGGCACGATTTTCTTGCAGTTGTGCATGGATCGCTTTTTCATTGATAAAATACTTCTGTATGATCACCTGCTGGGCTATACTGAGCAGGTTGGACACCGTATAGTAAAACGTTAACGCAGCCGCCATGCGGTTGAACATACCCAGGAAGATAATAGGCATGAAGTATGGCATGTACTTCAATGCAGGATTGTTCGGATCCTGAGGCGTATTGTTGCGGTTGAACAAAGCGATGAATAAACTGGATGCAGTCATGAGCAAGGTGAACAGACTCATGTGATCACCATAGAATGGTATGTTGACGTGGAAGTTCCAGATACTGTCATAAGCCGACAGATCTTCGGCCCATAAAAAGCTCTTTTGTCGGAACTCAATAAAGGAGGGTATCATGTAGTAGAGCGAAAGCAATATGGGTAGCTGTACCAGCATAGGCAAGCATCCACCCAGCGGGTTTACACCTGCCGACTTGTATAACTTCATTTGCTCCATGCTCATTTTTTGCTGGTCGTTGCCCACGCGTGCGCGCAGCTCATCCAGTTCAGGCTTCAATACCCGCATCTTGGCTGCCGATAAATAACTTTTATAAGTAAAGAAAGACAGTACGAAGCGGAGCAACAACGTCATTAATATAATGATGAGCGGATAACTGCTGATGAAGCTGCAAAGGAAGTAGAATATAGGGATCAGTATCCATTTGCTGATGTATTTTACAAAAGAGAACAGACCATTGCCCAAGGGCACCATATTATCAAGATCTAAATTGTAGGCCTTTAGCGTACGGTAATCGTTGGGGCCAATGTACCATTTGAAAGACGCGGTTTGGGTAGTGCCGTTGGTTTTGAGGGGTAATTGCAGATCGGCAGTGTTCACCGCCACTATATTAGAGTCGGCAGCGCGTGAGAAAGCTTTGTCTTCTGTTTTGATAAAGCCCTCATCGCTGATAAGCACCGTACTGAAGTATTGCTTGCGGAAGCCCAACCACGACATGGCCGCTGTTTTATTAATGCTCTTTTCATCGTTTCGAACGGTGAAGTAGTCATTATCTTTATCCATAAAGCGGTAGTACACCTGTGTACCCATACGCTCAGTGGTCATATCTTTTTCGGTATGCAAGGCCTGCATTTGCCAGCTGAGGGGCAGTGCACTTTCGGTAATGCCGGTAAGTGCTATGCTGCAGCGCATCATATAGTCGTTGGCCGGCAGGGTATAGATCACTTCCATTTTTTTACCGGCACCCAGATCGGCTGTAAAGTCTATGGTCTTATCGCCATTAGGCTCATCGCGCAGCACCGGGGTGAAGTACAGGCTGTTGGAAGCGCGACTGTTGTCGAGCGGTAAAATAGTATTGAAGCCGTTGCCCGCACCCTTGAAGAGGTAAAACGGCTGCTTGGTATATGTTTTATATTCGTTGAGTTGGGCTGCAACCGGGGTGGCGCCCTTAGTATTGAAGGTAACGGTAACCTTGCTGTTGGCCAGTTTTACTTCCTGAGCCTCACCAAAATAGCTGGATGGTTGCAATTTGCGCAGGGCCATAGTGGCCGAATCATCGGCTGCTGTAGGGGCAGCCTTGATAGACAAGGTATCAATTACAGGCTGTGGGTGTGCCTTGGCATAAGCTATAGAATCGGTGCGTTTTTGAGCAAAATAAGTTTTTTCGTTGTACTGATTGTACGATATATATCCTACCAGCAACAGCGCCAAAAGCACAAAGCCGATAACCTGATTACGATCCATGTATTTTTAAATAAGGGTGCAAAGGTAACTATTTATTCACCCCATTTCAATGAAATTACTTTGTTAATTAATTTGTTACGGAGTCAGAAATGCACCTAAAGTTCATTTTATTTAATATGATATTATCGTATATCGTTATCTTTATGACTTTACAGTACAAATGCTGTAATTTCTATTCCAATAGCATATCGGGCCCTCCGGGCAGCAGGTTCATTTCTATGTCCTGTCCTGCTATGCCTTCTACCGATCCTTTTATATACGCAGCATTCAGCAGTACCTTTTCCAACTGTTTTTCACGCGCTTTCCATATCTTCTCCATCTGCTCCCGCTCTTTCTGAATAGAGAGGCGCATATACATAAAACCTTCACTGATGGCCTTCCACTGCTCGCCAAACTCAGCACTTACCAGATAATTATACAGCAAGGTCATTTTATCGCCCTTGTTCTCATGGCTTTTAGAGGCTTTGTGCACCTTTATCAGCAGGTCGCGCAATACCGATACCAACGCCCTTACTTCTGTAAAGTTGCAAACCCATACGCCCTTATATTCGCCAAACTGTTCCAGTTGTTTCGGCATGGCCTGTGTTACCAATACGGCTATTTCGGCATCTTTGCTTCGCAGGTCGGCCTTCAGTTTTTCTATCCAGTCTTCGGCAAACAGCTTGGTACGTTTACTCTCGAAAATGATCTTGCCGCATACCTGCCCCAAGTGGTTGCGCACAGTAAGTATGCAGTCGGCACCCTGTACGCCCTTGCCTACCGGTTCTACCATGTCAAAGGGGAAGGCGCTTTTCAGCAATTCCTCCAGCGCCAGTTCCTGCACCTCGCCCTGCAGTTGCATACTACCCTGCTCGGCCTTGCGTCGCATTTCTTCTATCAGACGTTTCTGGTCTTCCATCTGCTTCTCCATCTCCTTCATGCGCAGCGCATTTTCCGACTCCCGCACTTTGGCCCTTTCTTCTTCGTCCTTCTTCATCGACTCTGCCAAACGGGTGCGCTCCTCCATTAGTTTGCGCTGTAATTGCAATTCCATTTCCTGCTCCCGAACCTGTATCTCCTGCATTTTTTTCAGAAATTCCAGTTCCTTTTCGCGCATCTCGGCCAGTTTCGACGTATTGTGCGCATTAGTGTCTTGCAGTACTTTCATTTGGTTCTCATAGTCAGCTTTCAGGCGGATGGCCAACTGCTGTTCCAGATCGGTCACCATTTTAGCTTTTTCATCGGCAGCTTTGCGCAATAGTTCCTCCTGTTGCTGCAACAATTGTTGTTCGCGTTGTTTTAATTGGACATCCTTTTGTTGTTCCATTTGCTTTATTTGGTCAACCCGCTGCTTTTCCAGATCTGTCCATTTCTGGTTGTATTCCTTTCTTAGATTCTCTTCTATCGATTGCGCCATAGCTGCCGTTGGCTCGAACTTAGTGTTGCAGTTGGGGCATATAATGAGTGTTTGCATAAAGTCAGTATTTTCGTAAGGGCACTTGCCCTTCACCGTTGCGAAAATAAGGTTTATCGGCATAGCGTGGTGAAGGTTGTGAAAGAAGCTATTTGGTGTTTGCCTCTGCGAGGCAATTGAGTGAGATCCCGAATCGAGTTCGGGAGGAGAGATGAATAAGATGGTCAACGGCTCAATAGTTGTGGGGTAAACCTCGTTCACTGCTGTCACAACAGATCTATCACATTCCGGCCCAGGCGCACCAGCTTTTTTTGCTCCATGGCTCTGAGCAGGCGGCTGATGACCTCGCGCTGGGTGTGCAGTTCATCGGCTATCTGTTGGTGGGTGATGATGATCTGGTTCGACTGTAGCGCCGCGCCCTTTCTTCAAGGTAGTGCAACACTTGCCTGTCCATATTGCTGAAGGCGATAAGGTCTATCACCTCTATCAGCTCCACAAAGCGCTTGGCATAGGTTTGATCAATAAAATTTTTCCATTGTGGGTATCGCATCCAGTCATCTACCTGTTGCGCCGGTATCAGTACTACATCGGTAGCGTCTTCGGCTATGGCCTTTACCATACTTTTGCGGCGGGTATGGCTGCAATTCACAGACAGCGCACAGGTTTCTCCGGGATAAAGATGGTATAAGAACACTTCTTCATCCTCCTCATTTTGCCGAATGATGCGCAGCACACCTTCCTGCACTATGGGCACAAACACAATACTGTCGCCCGCTTGCATGAGCACAGCGTCTTTCTCAAAAGAATGGAACCGGGCATACTTGCCTATCTCATCGCACAGCGCTTTATCCGAAAACAGTTTTGAGGTAATATTACTGGCCATAGGCGGCAATATAGATATTCTAAGCCTTACAATATGTGATCTATGGCCAAAAAAAAGAGGCCGCAGCCTCCTTTACAAAAATTAAACGCTCAATGAAAACTATTTTATGAAACTCAGCATAGAGTTGGTGAGCTGAATGCCAACGGTAGCTTATTAAAATTGCTGTTGTAAAATTAAACTGTTTTGGAACAAAATGTTCACCACAGCATAAATTAATAATAATATGGGCATAGCAAAATGTTATGTGTTTTTGCCCGTTAGTGGCGCCTAGTATCTGTAAAAACCATTTGTTCATCCATAAAATCACTATACTTGTAACACAATTTGTGAAAGCCTTCTTTTCTACATACTTCGGGAGCCTGTACATCAGCAAAAAATGGTACTTGCTGGTGGCGGGTTGTGCTGTACTGTTTTTTGTGACGTTCTTTTTTACGTGGCTCTACCTGCCTGTTTGGAGCATCACGTTCGGTATTTTTCTGGCCACTGTTACCGACTATGCCTTATTGTACCGCAAGCGGGGCGGCGTAACGGCAGCAGTGGTGGCTGCTCCGCGCTTCAGTTTGGGCGACAGCAACAATGTAGCCATCACCATTAATAACCACTATGGTTTCAGGCTCAAATGCAGTTTGATACACGAATTGCCGTTTCAGTTTCAGGAGCGCGATTTTTTAAAGGTATTGGTAGTGCCCGGCCGCAGCAGTGCGGGGCTGCAGTATGCGTTAAGGCCCACCTCGCGCGGCGAATACGACTTTGGTATGCTGTGGGGATTTGCAGCCACGCCCATCGGGTTTTTGCAGCGGCGAATACCGCTGGCACAACCATTTACCACCAAAGTCTATCCTTCGTTTCAGATGATGCGGAAGTATATGTTGCTGGCAGCCAACGAATATACCCTGCCCGGTGTAAAACGGGTGCGCCGGTTGGGGCACAGCATGGAGTTTGAAAAAATAAAGGACTATGTGCAGGGCGATGATGTACGCACCATTAACTGGAAAGCCACTGCACGCAGCAGCCAACTGATGGTGAACAT
>Ga0164297_10004472_pt1 | contig 12487 bp, 9 predicted proteins | sample GEODES058metaG_FD_113539 | JGI IMG/M metagenome (GOLD analysis project Ga0164297, IMG submission 113539) | Dystrophic lake water microbial communities from Trout Bog Lake, Wisconsin, USA - GEODES058 metaG | ecosystem: Environmental > Aquatic > Freshwater > Lake | place: USA: Trout Bog Lake... | reverse complement strand
TACTTGATATATTTTGTTCTGTACAAGTGGATCTGTATCGGCAGTAAACAAGACTCGCTGACCGCTAGATAAAGGCACTCCGTCAACATTATATCCTAGAGATCCTTCTATGTTTGAAAATACATCAGTTGTAAAATTATCAATTAGATTAACATCAAAAATCGCTGTAGTACCTAAATTAAATAATTTTAAATCTGCTTCAAATTCGATAATCGGTCTAATAGCTCTAGCCGATTGATCAATCGCAGGCACATCTTTATTATAAAGTGCCGAAGCTGTAATTACATCCTTATGGAACCAACGATTATATCGTGACCAAGGATTGTGATCTCGACTAGCACGATTAATTACTACATAATCTTGTATACTAGCATAGCCCGTAGCATCATCAAACGGTTCAATATCAAACGGTGTTTGATCAAATTGAATAGATAAATCATTAGTATAAGGACTTACAATTTCTAATACTGATTCTGCAACTAATTTGATTGCGGTACCCACACCCTCAACATAATATTGTCCAGTAGCATACGTTGCAGGAATAACATTTCCGCCAAATGCCACTTTCATGCCGTTACTTAATGCAGTGCCGTCATGCAATGTATATTTTTGTTTGCCTAGGATATCATTTTCAACATTAAGTGTGCTTGCCTCAGCAACATCAAATATTTCAATTGCACCACCTAGATTAATATCTGTTTCACTTTGATAATATAATAAACTTGGAGCATCCACTGGCACCGTAAATGTAAGAATTCCATTTTCGATACCGTTGTTACTAACACCAGTTGTATATCTATTACTCGAGCCGAGTGCTCTAGTTGTCATAATGCTAAATGGATTGCTGGTACTTGTAATATTAAAATTATAAGTTTGACCTCTATATAACTTTATGGTCGGATTTAAATCTAACCCGTTAGGCGTAAACAAGTATTCATTAGTACCTTGCTCGTTTTGAACTACTACAGTATATGTGCTAGATATGGCCTGTTGCTGTCCATAAATCTTGATAGTAGCAGGACCGTAGGGAAGCCAATAGTAATTTTGAAAGTTTGAAAACTTATCCCAATCAAAGTGCGGATCCCATGAATAGAATTCTTGTGCATTTAGACGAGGATGACTAGTAGTGTTGCCGCCAAATACACTAATTTGATTAATATAATCGATATAGTCTTTAAAAAACTTTACATTTCCTACAGTATCTTTGATAACCAACCCGGGTTCTAATTGATAATTCTGTCGGGTTTGATCTGCTGCCTTGACATATACATCCTTATTAGTTGCAGCTCTGGCGTTTTGACGACCTATGAAACCGCTAGTTTTCGTTACGGTTCCTGGTTGATACAATTGATCAATTGTACTTTGTAAAAACTTTTTGTTTGCAGAGGTTTGATAAAAGTCTGGAAGGAAATTTACGCCCAAGCCTGTGTTGCCTGTAGGAATATTACTATTGTTTTTTGAAGCCATTAACTATTTGCTCCGTAATTTGCACTAGTTATTTGTTGTGAATTAGTTAATGTACCTAATCCGCTGCCTGTTATTGTTTTAAGATTACTTGATGTTAATCCCGATACTACTCGAATATTTGCGGTAGTAGCACAACTTAAAAATATACTATCACTTGGGCATTGTATTTCAAATAAGCTACCAAAGTATTGTCCTGTTTGTGTTGGTACAATAACAAAGCTAATAACATCTGGTGCTAATTGTTGCATTACATAAGTTGATAGTTCAGTGAAATAGAATGTATCGCCGAAGTCCCAATTTTCTAAAGAAAAGAATTGATTTATTGCTGACAGTGCTCTAGCAGTAACATTGGCTGCTGATACTACTGAATTAGGATTGATCATTATATCAAATGTTGCTTGTAAACTTGGATCGGCTGCTAGGCCAAATAATAAAGTATAATAAACCGGATGATAAACTATTTCGTCTGAAATAGATTTAATTAAATTTAAATTAGGGCTTAATAAACTGTTTAAGGAATCCTGGCTTGGGGGCAATGGTTCTGTTCCGGTTGATCCTGCATTGACCCACTGTCTAAACGCTATATCATAACTATTCGTTAACACATAGATATCTATAATATTACTAGAACCTGGATCAATTCTTGAGTCGTAATCAGCACTGTGGGTATATTGGAATCTTAAATTATCGCGACCTGCATAAACTTTATAATCTAACGTAGGATTTAATGTACTAGTTGATTTAATATACTGAACTACAGTTTGTGTGTCAACAAAATAAAAATATTGTCCATCAGTCCACTGAGTTAACGGATACGCTACGGTTTTTGTTAAAAGAACAATAACCGGACCAAGTGCTGAATCATTAGAAACATATTTGTAATCTTCTTGACCTTCTGTGATTGTGTATTTTTGTTCAACAATATATTTTGTTAATGGATTAGTCGATGGACTAACAATATCTAAAAACAATTGTGGATTGTCAACTGCACCAGTGTCTAACAGATCGGCAAACGTTACAACAACTTTTTTAGGATCGATATAGCCGTCTTTGCCAACATACTCTGAAACAATCTGCCAGTCATAATCTGTTGTAAATGCCGATGTACTATCTGGTTGTGTATTAATGTTCAATACTTTTATTATGTCTGAAATAGTTTTTCCTGAAGTTGCATCATAAATTTTATTATTACTATCAAAATAGAACGTAACTTCACTGTTACTTTCAAATACATAACGCATTGCTCGCTCAGTAATAGTATACTTTTCTGTATCAGTAGTAAATGCCAAGAACCAGCTTGCATCTTGTTGTGTGTTTGTTGCGTCGCCTTGATTAGCTAAATTAAACGGTGCACTGATATTTAAATTGCTTTCAAAAATAATTTGCCAGCTCTGTGTTGGACCATCATATCTTAGACCGAATGCTGCATTAGAAAATATCAAATCAATCATTTGAGTAACAACACTCGGTGTTAAGGTTGTTGAAAATTTTGGAATTATCTGATCTAACTTTGCACCCGATGGGATTGCCTTGCTTAGTGTTATTGGACCTAACCCAGATGATAGTGTTGATGTTCCATCTCCGTTGACTGAAATAACTTCAGCCCATAGGTAACTAACAGCGCCAGTTACTGTTGCTGTGCCAGCAGTCAATACATTGTTTTTCTTAGTATTAAAATAGTATCCTGCCGGTGCTATGAATTTAATCAGCGCACCGGGTGTAACATACTTTAAATCAGTTAATGTATATGATCCCACAGCTGAAAACGTTGTTGGATTTATTCCAATGGACCCTGTAGAACTATTGCTGTCGATGGTTTTGCTGTACCAAAATACATTTAAACTTGATGTAAGATAGTTAACAAAGTTTTGATAATAGAAATTTCTAAGATTAGTATCTTCGAGTAAAGGCAATACAGTATTATCAATTATTCCCTGGATATCTGTTTGTGTTACGTATGAAAAAGATGTTCCGGCAGTGTAAGTTTGTTGATATATTACCCCGTCGTCTGCAAACAAGTTTGTTGACGAATATTTTCCTGTAGGATCAGTTAAATCAAAATATCTGCTGATGCCGCTGCTAGTTCTGTTAATTGCTTTAACTTTTGTTACTTGCAAATTTGCTGCCAATGGACTAATGTTATAATCTTCTCCAGTAACCATACGATTTTGTGTATAATATGTTTGTGGAGCATTGGTCTTAATGCTTGCATTTGTTTCTGATTGTGAAGCATTAGTAACCGATGTTGCTAAACTTAAAGACAGCGACAATGTTTGTGTTTGTCCGGTTGCACTTGTATAAGGTATACTAATTAATACATTGACAATATCCGCAGGAGTAATAGTATATGCTAGATTATTACTAACTCTGTAGTAAATTCTAAATTCGCCTAATGGTAAATTGCCAAATGTACCATCACTAAAAGCTAAGGTTATTGCATCGTTTGCTTTAGTCAACGCACTATAAATTGTTTTGTTTTTTTGATTTAAACTATTATAGATTACATTGTTGCCGGTTAAGGCTGGTACTTGTGTCCATAAGGTATTTTCAAGACCGGTACTCTGATTTAATGAGTATAACCATACATCTGTATTATTGATATTTTGTGTGGCCACATCGATTGTTTCATTGCTACTGGGATTTGTAACTGTAAATGTTCCAGTGTTTAGTGTTCCTTGAACAAAATTAAAAAAGAATCCTGTACCCGGACTACCTGCACCATATCCATCATCAGTGTACACGCAGGCAATATTATTTCCAATCTTTGGTGCTTCTTCATAGATAAAAGTTTCACCGTTAAATGTAGTACTAGTGATTTCAAAATTCATCGATCGACCAGCTACTGTTTTTGTAAATCCGTATATAGGAACATCTGTATTTGTTGTATTAAATCTATATTGTGCAGTTGGTATTCCGTAGATTGTTGCAGAATCTGCTGGATTTCCAAACTGTTGTGTTTGAGGGAATGTAGCATTGATCACTTTAATAAACTGATCATACCAGTTTGGATTACTCGAATCGTTCCAAGTAATATACTGTCCTGATAAATTTCTGCCATTGCTATCAATAACATTTTCAGTTGTTTGGATTGTATTAAATTTTAATAATCCTCTGGCTGCAACGTTTCTGCTAGGGTTATAGCTAACCAATCGAGCCAGTCTTAAAATGCTATCGCGGCGTTCGGCAAGCTCTAAAAAGTTTTCACGTGCATTTAAATCCACACGAAATGCTATACTTTGTCCAACAAATGCTATTAAATCAACTAGGGCTAGGTACTCTGAACTTTCAATATAATCGTTAAAATCTTCTGGAAAATTTGTACGGATATAGTCAATCATTGTACGACGAAGATTGTCAAAATCGTAGCTAGAAAAATCGGCGTTACGGAAACTTTGATATATTTTTTGCCAGTCTTCTGCCAATAATAGATTATTTTGTCTAGCTGTTGAACTCATGATTGATCCTAATAAGTGTATTTATTGTTTAAAATTAACTACATATATTATTACTTTGATACGATATTGTTTGCTTGATCGAACTTTAATCTTATGTTTTCTGATAGATTATACGGAACATATGTTAGCGTATATTCAATTTGTATACCAGTATCATACCCAGTTATAACTACGTTACTTGCTTGAACACGTGGATCAAAATTAACAATTTCGTTGACATTTTGTAGAATAATACCTTTAACTTGCTCTGTTAGAGGCTCAAATAATAAGTCCCATATTGCACAGCCAAATGTTGGTTGCATTAGTCTTTCACCTTGGCGCACATAGAAATGGTTGAGTAAATCTTGTTTGATTAATTCAAAATCATATAATGCAAAATTTTGATTAGCAGTGTTTACTGTGCTAAACCCGCGATACATCTGTGGACCTACCTGGGTAGGATTAGGACGTGCTGGTAATGTTAGTGTGTTATATAAGCTCATGATGTGCTTCCGTTTGCGGGAGTATTCCCTTTATATTTTGTAAATGTATCTGTTGCTGTTGTATACTGTTTCCACTTAGCCGGGGTTGGTTGTTTTGGTGCTGCGGCTGCGGCAGGTGCAGGTGTACAACTCTTAGGGTCTAAATTTTCATGGCCGGCCCATGGCTCAGCAAGGGGTACTCGAGCTGCTTTAGGGGCTGCGGCTGCGGCGGCTGCTACCGCACTTACTTCGGACGAACCGCCTCCACCTGCCGGTTTAGACCAATATGATGCTCCTGATTGCATCCATCTTGCGCCTGCTTTAAGATTAAGGTCTGTACCTGATGTAATATTAGTAGTAGTTCCGCTTTTAATGTTTGCTGAACCAGCAGCATCAATTTTTCCATCTTTTCCTACTTTAATTTCAAGATTGTTAACTGTTTGTGCAAAAATTGCCTTGGCATTTAAATTAATGTTATTAGTCGCAGTAAAATTAATATCTCGATCAGCAGTAAAATTTAAATCGTTTTTAGTATGTACACTAATACTATCATTTGCATAGATGTCTATTTTGCCGTTGCTAGTTAATTCGATCCATGTTGTGCCACGTGCATTGCCGATATAAATTAAATCTTCACTGTTGTGTAACAGTATTTGATGACCGGTTCTAGTACGAATACGCACAAGCTCATTGTGGGGAATTGTTGGATCACCTGTTGTATCTCCGGATTCAACTGCAGCATACTCGGGTGGTCCAGAACTAGCAGGAGTTTTGCGAGTAAATGCTTGGTCGCCATCGTCCATAACAAATGTTGCACCACCGAGTCGACTAACTGGAGCATTGGTAACGACATATTCCGGTTTGCCATAATTTCCAGTATTAGCACCTGGGCGTTTATCTAAGGGACCAGGTGTTGATATTCCAAATACCATCGATGGTGATTCACGTCTAGCACTACTGGTTGTTATTCCGCGAATATCATCTAATATTAAACCTTGTGTGGTTAATATTGCAGCTAACGGACTAGTTGGTTTAAGTACTTGTTCGGGATCGCCGACTTGAGTATTTGTTAATTTGTTGTATTCTCCTGCTGGTACTCTTCCATTGTTTCCTGCAGCATCTGGAGTGGGGTTTTCAACAACTTTTTGTGTTGCTGGATTACCCGGAATCATAAAATTCATCGATTCGTCTGGGATGCATCCAAACCAATAACCCCTTTTTGGATCCCCATCGATAAACATAATAACTACAGTTGCACCCACATCTGGCGGGGCCATCCACATTCCGTAACTCTGTTGAGTATTAGTATAATTATCAGGATCTTGTTTAATAAAATTTACACTAGTTACTCCATAAAATGGACTCATGTATTTCACTTGATGATAGACACTTTGTGTTCCCGTACTGCCGGAGGGTCTTAGAATTTCAACTTCTAATGTACCCATATATGTTGGATCATTATTACTAATAACTTTAGCAATAAAGGGACCAGGACGACCGTCTGGACTAGTTGCAGAACTACGTGTTGAATCAGTATTTGTCATAATTACATGCTTCCGTCTGGGTAACCATTAAGATCGCTTGCATTAACCGTTCCGTCAGTCTTATACGTTGCCTTCCCGGGTGCTGGAGTATTAGTATTTGCAACTTGGTCTGGGGTGGCAATGATTGGGTTATCTTGATTTTTTCTTCTCCGCAATCGTAATACTTGTGTAAACACACCGCTTCTAAATCTATGAGTCGCATAGATAACTTGATAGAATCCGTTAAATTGAAGGACTGGCGCATCTTTACTTACAGTAGCAAAATTATAAAGTCCGGTAGATTGATTAAGATCCAGCGGGCTTCTAAAATGTACTTTAATATCAACTTCCCCACTTTGATGGTTAACTGAGCCATCAAGGTTTAAATTTTTAAACTGTGTTGGTTTTGCATTATATGTCCCTGTTCCGCTATGTGCAATATAATACGGGTCGCCTATAATTTCTAAATCCATGTTAACCATATCTGTACTATCATTTAAAATTTGATTAAATTGCATAGCTGCACGGGATGCCATGGTTGAATTTCCACCACCACCTTTGAGATCCGAAGGAAAACTATAATTAGTAAATTCTTTAATGTCAGGGGATATACCAGGAATTGTTGGTGGAGTTACTCCGGGCGATGTGCCTGGTTCTGGCACTGTTACGTCTTCAGGACCGCCACTAGATTGTCCAGTAAGTTGTGCATCTTGACCTCGTTTAAATCCATCGGCAGATAATTTTTGAGCATATCCTGCATTAAATTCTATATTAAAATTAATAATGTCTACATTTTTTCCAGTATAGATATATTCGTAAGACTTTACAATTTGTTTTTCCAATGCAGTAAATCCAGGTGCTTGTGTATTATTTGCAACTAACGCACTGCCGTGTACTTTCCAAGGAACAACACGATATACAATTATATCCGGTAGTGTGCCTGTACTTGGAAGATTACTATTATCCTGTGTAATGTATCGAACACATTCAATTCTCCACCAATTTCTATAACCTTCGGGTGTTAACTGAGTAGCATCTAGTGTCTTTCCAGGAAACATGCTTTGCAATAATACTTGATTAATAGCGTTTGGTATATCTGAATTTTGTGTAAATTTAAAATCACTTTCTTTGTAATTAACCACCATGTTGCCACGAATTACTTGTTTAGAAGTTTTATTGTAAACAACACTATCATTACTTACTGGAATATTCCCTTTATTATCTACACTAAACGGCATTTCTGCTTTTCCAAGCGCATTACACTCGCTTGTTTGGATCAATTGGCCGCTTTTTTTGTCACGGGTTACACCTAGCTGAGCAAACAATGTTTGTTGGCTTGAAACTGATTGACTAGCAGTTGTTGCCCCGTCAGATGTTGTTGATGCTGGCGAGGTGGACGCTGATCCCGGAATAGGAAATAGAATTATATATTCAACGTGCGGAACTGCTGTAGTTTTATCTTTTACCAATTGTAATGAATGCGAATTCACTGCAACTTGCAAACTTTTTTCCCCGGTTTGTAACATTTCTTGAACAGTTATTCCTTTAATTGATACATCGGTTTTTAATTTAATATGCTTGTTGCTCATCCCTTCTGAGTTATATGGCATTGCCTGTACTTGATACACAGTACCATTTTGATTAGTCTTTGAAGTAAGTTTTACAAATCTAAAAGGAATATATCGAGTTGTTCCTGGAATATTAGACATAATACCAAGTTCAGTGTTACCGCGAAATTGAATTGTTAATAAGAATGGAGCAGATCTCCAGTTAGGGTGACCATAATTTTGGGCAGCAGTTTGCAATGCAATTGCAAACATTCCCATACTGTATGGTTCTGTTATTGTAAATGTAAATTTTCCTTGTACATTAGTATTGGTTCCTTTTTCACTACCTAATAAACTTTTTAATTCTAAATTATCAATAAAGAAATCAAAACTACCGTAGGCGGTTTGAATTCGATTACTAGGATCAGCATTTGCAGATTTACAAACGATTGGCAGTTTTCTTCCGGTAGTATAACCAGCAGAATTATAAGTGTCGATATTCATCGCACTAATGCTTAACACATAATCATATGATGCGTAATTAAATAACGGATTAGTAAGTGGAAGTTTTACACCATTGACGGTTTGGAATAATCCAGTAAGTGCTTGTAATAACCCAGTACCTTGTGATATACCAGCACTAATTCCGCTAGCTGGCCCAGTGTCAGAAACTGTAGGAGAAGTTGTGCTAGATGCGGTCGTAGCCCCAGTAGAAGTATCTGCCATCTTAGGTACCTAAAGCTCCAGTTAGTTCACTATTTTTACAAATATAAATTTGTGTTCCTGGAACAAAATCAAGTATTGGATCTTGAAGAACATCGAGATTTCGTTGAATAAAGACCCACCATAATTTAGCATCACCGTATAAGTCGAATGCCAACAAATCGGGTCGATAGGTATATTGTGGTTGTATTGTATATAGGTAATCATCTACACTAGAACTAACTGGTCTAATTTTTAGTATATCTAAATAACCGTTTGTAATTGGGGTAGTGTACCAAGGACTATTGTTTGCGTATATAGCTGACATGTTAAATATATCCAAATGGGTTAGTTAAATATCCGCCTTCAACAAATCTATCAAGGCTAAAGTTACGAGCACTTTGACGACTGTAAACTGGTTGGACTGTCACAGTGAAAGAACTTTTTGTTGGAACGTAGCTTGTGCCGCCGCTTGTTGATCCGCCTGCGCCAAACAATGCGCCAATTGCTGCAACTTGCCCTACACCGCCTGCTACTTCGCTAACAATGTCGGTCACTCCAGCAATGCCGCCGCCAAATACTCCGCCAATCGTACTGGCTAATGCTGCGGTTTGGTCTGCAACACCTTCAATAACACCAGCTGCACTACCGACTACCGGAACACCAATATAATCGCACTTGTCATCTAGTGTTGACTGAAAAGCAGTCACAACGCATGGGACATTTTTAAATACATAGTTCCCGTATCCGTTTAACATAATAACTGGTGGTGGATTGCCTGCCTTAGGATCATTTCCTGTGAACATTTTGGTTAAACTACGTAAATAATGCACGGCTGCAATCCAGTATAACCCTTGAGTTGGATCTTCAACATTCATCGGTGCGGTGATTGTAATAGCACCAGGATCACTATGCTGAAATCCTCTAAAGCCATAGTTTGTATGTACTGTATCGATATTTGTATAAGTTGCAGCACTTGCTATTGTAATGCTAGGAGTATATGGGAATATTAAGCCGCCGGCATCCTGGAGAGGTTTAAGAACAGGGCTAGTTTGAAAGCTAGGCCACGATGGGAGACTCAATCTGACACGCCAATCATTAGCAGCAGGATCATTTGCAAATTGGGCAGCAGCAACATATAAATCACCTGCGATTTCGCCAGCACTTGGTAGATCGATGGCTCTTAATGCACCTGCAATTCCACCACCGCCACTAAATCCAGCAGAAACCGCTGATGCAAGATTTGATACAGAATTAACAGCACCTGCAGCCGTTGCAACAGCGTTAGTAGAGGCAGCTAGAATATTTGTTACAGCCATAATGAAATCCTTTTTGGTATAATATTTAGTTGACTTTTTAAAGTGCGTAGTTTATAATTAGACATCCGGAGAATACAAACCCATGGCAACAAAAGTAAATTACCTAAACAACAAGGATATGTTGTTAGAAATACATCGATCAAAAACATCATACTGTGTGTTTACCAAACCAGAATATCACCAATATGACATTATTTTACCCAGTTTAGACAAGATAAACATACGAACAATAGCAGAAGCTAAACGTAATCAAGCTAAAAGATTAGGCGATGCTGAATATCAGCGCCGCAAAGCGTTGGGTGAAAAAGTTAAACAAGCCGATACTGAAGTAGATTATAAGAAAATCGCCAAAACAGATTTAGTATTCCGTATTATGAGTTTTGATCATATTCCATTAAACAACACTCGCAAAAAAAATCCAAAAAGTTTAGCCGATCATCGTGATAAGGTCAACTTTCCGCCATTTCAACATTGGAAATTCAATGGCGAAGACGAGCTAGTTTGCGTAGGTAAGAGTCATTGGAAGGGTGATCTAGTCAAGGGAAAATTTGACAAAGATGCAGGCCAAATTACTCCAACTCTAGCAAGAATGATGTTAAAATTATGTGAGAGATATGCTACTCGCGGCAACGTTCGTGGCTACACATACAATGACGAAATGAAGGGTCAAGCTATTTTGCAGTTAACACAAATTGGATTACAATTTGATGAAAGCAAATCGGATAATCCGTTCGCTTACTTTACTGCGGCAGTAACTAACTCTTTTGTTCGTGTTATCAATATTGAAAAACGCAATCAAAATATTCGCGACGATATCTTAGAAATTAACGGTATGAATCCAAGTTATAGTAGAACTGGTGCAGGCGAACACGAAGCTGCACTTAAACGATTTAATGAGGAAGCTGGTGAATGAGTAATTTGACCCCAAAATGTATAAATAAAACTATACACTTTGGATTAAAATATGTTTATCTATAAAATTATCGTTAATAATAATGTTTATATAGGACTTGATACTAAACCGTCCTATAAGTTATCACGCTGGAAAAAACATTGTGATGAAGCAAATACTAGATGTAAAACAAAATTACATAAAGCTATGAATATGTATGGCATAGAAAATTGTGTAGTTGAGATTATAAAAGATAATTTTAAGTCGATTGGGGAACTTGCATTATCCGAAATTGACTATATTAAACAATACGATTCTTATAAAAATGGGCTTAACTCTACCCCCGGTGGTGATGGCTTAGGCAGACACGATTTAACTTTACTGTCGTTAGCAGATATAGAAAAGATCAAATCTGCATTAGGTGAGCACTTTAGCAATTATAATAAAAATATCAAGTGGGCCGGAACTACAAAAGTTGATAGGAAATTATTAACTAAACATTTACATACTGAAGAAATTTATCAAAAAAAATCTAATACTCTTAAAAAATTCTACAAAGCAAATCCAGATATTGCAAAAACAAAAGCAATAGGAATTAAAAAATGGCAATTAGAAAATCCAGAAGAAATGAAGGAACGTAATCGAGTTAATTCATTAAAAGGAGCCGCAAAGGTTTCGAAGAGATTAAAGGTTGAACTCGAGACTGGAGAGGTGTTATACTATTCAAGTAAGAGTGATTTCCAAAGAAAAACAGGCCAATGGGCTAATACTATTATACGAAAAACTCAAGAAGGTATTTTCTATAATGGATATAAAATATGGGAAGAAAAATGAACGAGAAGATTAGAGCACTTGCTGAACAGGCTGGTATAGGATTTACCTTATGGGACGATGGTGGCAGAGAAATGATAGACAACTATACTCCAGAAGAACGATTGGAGAAGTTCGCCGAGTTATTGTTTAATGAAATCGCTAATACGGCTGTAGTTAGCGACGGCATGTTTAACGGAAACGAGCGTCGTTTATCTGTGGAACTACGGTTAGGTGATATGGTTAAGAAAATTTCAGTTTTCGGAGTTAAAGAATGAGCAACTTGTTCAAGAAGGTTGCGTGTATGACCG
>Ga0164297_10004471_pt1 | contig 12487 bp, 9 predicted proteins | sample GEODES058metaG_FD_113539 | JGI IMG/M metagenome (GOLD analysis project Ga0164297, IMG submission 113539) | Dystrophic lake water microbial communities from Trout Bog Lake, Wisconsin, USA - GEODES058 metaG | ecosystem: Environmental > Aquatic > Freshwater > Lake | place: USA: Trout Bog Lake... | reverse complement strand
CCTGCTCTGACACCAGCTTGACGTGGATGCGAGCCTGATCGTTGGCGTTCTTCAGGTCGTAGATCAGCTGGGCCAAGTCCTCAATGGAGTAAATGTCGTGGTGTGGCGGCGGCGAGATAAGCCCAACGCCCGGGGTCGAGTGACGGGTCTTGGCGACCCAGGGGTAGACCTTGGAACCGGGCAGCTGACCACCCTCACCAGGCTTGGCACCCTGCGCCATCTTGATCTGGATGTCGTCGGCGTTCACGAGGTAGCGACTGGTGACACCAAATCGTCCCGAGGCCACTTGCTTGATAGCGCTGCGACGGTTGTTGTTCGGGTCCGAGGTGTCGAATCGTTCTTCGTCTTCGCCACCTTCACCGGTGTTGGATTTGGCGCCCAAACGGTTCATCGCGATAGCGAGGGTCGTGTGGGACTCCTCGGAAATCGAGCCGTAGGACATGGCGCCCGTGGAGAATCGCTTCACGATTGACGAGACTGGTTCGACCTCGTTGATGTCGATCGGCGGACCCACCGGAACGAACTGCAGCAACGAACGCAACGTCACGTTGGCCGCCGCCTGTTCATTAATCAAGGAGGTGTACTCCTTGAAAATGTCGTAGCGCTTCTCGCGAGTGGCGTGCTGGAGCTTCTGCACCGTCCGTGGGTTGAACAAGTGAACTTCACCGTCACGGCGCCACTGGTAGTCACCGCGGTTACGCAGCGCTACCGCCTGACCACGCTGGGCCAAGTAGGCCTGCGCGTGCTGGTCGAGCAGGCCCTGCGCGAGGTGCTCGAGGGTCACACCGCCAAATCGTGAGGTAAAGCCCGGGAAGTAGGGGGTCAAGATGTCGGCGTCGATACCCACGGCTTCGAAGAGCTGGCTGCCCACGTAACTCGCGACCGTCGAGACACCCATCTTGGACATGACCTTGACGATGCCCTTGGTCATGGCCTTGGCGTAGTGATAACGCGCTTCTGCCTGGGTGAGGCCGGCAATGTCACCATTCGTGACCAGGTGGTCAATAGTTTCGTAGGCCAAGTAGGGGCAGACCGCCGATGCGCCAAAACCGAGGAGGAGCGCCACGTGGTGCACCTCTCGGATGTCGCCCGCCTCAACGATGATGGCGGCAGAGGTCCGGAGGTGCTCGGCGACCAAACGGTGGTGCACGGCCGAGGCGGCAATCAAACTTGGGATTGGCGCGAGGTCGACCGAGGTGTTGCGGTCCGACAGGATCACGATGGTCGAGCCGGAACGGACCAGGCTGACGACCTCATCACACAGTGCATCAATGGCGTGCTTGAGGCGAACGCCAGCGGCGTCGGCACCGTGGGCGTCGAACAGGAGATCGACGACGGAGGTCTTAAAGTTCCAACCCTCCCCCGCTTCGTGGATGTAACGGAGCTTGGCCAGTTCTTCCACGCTCAGCACGGGCGTCGGCAGGGCAATCTGGTGACAGTGCGCTGGCGATTCGGTCAACAAGTTGTCCTCGCCGCCAATGGTGACGCGGGTGCTGGTCACGAGCTCTTCTCGAATGGCGTCGAGCGGTGGGTTGGTGACCTGGGCGAAGAGCTGGGTGAAGTAGTCGAACAGCGGTCGATTCTTCTTCGACAGCGCCGGGAGGGCGGCGTCGGAGCCCATGGAACCAATCGGTTCCTCGCCTACTTGCGCCATTGGCTTGACGATCAAGCGGACGTCCTCGTCGGTGTAACCGAAGGCCAGCTGACGCTGCAGCACGGAGGCGTAAGAGGGGGTGAGCATGACACGCGGCTCGAGCTCATCCAGGGAGAGCTGATGCTGATCAAGCCACTCACCATACGGAGCACGGGCGGCGAGATCGGCCTTCAGTTCCGTATCGTCGATGATGCGTCCCTGTTCGATGTCAACGAGGAATACGCGACCGGGCTGGAGGCGACCCTTGCGCTCGATGTTGGCCGGGTCGATGTCGACCACGCCGACCTCGGATGAGAAGATAACGCGCTGGTCCTTGGTGACCCAGTAACGAGCCGGGCGCAGACCGTTGCGGTCGAGCACCGCGCCAACGACCTTGCCGTCGCAGAACGTCACTGAGGCCGGTCCGTCCCACGGCTCCATCAGGGCGGCGTGGTAGCGATAGAAGTCACGGCGGTCCTTGGACATCGCAGTCGACTTCTCCCAGGCTTCGGGAATCATCATCAAGATGGCGTGCGGGAGGGAACGGCCACTCTGAACGAGTAGTTCCACGACTTCGTCGAAGGAGGCCGAGTCACTCATCTGGGGCGTAACAATGGGCGTCAGTTCCGACACCGGGACGGGCAGCAGGTTACTCTGGAGCGTGGTTTCGCGGGCCGTCATCCAGTTCCGGTTACCGCGAACGGTGTTGATCTCACCGTTGTGGGCGATGTAGCGAAAGGGCTGGGCGAGGTCCCAACGGGGCATCACGTTCGTCGAGAAACGACTGTGGACGACGGCAATGGCCGCGGCCAAGCGCTCGTCACGCAAGTCGTCGAAGTAGGAGCGCAACTGCGGCGAAGACAGCATGCCCTTGTAAATGAGCACGTTCGGGGCGCACGACGAGGCGTAGACGTTGTGACGGTGCTCAACAATCTTGCGAGCGCTGAACATCGCCCGTTCCAGGTGCACGGAGGAGTCCGTGGTGGTGACGAGCTGTTGTGCGAAATAGGGCTCGGTTGCCGACGACGTTGGTCCGAGAATGGCCGAGTCGACCGGTACGTCGCGCCACGCCAACGTGGTCAAGCCGAGGGCGGCGAACTGCGTCTCGATAGCCACGCGAATGTCGGCCGGTGCGTCCTTGGGGATCATCCAGAAGCCAATGCCGTACTCCCCCGCCGGAGGAACAGTAACGTCGAATACGTCACGGATGAATGAATCGGGCATCTGCAGGAGAATGCCCGCACCGTCACCACTGGCCACGTCAGCGCCGGTAGCGCCTCGGTGCTCCAGATTTTCGAGGATGGTCAGTGCGTCGTCGACCGTGCGATGGCTCGCGGCGGCGGTCAAGTCGGCGACCATGCCGACGCCACAGGCGTCGTGCTCGAAGGCGGGGTCGTAGAGAGAGTGGATGGTCTGTGTCATGTGCGTTACCTTTCGGGGCAACGCTGACCCGCAGCAATTATAGCGAGGGCTCTCAACGATGTCGTAACGACCTACGATGTCGTCATGACGAGAAGGCGAATTGGCGTTGTGGGCGCCGGCATTATTGGGCTCAATTCCGCCTACGCCCTGTCGCGCGAGGGGCACGACGTCGTGGTGTTTGACCCCGCCCCTGCGCGAGGGGCAACGTATGCCGCCGCCGGCATGCTGGCACCGTCGGCTGAAATTGCGCCGGGTGAAGAACGTAATTACGAACTGCAACGAGACGCCGTTAATCGATGGCGGATACTCGCGCAGCAGCTGGTCGAAGATGGCGCTGGTCACGTCGCACTTCACGACGTTGGCACCCTTCTCACGGGATGGGACGCGAGCGACCGGCGCCTGGTGCAGCAGTCGGCCGAGGTTCTACGTCAGTTCGGTGTGGCCACACCATTGGTCACCAGAGACGAACGCCCCGACGCGTTCACGGGCCTCAGCGACCGAATCACAGCCGGCATATGGCTGGCGGGTGACGCCTGGCTCGACCCTGACGAGGCCGTGGCGACGTTGACGACTGCGCTGGTCAATGCCGGCGTGAGCATCGTCCGCGAAGCAGTCGAAGAGACCGTACAAAATGGCCCGCGCCGTCGCGTGACCACGGCTACCGGCTCTGACGAGTTCGACGCCGTCATCTTCGCTACCGGAGCAGCGCCGACGGTGAGTGGCCTAAAGCCTCAAGAATCGGTTCGATCAATCCGTGGCGTCACCGTGCGACTACAGGGGCTTGATCGACTCGGTCAACCGATGGTCCGCAGTTTTGTTCGCGGTCGCCCTTTCTATCTCGTGGGTCGGCACGACGGCTACTGCGTCGTCGGCGCCAGTGCGGAAGAAAAGGCCACGGCCAGCATTGAAACGGGCGAGTTCTACCGACTTCTCCGTGATGCCCTCGACGTGGTGCCCGCACTGGAAACGGCGTCGTGGCTCGAAACTCGGTTGGGCCACCGCCCTGTGGCCCCGTCGGGAGAACCATTTTTTGAGAGCAACATCGCCGAGCGCTGGGCGTGGTCATCGGGCCACTATCGCCACGGCGTGACCTTGGCGCCACTGGCCGCCACCTGGGCCGTCTCCTTCGTGCAAGGATTAGACCATGTTGGTTAATGGCCTCCAAGCCCGCGAATTTGCGGGAATGACCGTGGAGGAGCTGCTCCAGGCCAAGGGCATTGTGCCGCGGGGCGTGGCCGTGGCGCTCAACGGCAGCGTCGTTCGCCGCAGCGAGTGGTCCTCAGTTCGCGTCAGCGAGGGCGACGCCATCGAAATCGTTACCGCCGTCGCCGGCGGTTGAGACACCAAGGTCTCGGTCGCTTCGACTAGGATTACTACCTCGCGGGCTGTGGCTTAGTTTGGTCTAGAGCGCTCGGCTGGGGGCCGAGAGATCGGGAGTTCAAATCTCCCCAGCCCGACCACTCCCCTCGTTCTTAGTTTCTAAGAATCGAGGTCGTCGCTGGTGTTGCGATGCTTACCTTGGTGTTAAACCCCGACCACATCAAGGTGTAACTTCCTTGAGAGGCAACGCTCTGCGTCATGGCCACGGGCTTCGTCGGCAGACCGGCGGTCACGTAGAGCGTGACGTTTCCGGCTGGGCCATTCGCGCTGGCTGCCACTTTTCCGAGTAACTCGATAACGTGCGCGCCGTGGAATGTTGTCACGGGCCCCACGGAGGTGAATGCACCAAAGTCCATGCCCTCAGTGCTGGTGGCCAACGTTAGGCCGGATACTGCAGAGGCGTAGTTCGAGTTGTTGTGGGGCAAAATGAACCACCTATTCGCTTCGGTGGCCGCTGAACTCACCGTCACGCCGTAGGTGTTCTCTAGGGACGCCGCATTAGCCTTTAAATAGAGCGTCTTCGTGGCGTCAACATAGACAATGTTGAACGAGAGGCCATTGTTCGTCACGAACGATTGCTGGGTGCTCTGTGCGCCAAAGGTGATGTGTTCATTAATCGAGACGCCGTTGACGGTCCCGGTGATCGCCCCGTGGAACGAGTGCACGCCCAGGACGAAGGCCTTGGCCGCAAACGCCAACTTGTGGGCCTCAGCGCGAGTCGATGGCGTAGCGGCGTCAGACGCACTGATGCCGGCGAAGGTCAGGATTGACACCGTGGCACTCAGCAGTAATGGTTGTAGGCGCCGCATGGGGACTCCGATCAGAATTGATGTAGTGGCATCAGTCTGACACGGCGTCGAACTGATTGCTTACAGGGTTTCGGGAGCCACCACGTCGCAGAACAGTGTGCCTAGTCCTTCGATGCTCGTCTCTATCGTGTCGCCAACGGCGAGAAAGCGCGGCGGCTTCATGCCCTGGCCCACGCCGTGGGGCGAACCAGTGAAGATGAGGTCACCGGGAAAGAGCTCCACGCGGTGTGAAAGGTAGGAAACAATCTCAGCCACGGAGAAGACCATGTCGCTCGTGCGTGAATCCTGGTAGGTAACGCCCGAGACGGCGCAGGTGATTGCGAGGTCGTCGGCCGAGGCCACTTCGTCGGTGGTGGTAATCCAAGGACCCACTGGGCCAAAGTTCTGCCACGACTTGCCGAGCGAAAACTGGGCCGGGTTTCCGGCCATTTGCAGTCCGCGGTCCGAAATGTCCTGACCCACGCAGAAACCCGCGACGGCCGTGAGCGCAGTGGCTTCGCTGATGCTGCGGCCACCACTGCCAATGACAATGACCATCTCGGCTTCCCAGTCGGTCGTTTCCGACACTCGCGGAACATGGGCGTGCTGACCAGCGAGAGAGGACTGAAACTTGGTGAAGATCATTGGCTGGCTGGGGTTGGCGAGACCCATTTCGTGGGCGTGCGTGCGGTAGTTGAGACCAACAGCGAACACCTGGCGGGGGTCATCGACGACCACGCCTAGACGTTCGTCGCGCTGGAGTTCCTCGAGCTGCGTCGCGGAGGGCGCGAGATCAGCGAAGGAGTTAGCGAGGGCGCGAACGTCGTCGAGGCGACCGAGGACGCCGCGCACCGATGAGGGAAGGGTGCCGTTCGAGGCTTCGTGAATGTCGATAAAGCCTTCGGCGACAGCCAAAGAGGCACATCCATTGATATTTGCGATTCGCACAGGAGACTCCAGCTTCGTTGCGGGTTTCATCAATTCTAGGCGTGATGAGCTGCCGATAAAGACTCGTTGAAGAGGTTTCACTCCTACACTGAGGCGACCAAAGGAGTAGTCGTGTCGCAACTTTTCAGTTCTCTTTCACTTCGTAACGTGACCTTTTCCAATCGGCTCTGGGTGAGTCCGATGTGCCAGTACTCCGCCACTGACGGTGTCGTTGGCGACTGGCACCTCGTGCACCTCGGCGCCTTAGCCACTGGCGGAGCCGGTCTGGTAATGGCGGAGGCGACGGCGGTGGTCCCTGAGGGGCGTATTTCGGTCGGGTGCCCTGGTCTGTGGAACGACGACCAGGTTGCGGCGTGGCGTCGCGTGACAACGTTTGTGCACACGCAGGGCACGCTCATCGGCGTCCAGCTCGCACACGCCGGACGAAAGGCCTCTACCTTGCGCCCCTGGGACGGTCACATGGCCGACGAGGGGCACGGGGGCTGGCAGGCCGTGGCGCCGAGTGCAGTGCCCTTTGAGGGCTACCCCACCCCGCGGGCGCTGACGCTCGAAGAAATTCAGGAGTTGCCGAGTGCCTTCGTGGCAGCCGCCCAGCGCGCCGAAGACGCTGGATTCGACGTTCTGGAAATCCACGCCGCTCACGGGTATTTACTCCACGAGTTCTTGTCGCCACTGTCTAATCAGCGCAACGACGAGTATGGCGGCGCGCTGGAGAATCGCATGCGCTTGCTACTCGAGGTCGCCACTGCGGTGCGCGCCGCGTCACCCCTCCCGTTGTTCGTTCGCATCTCCGCGACGGACTGGACGGAGGGCGGCTGGGATCTGGCGAGCTCCGTGGCGTTGGCGAAGGCGCTCCGTGAAGTCGGCGTCGACCTGATTGACGTGTCCTCAGGGGGCAATGTCGCGAACGCCGCCATTCCCGTCGCTCCGGGCTACCAGGTTCCTCTGGCGGCCGAGATTCGCGCCAAGGCCGGTATTGCGGTCAACGCCGTTGGTCTCGTAACCACGGCCGCCCAGGCCGAAGCGATCATTGCCTCCGGCGAAGCGGACGCCGTGATGGTGGCCCGCGCGGTCATGCGCAACCCCCGTTGGCCGCTGGCGGCCGCCGAGGAGCTCGGCGACGTTATCGACTGGCCCCGACAGCTCGAGCGAGCACGCACACTCCCCCGCCGCTAGGCCGCGTTAGTCGTCACTCGACGCGTGGGTGTCCATCAATCCCGAGATCATGTTGACCACCGTCGGGTCGGTCAGGGTCGTCACGTCACCGAGTGATCGGTGTTCGGCAACGTCACGCAACAGGCGTCGCATGATTTTGCCCGACCGCGTCTTGGGCAGTTCTGGCGTCATGATGATCTGGCGCGGCTTAGCGATTGGACTGATTACCTTGGCGACGTGGTCACGAAGCTCCTTGATGACGTGGGCGTGGTCCTTGTTGGCGTCTTCAGCGCTCAGTTTCAAGGTGACGAAGGCGACAATTGCCTGACCGGTCGTTTCGTCGGAGGCACCGACGACTGCGGCCTCAGCAACGGCGTGGTGGCCGACGAGGGCGTGCTCAACTTCCGTCGTTGAGAGGCGGTGACCGGAGATGTTCATAACGTCATCGACGCGACCCAAGAGCCACAGGTCGCCGTCTTCGTCACGCTTAGCGCCGTCACCGGCGAAGTACATGCCCTCGAAGCGGCTCCAATACGTTTCCTTAAAGCGTTGGGGGTCGCCGTAGATGCCGCGCGTCATTGACGGCCAGGGCTGGGTGATGACGAGGTAACCACCTTCACCATTGCCCACACTGTTGCCGTCGTTGTCCACGACATCGACACTGATACCGGGTAGCGCACGCATGGCGGCGCCGGGCTTGGTTGCTGAAATGCCCGGCAGCGGGGCAATCATCAAGGCGCCGGTCTCGGTCTGCCACCACGTGTCCACAATCGGGCAGTTGTTGCCACCGATGTGTTCGCGGTACCACATCCAGGCCTCTGGATTGATGGGCTCGCCCACTGAACCGAGGATGCGCAGCGAGGAGAGATCGTGCTCGGCGGGAATCTGGTGGCCCCACTTCATCAGCGTGCGAATGGTCGTCGGCGCGGTGTAGAGCATCGTGACTTTGTACTGCTCGATGATGGTCCACCAGCGGTCCTTGCCGCCCGAATCGGGTAGGCCTTCGTAGAGGACCTGGGTGACGCCATTGATCAGTGGTCCGTACACGATGTAGCTGTGGCCGGTGATCCAGCCAATGTCGGCGGCCGTCCAGCAGATGTCGGTCTCGGCCTTGGTGTCGAAGACGAGGTTGTAGGTGGTCGCGACTTGGGTCAAGTAACCACCGGTCGTGTGGTAGATGCCCTTGGGCTTGGCGGTCGTTCCCGAGGTGTACATGATGAATAGCGGGTGCTCTGAGGGGAACGATTCGGCGACGTGTGTCGTGCTCTGACGGGGCACAATGTCGTGCCACCACACGTCTCGTCCTTCGACCCAGTTGACATCACCCTTCGTGCGCTGAACAACGAGGACAGCCTTGACGTTCGGGCAGGTCTCGAGGGCCTCATCGACGGCGGGCTTAAGCGGTGAGGCGACGCCGCGACGGAACGCGCCATCGGCGGTAACGACGAAGGTACAGTCGGCGTCTTGAATGCGACTGGAGAGGGCGTCAGCGCTAAAGCCACCGAAGATGACTGAGTGGGCCGCCCCGAGTCGGACAATGGCGAGCATGGCCACCACGGCTTCGGGAATCATGGGCATGTAGACGGCAACACGGTCGCCGGAGCGAACGCCCAACTCGCTCAGTGCATTGGCGGCCTGGCAGACCATGTCCTGTAGCTGGGCGTAAGTGATGGTGCGGGTTTCGCCAACGGCGTCGGCGACCCAGTGGAAAGCAACTTTGTCACCGCGGCCGGCGGCCACGTGACGATCGACACAGTTAACGCTGGCGTTGAGCGTGCCATCGGAGAACCAGCGGGCGAAGGGGATGTCCCATTCGAGCGTCTTGGTGGGGACGGTGTCCCAAGTCAGGCGATCGGCCTGTGTGCGCCACCAAGCGGGCGCGTCAGCACTGGCCTCTTCGTAGATGCCCGGCTGGGCGTTGGCTTGGGCTGCGAAGGCAGCCGAAGGAGCGAACGTACGCGATTCAGTGAGCCACGCTTCGAGTTTGGCTTCAGTCATTGTGTCCCCCCGGACGAAGTAGTTGGCGGAAAGTCGCCACGAATTGCAGATTAGCGAAGAACACACACCAGCCAGCGCCGCCTACGCGGTGCTGGCTGGTGTGTGCGATACATCAGTTGGTCGGCAGAACCGTCTTGCCCCAGGTGGAGTTGATGACGCCAGCGGCCGAGGCGTAGAAGGCGACGAGCGCGGTCAGCAAGCCGGTGTAGCCACCGAACTTCACTGCACCAGCGTGAGCCCCTACGGCGCCCCAGTTACCAATGGTCAGTGCCACGAAGGTAACGGTCAGGCAAAGGAACAGGACCATGAGGGCCTTGTTGACCTTGATTGCGCCAATGAACATGTACGCCGTGAAGATCGTCCATCCCAGCAAGAAAATACCCGTGGAGCCGTTGGCGCCGAAGGCCTTCTGGAAATTAACGAGTGCGTAGAGCGCCAGCCAGAACGCGCCGTAGGAGGTGAAGGCCACCGCCCCGAACGTGTTCTTGCGTACGAACTCCCACATACCGGCAAGCAGCTGTACGAAGCCACCGAAGCACAGAGCCAGCGAGAGAGCGGCTGCGACGCCGGCCCCACTCCACCAACCCGCGTTCGCGCTGCTCAGGCACATAGTTGTCATGGCAAAGGCCACGAGGCCTAATGGCCCCGGGTCAGCACATTTCACATCTTCCATTTGGTTCCCCCCAAAGTGGTCACTTCCACACCATTTGGTGCTGAAAAATGTTTAGTAAATGCGAGATTACTTACTGATTGGTAAATGGGGAACGCATGTGAAATTACGCACTTGCTAGGCGTCGATAGCTTCGCGGAACTCTCGAATGAACCGTTCAATATCGGTTGGTGTGGCGCCATCGAGAATGCGCTGGACAATTGCTGAACCGACGATGACGCCGTCGCTTACGACGGCCGTCTCGCGGGCCTGGTCTGGTGTTGTGACGCCGATGCCGACGTAGGCCGGAACATCGGAAACCTCGCGAATCGCCTCCACTACTCGGCCAGCGTCACCGCTGCCGGCCGCACGACCAGTGACTGCCATTCGTGCAGCGGCGTAACAGAAACCCTCAGTGGCCTTCGTGAGTGAAATAAAACGATCGGGAGTCGTGGAGGGCGCAACAAGGTAAATCGTGGCGATGTCGTTGGCCGAGCATGCCTCTCGCCACGATCCCGACTCTTCGAGCGTCAAGTCGGGCACGATGGCGCCGGTAATACCGGCGTCGCGCAGTAAGCCCGCGGAGCGTTCTTCACCAGCGTGGTGAAAGAGGTTGTAGTAGGTCATGGCGACGAGTGGGACGCCGAAGGACTGCTGGGATAGCTGACCACACGCGGAAGAGAGCGTGGTTCCTGCGTCGAGCGCGCGCAGACCGGCCTCTTGAATAACGACTCCGTCCATAAGGGGGTCCGAGAAGGGAATGCCGACTTCGATGGCGTCCGCTCCCCCGGCGACCGCAGCGTGCAGGTAATCAGTCCAGTCCGGGGTCACCCCGGCCATGAAGTAGGGAACGAGCCCCTTCTTGCCCTCATCGCGGCGGCGACGGAGATGGAGTTCGAGTGACTTCATGCCTCACCTCGCAGAATTTCGCGAACCTGGGCGACGTCCTTGTCACCTCGACCGGACAGGTTGAGCAAGACGCTCGAGCCGCTCGGGAGTGAACGTCCCGCTTCCTGCATAATCCACGCCACGGCGTGGGCTGATTCGAGTGCGGGAATAATGCCTTCCAGCTCACTCAGCAGTTGGAGGGCGTCAAGCACGTCCTCGTCGCCGATGGGGAGATACTCTGCCCGACCGCTCGCGGCCAAGTAGGCGTGTTCGGGTCCAATGCCGGGATAGTCGAGGCCGGCCGAAATTGAGTGGGCTTCTTCAATCTGACCGAATTCGTTCTGGATCAGCATTGACTTCATGCCGTGGAGCACGCCAGGGGTACCCGTGGCAACGGCAGCCCCGCCAGCCGCCTCGACACCGATGAGTCGTGCGGTGGTGTTGGCGAAGCCAGCGAAAATACCGGCGGCGTTTGATCCGCCACCAACGCAGGCCACGACGGCGTCGGGAATACCGGCACCGCGGGTAATCATCTGGTCGTGCGCTTCGGCGCCAATAATGGACTGAAACTCGCGAACCATCCACGGGAAGGGGTGGGGACCCATAACGCTGCCGAGGCAGTAGTGCGTGTCCTCAACGCAGGTCACCCATTCGCGCATCGCCTCATTTACCGCATCCTTCAGTGTCCGGCTCCCCGACGTAACGGGAACAACCTTGGCTCCGAGGAGCTCCATTCGGAACACGTTCAACGCCTGGCGCTGCGTGTCCAATTCACCCATGTAGACGGTGCATTCAAGCCCCAGTCGGGCTGCGGCCGTGGCCGTCGCCACGCCGTGTTGACCAGCGCCCGTTTCGGCAATTAGTCGGGGCTTGCCCATGCGCTTGGTGAGGAGAGATTGCCCGACCACGTTGTTGATCTTGTGGCTCCCGGTGTGCGCCAAATCCTCACGCTTGGCGTAAATCTCGAGGCCGAGGCGCTGCGAAAGTCGAGCTAAATAGGTAATCGGAGTGGGTCGTCCACCAAACTCGGCAAGCACCGAGCGGTACTCGTTGACAAAGACCGGGTCGCTCCAGGCGTCGATGAATGCCGCTTCCAGTTCGAGGCAGGCCGGCATCAGTGCTTCGGGCACGAAACGTCCACCGAAGTCACCAAAACGACCGTCATCCCCGGGTCGACCCATGTACACGGTCTGCGTCATGCAATCCTCTTTCTGTGCCAAGCGGCGCGAGCGTTCCCTACGAAACTAGCGACTTTGTCGGGATCCTTGACGCCGAACGAGGCTTCGGTGCCGGACGCTACATCAACACCGTCAACGTCAAACTTCGCAATCCACGTTCCGACGGACTCTGGTGTCAGCCCGCCCGCCACGATGACGGGGACGCAGAACGAAGGTGTTGCTACCCACGTCGCCGACTGACCACTTCCCGGCTCGGGGCCATCCACCAACACGGCATCGATGCCATCGGTATCCAACTCGTCGTACTCGGGGGTGCCGTAGGACACCGCGCGGATGATTGTGTCCACGTGAAGCGCACGCAGTCGTGACAGTAGGTCTGCTGAGGCCGGGTCGTGCAGCTGTACCGCACGGAGGCCAACCGTCTCGACGAGCGAAATAATCTCGTCGT
>Ga0164297_10004470_pt1 | contig 12489 bp, 8 predicted proteins | sample GEODES058metaG_FD_113539 | JGI IMG/M metagenome (GOLD analysis project Ga0164297, IMG submission 113539) | Dystrophic lake water microbial communities from Trout Bog Lake, Wisconsin, USA - GEODES058 metaG | ecosystem: Environmental > Aquatic > Freshwater > Lake | place: USA: Trout Bog Lake... | reverse complement strand
TCCAATACCCAGTTCACAATACGCTAGCGCCCCAAAAGACCGGTCCACTACACGTCAGACACCGGTTCACTACACCCGGGTCCGCGAATCACCGTTCACCGGACCCGCAGCCGGTTGCCGACGAATGGAGACGGAGAGGCATTATTTGACCAGAAACTGCTGGATGATGCGAACTGCACGCTCACAGTGCCAGAGCTGCGAGAAGTGGCAGCTGCGTGGAATGTGTCTGCGGCCTTGAATGCGATTGGACCCCTGCTCGCACCGCAGCTGCGCTTTGAACCGGAAGGCGATATAGCTGCACTTTTCCTAGATTTTGTCTATGAGCTCGGCTTTTTTACACTACAATTTCTACCGACACTGGCGATAAGCTGTGTACTAAGCAAACTACTTGCGATGTCAGTTGCGATAATTCTGTGAGGATACTTGGCCTCTAAAACGCTTACCGATAGTATTTGGGCCGCTCGCTTGAGCCCAGGGATCGCGATACTGGTGTTGGCGGGATGGGTCGATTTAACGATTTTTCAGCTAGCAGCACAACTCTTGTATTTGATGACATACGTCCCACGTGCACTGCGGGCTACTGGCCGTGCGCTATTGGCCATGCGTGCGTGGCTCGGCATTGCAATACATGTTGCGCTGCTGCATATGCAAGCTGCGTGGCAGCAATACAGACGCATTTGTACCGCTGTGCAATCGCCATCACCAATCGACCCACCTCCGCCTGTGGCGCATCATGCACTGCCGATGCAGGACAATGCTGGCAAGAGGCGCGCTGCGCGACGACGGAAGAAAGCCTCGTCCAACGCCACCGCTGCTGTGGCACGGGATGAGCCGGCGCCTCCCGTTTGCTGTGTGTGCATAGACGCGCCGCTGAAGGGCATGTTCACCCCTTGCCGCCATATCTGCACGTGCCTGCCTTGTGGAACACAGCTCATGTAGGCGGGTAGCGCTGCGCGCTGTCCGATTTGCGCATCGATCGCGAATGCCTTCACTGAGGTCTTCATTACCGGCGCCTAGTCGTGATCCCTAGCACACATCGCAGTACCCCTAGCCATAAGGACAGACCAAATCTGGGACCTCTCAAAAGATCATACAGCCAGAAGTATCGTCTCATTGCACCTGCTGCGTCTACAGATAGCAGTCCATCACGCGTGCTTGGATGAACACACGGCACAGCGGGCATCTCGCGGACGCGCGCTCAACCACGTGAGTGGCGCACGAATTGCACATGCACAGATGACGGCACGGCAGAAGCAGCGTGCTCCGCTTCGCTGTCATGCACACGCAGCAGGCTGCCGCGGCAGCGCTGGCGGCAGCCGCGTCACAGGCTGCACATAATGTGGCTGCACTTCCATCAGCGGCGGCGGCGTCAGGTTGGATGTGCACCGGGGCGCCGCAGGACGTGCATGGTGTTGTCTGCACCACAGGCTGTGTCTTTGAGGAAACCCCATTCGTCGCAGCATTGTTATTATTCACCGGTTGTTGGACGCCCAACGCAGCCAGCAATCTAGCGGTGAATGTGCCACTATCAGGGCAGCTGTGTGGCAATGCAAGCACGCCGTTCCCTGGAAATTGAGGAAGCGCATGCATCGCGCCGCCACCAGACGCATCCTCAACCTGCGGCATGCGCGTCACTAGAATGGTAGTTGTTGTCGCTTCCTCCTCAGAAACATCCAGGGTCAATCGCCCAGTGGTACGCGCCAGGAACAATCGCACATTGCTCTCTGGCATGCTGGCCAAGCACTCATCCAGCCACTTCCGTGTCGGGTCCTCTGCCGGCCAGGAGGCATCATGCCAGACGAGTGCTGCCCGGACAGCGGCAACGTCGACATATGCGCCGCCACAAAGCAGTGCGCCCAGCTGCCATTCGTCCAGGACTTGCATTGCGGGCCACAGCGCAGCAAACGCGCCGCTCGATGCGTCCCCGGATGAGTTCGCATCCGCGAAGCCGTCCGCGAGGGAAGTCAGCGCGTCCCGTCGAGGCATCCACAGAGCTGTAACAGCCTCGTTGCATGCGTCTACCCGAACCGATGCCATCCTGGTCAATGCGACGCGATGCCGTATGGCAGCAGCTGTGGGCGGATCAAATGCAGCCCAGTGCGCCAATGCGGTGGTGGCATCGCCCAAGGACGCGTCTTGGCGTCGTAGGAGCGCAGCGTATACCAGGGGCGCCCATTCCACGCCGCAAGGCACACCTTCGACCACACATCTCCACAAAAGACGGCCCAGTGCGCGACACGCTGGTCCAGACGCGCCGGGTGTAGGCAGGAGGGGACCGGAGGGATCTGCACGGTGAAGAAGCCCTGCCTGGGGGTCTGCAGCCGCAGTGAATGCTCGACGAAGGAGATCTGACATCGGCACGCGTGCTGTCCCAATACTGGCTGTCCACACAGGAGCTGCTAACGCGGCTGGTGAAGCGTCACACACCGCGGTGATGATGTTGCTCAGCATTTTCTGAGGAGCCTCTGCTGCCGCCACCGCGAACTCAAAACACCCGCCTTGAGTGGAACCGTCCTGGGAAACTGCGCGGCTAGTCGCCCGAGCTGCGACGCGGAGCTCGCCAAGGAGAGCAGCGACGGTGGCCAGTTTTGCGCTATCCGCAGCATTGCCTGCGTGCGAAATGCTACCATCCCCGTCTACTGCGGCGATGACTGGCTGTATCGGCCCTGCTGTATTTGCGCCGCTTTCAGCGAAGAAGGGGTGCAGCAACGCCTCGTCAGCTGAAGGCCGGTCGTCTGGTTGCTCGTTGGTAAGCGCTAAGGCTAGCGCCAAGAAATGACCCATCGCTGCACCGCCAGTGTGATGACCAGGTAGGGGCAACGCGCGACCCGGAGGCGGAGATGCGGGCTGCAGGCGTCTCGCAGACGGGTTCCATGTGACATACTCTCCGCACGCCAGCTCCACCATCATGACGCCCACACTGAAGCAATCTACCGCCCACGGACACTCTTTCCAGTCGCGTGCGGAGCTTGTGACGGAAGATCCGTCATCGGAGGCTGCTTCTGGCGCCAAATACATGGGGGTGCCTCCAGTCACCCCGCCGCCAGAGGCGCTCACATGCCGTGTTGTCTCAAGGCGGCGAGCGAGGTCGCGGCTGAGACCGAAGTCACAGAGGACGAGCTGCTGACGACTCTCATCACGCCACAACATGTTCTCCGGCTTGCAGTCACGGTGCGCAATCCCCCGGCCGTGGCAGAATGCGAGCGCTTGAAGCAGCTGGCGGAATGTGCGCCGCACGTCGTGCCATTGCGCAGGATCTAGATCCCCGCGTGCGCGCTTGAGGTCCTCAAACCAGGGGCGAGCGCTACCACCGCTATAGAACGGCAGCACTAGATGCGCTTTGCCGCCTTCCACGTACGCGGCCTCGAGCTCGCACACTAGCGGATGCCGTGCTGACGCCAAGTGGCGCGCTTCAGCCAGGAAACTGCTATCCGCATGCGGGAACACCTTGAGCACGCGATGGGGTGCACCGGGTCTATTCATCGGCCGGACCCTCAACACCGCACATCGCGGCGTGCGCTGCAACACATCCACCTGGTCCCACGCACTGCGCGACGCTGTACTACTTGAAGTCGAGGATGACAAGGTGCTGACTGCGTCGGAATCGATGCTATCGCCGCTCATGGCAGTGCCTGTGGAAGGCTGCAAGCCCGCCAGCGCTGCGTTCGCAGCAACATCACGGAGACTCGCTGCGAGCTCCGGGTACGCTTCACGCACAGCTGGCGATGTCAGCGCAGCAGCTGCGTTCTCCGCCGCGGCTTCCGCGGCTTCCACAGCTGCTGTGTGTTCGGCCACGAGCGCGCCATACCTCGCCTCCCGATCCATATTCCACTCGCGTTTCAACTGCGCAGTCGAGCGCTCGTGAGAGAGATCCAAGAGTGCTTGGAGAGCACTCAACCGCCGCTCCTCTGCGGCTGGCAAATCGTGCACGGCAGAGACTGCACTGGTGCGAGCAGTGGCCAAGCGACGTAACGAGCGCAGCGATGATGCGTGTTGTGCGGCTAGTGCTTCAGCGGCAGCAGCACTAGCAGCGCAGCTTCCGTCTGTGGTGGCGGGTGAGACGCCGCCCTGGTTGGACTGCTCCGATTCTACAGCAACACAAAGAGATCGCAAACTCGCCGCAAGTCGCGGTGCACAAGCAATCAGCGCCGCTTTCTCCGTGAGTAGCGCTTGCAACGCAGTCTCCAGCGCTCCAAATGTCGCATTCGACGCTGGCAGGACATGCAATGCGATTTCCCGGAGCGCTGGCATCGCCGCTGCTGTGTTCACTGGCATCGCGTCTGGAATATTCATCGATGTCCTTGCGGATGTAAAACCAGCATCCTGGCGCGATGCAGACAGCTCCGTAGTCTCCGCTGTCCGAGTCAAGTCCTCAAGAGTGCAAGCCAGGGCCTGGGCAGCAGCAACAGCTTCACTCTCACTATGCGCACGCGCTTCTTCACGGCGCCGGGCAGCTGCTAAAGCTGTGCACGCATCCGCAGCAGCTTCAAGGGCAAGCGCAGCTACGGACTCAGTATTGTCTCGGGCGGTGGCTGCAGCGCTCACATCCGACGCTGTTGACCCTCCAGAGGCGGCAGCGTCGTCCATCGCAGCAGGTGCAGTGGCGGCGTCTTGTCCATGTTCATAGCGGTGTTGTGCGGTGAGTGCACGACGCACAGCTGCACGCGTTGCGTCTAATTGGCGCATGGCGATGTCCGCTTTGGACATTGCGTCTTGAGCTTTCTGTGCGGCGGCTTCGACGCCAGTCGAAGAATCACGATGCTCTGTACTGCCTGCGTTACGTGAATTTGTCTGCATCGTAGCTAGAGCGAACACTGCCGCGTAGACTGGTGCAGCCCAAGCTGCAACTTCAGTGCACAGCACAGCCAGTTGATTATCACGCAGAATTGAGAGCCGCGCATGTGACATACCCGGCGCAGCACCCTCACACAGAGTCCGCATGACTGCCACATCTGATGCGGCTGCAAGCGCAGCTTGAGCCTCTGCTGCTTGAGCAGCTGCAGTCGCCGCGTTCGCTTCCGCATGGCGCGCGTTTTCAGCGGCGCGGGCAGCATCGAGTTCAAGACGCGTCTGCGCGAGCTCCGCAGACAGGTCATGCACTCGAGAGTGCAGGTCGCGCACGCGATCCGACTCTTCGGCCTCCGCTGTCGCAGCTCTTTGACTGGACTCCTCTAATGCAGTCCGCAAGCGTGCGATTTCCGCTCGTTGGGATGCAATGACAGCGGCAGATGATGCGTTCGCTGTCTCACCCGCGCCGCCGGTGGAACCAGGGCTCGATGGAGACGAGGCGATGTTGATGCCTGGTAGACTACTTGTCGGTGACATTGGTGGCGATGTCGATAGCTCAGGAGGAGGCATGCCTGCAACAGTGCCAGTGGCAGCACCGCGGCGCGCAGGCGTCAACGTCAACAGAGGTGGTGGAGAAGAACCGTTGCCCGGCGTTGTGCCTGTGCTGCTTTGCCCAGCCCCAGTTGCAGACGCAGGGCTGTGAGCAGCTGCGTTCCGTTGCGCAGCGAGTGCAGCGAGGCGGCGTCGTTCAACAGCAGCGCCGGCGGTATCGTCACCGACTGGGCGGAGGAGCATCAACAGCGCTGGTGGCTGACCACCTTTCCGGACAGCAACGTCATACGCGGTGTGTCCATCCTACAGGCACACACGCGCACACACCGTGTCAGTGAGTGTACAGCGCGCGGGTTTTTGCTGAGGTGACATGCGCACATTGTCTCTCGCGCATGGGTCTGCCCCCGCTTGAATCAGCGCTCGAGCGACGTCCACACTGCCTTTGTTGGCGCAGTAGTGTAGAGGCGTGAACCCCGTCTGCGAGTGGCGCGTGTGCGTGCGTGTTTGTCGGTCGTTAGTTGGCGTCGTTGGCGTTGAGAGTGATGGGTTTTGGTGACACACCTGGTCACATGCGCGCACGTCTGCGCCGCGCTGGATGAGCTCCGTCACGATGTCCATGCTGCCTGCGAAGCTGCCATACATGAGGGGCGTTGCGCGGTCGGGGTTGAGGCTGTCCACCGGTTGACCACTGTCTAGGGCGGCGCGCAGGCGGCCCAAGTTGGATGTGGCGGCTGACACGTGCACGGGCGCCATTGAGACACCGCCCCAACAGGACGGGCGAAGGAGAAGGAGGCGGCGCCACGTGTGCACCGCGAGCAAACTTACGAGTGCCCCTCTTCGCGTGACCGCCTGCACACGGCCGCTACTCGTCTCCTGCATCTAGGCTACCACACATGCGGGGCGCGGGGGCGCGTCTGTGCCGCACTTGCAGACATGCAGCCATCTCGTTGTTCTTCGATGCTACACCAACTTCGCACACGATGACGCGCAGTGTGACGAGAACAGCGCATTCTCTGCTCCACCCATGGCCTGCTGCTGCGCCCCTCGCTGCGCCGTTGAGTCAGTTACGGGCAGCGTCTTCCAGCAGCACTGGAAGCACACAGCCTCGCGCAGGTGGCACAGCCGCCGAGGGAGCGTCGCAGCTGCCTGAGCACGAGTTCCACACGGTGGCAGACACGTGTTTAGAGGAGTTGAGCACCACCATAGAGGTCCGTGCTCGTTGGTGCTCGAGAGTCTTTGACTTCCGCCTTCTGAACACCTTTGTCTGGTGGCTTCGGCATTTCGCGTTTCTATTTTTTTTGTGCCGTAGGAGTATGTAGAGTCCCGGGACTTGGATGGCGCAGACGTGGCGCTGTCGGCACGTGCCCGACTTGGGCCAGAGTGCTCGTCTCGCAGCCTGACACTCTCTCACCACCTTCTCGCCTTTTTGCCTGAACGCAGCAAGGCGTGCTTACCGTGCGCTTGGGAGGTGAGCGCGGAACATTCGTGATCAACAAGCAGACGCCGAACCGCCAAATCTGGCTTGCCTCCCCTGTCAGGTGATAAACATCCTCATCCACCGCATGCATGGGGAGGGCAGTTTGCACGCGATACAATCATTTTGAATCTCACGCGTAGAATCTCGCATCTGCGCAGTGGCCCGTTCCGGTACGATTTCGTGCCTGGCGGCGGATGGACGTATCGGAGGGACGGACACAGGCTGCACGACAAGCTGCAGAAGGAGCTGTCACATCTCTGCGGTGGGCTAGCACCACCGCTGTTGCGTGGCGTGTGAAAGTATACACATTTTTAGCGCTAGCCGTGGTACACAAACGCCCTTCGCCGAACCAATCTCTCAGCCGACGCCTTACTTTGCGCGACACGTGCGCGCATACTGCACGAGCAGCAGATTTATCACAGCGGAGCATTGGCAGTATCAGTGCGGCATTGGCAAACAGCAGCGCGTAGAGACTCTCGTAGACGCAGATGTTTGGCGCACCAGTGCAGCAGGCGACAGCGCCCAACCCGAACAACGACTTCCCGGTGTGTTCCCAGATACTGTAGTTGTGCGCTACAACGAATGTGCTACCGCTGCGCGACTCCCTTGTGTGAGCAATCGCAAGGCACCTTCCTCACAGTGCTTTTGTCTTGTGCACAGGTCGTTCAACCGCCCCCTGACGGGATCAGTGCGCTCTGCTGGTCGCCCAAGGCGAACTTTTTGGTCGCGACAAGCTGGGACAACCACGTGCGTTGCTACCAGGTGCAGAGCAACGGCAGCAGTGCTCCGCAGTCCAGCATCCAGCACGACGCCCCCGTCCTTGCGGCATGCTGGCACCATGACGGCAGCTCTGTCTTCTCCGCTGGCTGTGACAAGCAAGCGAAGCGCTGGGATTTAAGCAGCAACCAGACAGTGCAGGTGGCAGCACACGATGCTCCCATCCGCCACCTTGCCTGGGTGCCTGAAGTCAACCTCCTCGTCACGGGCAGCTGGGATAAAACACTGCGGTACTGGGACACACGGAGCCCGCAGCCGGCGCTGACGGTGAACTTGGTGGAGCGGTGCTATGCCCTGTCGTGCGTGCATCCGCTGCTGGTGGTCGGCACTGCGGACCGCCACGTGCTGGTGTACAACCTATCCAACCCGCAGGTGGTGTACAAGCAAATCGTGTCGCCGTTGAAATACCAGACGCGGTGTGTGGCTGCGTTTCCGGATAAGAGTGGGTACTTGCTGGGTTCCATCGAGGGGCGTGTGGCGGTGCAGCATGTGGAGGAGCAGCTTGCGGCACGCAATTTCACGTTCAAGTGCCACCGAGACACAGACGGAAGCGTCCATTCCGTCAACAGCTGCGTGTTCCATCCCGTGCAGGGATCCTTTGTGACCACCGGCTCGGACGGCTGCTACAATTTCTGGGACAAGGATTCAAAGCAGCGCTTGAAAGCGATGGCAAAATGCGGCGCGCCGATTCCCTGTGGCGCTTACAATGCCGATGGCAGCATCTTCGCATACGCGGTGTCCTATGACTGGAGCAAGGGGGCGGAGGCGCATAACCCAGCGACGGCTACGAACGCAATCTATTTGCATTCTGTCCAAGAGGCGGAGGTGAAGCCGAGACAGCGGACGAACGTGCCGACCGGTGGCAAGCGGTGAGAAGAGAGGAGCGGGGGACAACAAACAGACTCTTGTCGGACGGCGCAGAGGAACGAATGGAATAAAAGTCACACATGCGCGCATAGCTTGTACTTCGCCTTTGCTTCTGGTGGCTCAGCTTCACGCTTGTCGCCAGAGCACATACGGAAGCTGTCCAGCTTCTGCAACTGCTGGCCACAATGGAAGCGAGCGAATTGCGGCCCTACCAGCACGTAGTCAACCAGAGATATCGCGTCGTATTTGTCGCCACGCACGGGCTGATAGCCCAGGGCGAGCAAGTACTGCATTGCCTTGGTGCCGGCCGGGCTGTTCTCGATGCTGATGAAGTCTACGCTCGTGCGTGAGAAGTTCACGGATGTCACCGCCTTCAGCTCGTAGCCCTCCACGTCAAGCGACCAGTAGTCGATGTGCGTGATGCCGTGGTGGTCCAGGATCGATTGCATGGGGAAGGCGAAGACGTCGAATGTCGTGCGAGATTCGGGCTGCGTGAGCCCCACCGTCGCCTGGAACACGGGATTCTCCTCCGCGGCTTTCATTTTGCCGACGCCAGTCGCGCCTGCCCACTCGCCTTTGAAGGACTCGAATTCCGCCACCTCAACGCGGTCACTCAATGCGAAGGGCACGATTGCGCAGCTGCGACGCCCCACAAACCGAGCGTAATTCGCCGGTTGGGGCTCGATGCATAGACCCGACCACTCGAGGCAGCGATCAAAAAAGTACGTGTTCGACTCTTTTATCGGGTGAAAGGCTGCACTGTCGACGTAGACGCCACGATAATCCGTGGGATACCACCGGAACACGTTGTGCCATAGCCAGGTGTCTTGCCCGAACTGGCTCGTGAATTGGTGCTCGCCGTCCACCTTTTCGTTCAACCACAGCGGGCACGTCTTCTTCCACAGAGTGTTATCTTCGTACAATGGATCGAAACGACCGCGTACCGGACCCGTGTGGCTGCCCATGGCGTAGACAGGATAGAACTGCGACGGCGACGCCTCGTACACCATGTCTGACAGACGGCACTTGATGTTGAGAACCACCAACGACGTTGACGAGGGACCTGCGATGCTGGCGCTCGAGAGCATTGCCGAGCGAATGAGCATCACTGCCGCGACGCCGAACGCGAGCAGTGACACGACGCGCCCAGTGAGGAGGTCATGCAGCATGTTTGTCGTCTGCAGAGGGGATTGACGCGGAGTAAATGCCGTATTGTTACCCCTCATAGCTCCAGTTGGGGTATGTTCTGCGGCGGCTGGAACCGCTTGCGCGGCGAACCAGGCGGGCGGCCATCGCTGCGACTGCTGGCACCGCTTCCCGAATCACTGAAATTGTCGCCCACGCCTGACGATTTGCCGCCTTTCGCTGCGGCAGCGGCGCCTAGTGCGCGGCACACATCGTCAGTCACAGGCCCGGGCGGCAACTCAGCGGCCATAGACAGCGGCGTCTCTCCCGATGAAGCACACGCAAGGGGGTCAGCGCCCGCAGAGAGCAGCAACCGCACGCAGTCCGTATCGCTCTTTTGACGAGCGCGCAGCACCGCGCAATGCAGTGCATTGGCGCCATCAATATCGACAGCATTCACTTTCGCGCCTGCAGACAGCAGAGCTTTGACCACTTCCGGAACGCCGCCCTGCGCTGCGAGCATCAGCGCAGTCGTGTTATCCTCTGGCAGAGACGCGTGTGCTTGCGCCCCTGCACCGAGCAGCGCGGCCACAACCGCAGCGCTGCCTTGCTGACAGGCGACCAGGAGTGGCGTCCAACCTTCCAACGGGGAAGCCTCGCTGCTGGGTCCTGCGCCAGAAGGCCCTGCAGGCGCGAGAGGCCGTCTCCTTGCAGGTGGAGGCTTCCAGTTTGGATTAGCCCCGCCCGCCAGCAGTGCTTTCACAACGCTGGCATGACCTCCGAAAGCGGCGAGAAGCATGGCAGTGTATCCATCGGGTGATTGCGCATCCACTTTCACTCCAGGCTGTTTGACCAGCAAACCAACCACGTCCCCGTGCCCTCGACTGGCAGCATGCAGAAGTGGTGTTATGCCTCGTCCATCAGGCTCAGTCGCATCTGCGCCCGCAGCAAGCAAGCGGCGCACTGTGTCTATGCCTCCTCGTCGAGCTGCGAGATGCATGGGCGTCGTGCCCCGCTTCGTGCGAGCAGAATGCGCTGCTCGCTTCGACAGAAGAACAGCCACAGCGGCATCAGAGCCGTACATGGCAGCTGCATGGAGCGGCGTGGCTCCTCGAGCGTCCTTTGCATCCGGGGAGCACCCAGGCACCGCTAAGAGCAGAGCTAGCGCCTCATGCTGGCCTCGAGCAGCAGCTAAATGCATGGGCAATGTGCCTTCCATCGTAGGAACGAGCACGGGCGCGCCCGCCTTGAGCAAGGCGGCAACCACGGCAGTATGGCCCTCCGCACTGGCCACATGGAGCGGCGTCGTCCCATCTTCTGCTCCAGCGCTAACATCCGCGCCACTCGGAAGCAGTATGTTAACACACTCGAGGTGTCCTTTCAAGCTTGCGGCGAACAAAGGCGTCGCTCCAACAGCGTCTCTGCAGTCCAACGTCGCTTTTGCTTCCACAAGGAGGCGAACAACGTCGGGGCGGCCGTATAAGCACGCTATATGAAGCGCCGTCCCACCCGCTGTGCTGGTGGGCGTCACGTCGGGTGACAAGCCGGAACGCAGGAGCCGAGCAACGGTTTCGCTGTCCCCTTTTCCCGAGGCCCGGACGAGCTCTGTTGCCAAGTCCTCCGCACTGGCAGCTGCGTGCAGGTCAGCATCGCGTTGGCTGCTCATGCACGCGCCCATTTGTAGCAGAACGGCGACAGAAGTAGAATAAGGGAAGGATGGTGGGTTGCCTCACTCCAGCCAGAGGCCGAGCCGGTGTTGCTCTAGCCCCCCAGCGTATGACTCCAGGCGCGCTTCGAGGTTGTTTGTGCGTGAGTGAGCGATAATAAGTGAATGCGACGCAGAAGGGCCTTTCGGAGAGAACTTTGGTTTTGGAACGCCTAGGAGCGCCACGCAGTGCCAGGGAATCCTGCATCAGATGGGCAACATGTCTTGCAAACTCCTTGTTTCTTTCGCCTCTTGCACGCATCCCCAACACAGGCTGGCGCCATGTCTGAGCACCCTTCCTGAGGACATCGAGATGAGTCTTGCGCCAGCCATTCCGCCCGGAAAGTAGCTCAATGTGTAGTACAGCAATGCCGTGAGCTGCACTAGCGATGCCGCAACGCACAACACGTAGGAGTGCAACACGAATGTCGCGTACAGTGTGAGCAACATGCTCCCCACGTATGTCGCGGAAATTGGCAGCCTCTCCGATGCCGCCATGTGTCTGAACTGTCCATTCACACCACGTAGAGCAGCCAGTGCCCCCAGGTTGAACAGGGAGCCCAGTGTGAAAGGAATTGCAAACTTAGACGGTGCCAGAGGTGCGGCTGGCAGGCCCACAAAGAATGCGAGAGCAAGCATGATTGCAGCTGCGAATACAAGCATGAAGAAAGCAAGCAGGCGCTCCTGTGTCAACGCCTGAACGCGAGCCACACCGTCAGAGACACCGTCCCTCAAGGCTACGCCTGCTTTCGACAAGCCACCCGCGACGCCAGTTGCAGCTGCTTCAACTCTATCTGCGGCGACAGACGCTTTCGCCTTCGCTGCTTGCGCTGCTGCCTTCGCCTTGTCTGCGAGCGTGTCAGCAGCGCCCCTCAACGCGTCGGACGTCGCTGCAGCCTTGGCTTTAGAGGCGGCGTTTCGCAACTCATCCAGCGGCTGCATGTTTGACGCGGCTTCTCGCAGAGTGCTGAAACCGCTCTGGAGTCGCTCAGCGAGAGTCAGCGGCTTCTGTGCTGAAGCATCAGGTGCTGCTGGGGCTGAACCAAACAATGCTCTAGCCTCTGCTGCTAGTGACGATGCGTCAGGCTCGGCGGCCGACATGTCCACAACCACCGCCGTCGAGACTCTGCGAGGTGGTGGTCTTGACGTACGCCCCATCCACGCTGGCATCCCGCCCGTCGCGCCCATTAAGCTATAG
>Ga0164297_10004469_pt1 | contig 12493 bp, 5 predicted proteins | sample GEODES058metaG_FD_113539 | JGI IMG/M metagenome (GOLD analysis project Ga0164297, IMG submission 113539) | Dystrophic lake water microbial communities from Trout Bog Lake, Wisconsin, USA - GEODES058 metaG | ecosystem: Environmental > Aquatic > Freshwater > Lake | place: USA: Trout Bog Lake... | reverse complement strand
GATAACCGAATACACAAAATAAAGATCTTAAATAGTATAGAGCTCATGAAGGGGTTACAATTCAATATAAAAGATATCGAGTATCGGCCAAGCTCGGTTGGTGATCTGCTTCCTAAAGCTAACTGAACTTGCAAAATTTGTAAAGACCCCATATCCTATTTGTATGAAATAATTTTTCTACTTGTACTCAGGTATGGAGTCAACTTAATCTTGTGCGAAGTGATGCGGATATGGTATAGTGGCTATTACCTCAGTCTTCCAAACTGAAGAGATGGGTTCGATTCCCATTATCCGCTTATGATGAAAGATTTTCGTATGCTCGTCTTAGGGGGTCGATGCCCGAGTGGTTAAAGGGGGTGGATTGTAAATCCACTGGCGTAAGTCTACATAAGTTCGAATCTTATTCGGCCCAAAAAAGAGTAAAAAGAGTCAGCGAGAAGCAGATATGAATCAGTTTTAAGTGTAAGAGCAGAAATCAACAGGGAATAACAATACTCTCATTCGTGATACATGAGGTATCATGAATCAGCAAAGCTTACATTAGCTTTGCTGCCTGATTTTCGTGCATTATCCTAGCTTGTAAGATTGTTGTTGTCTTACCCACATACCTACTATTTTTTGGTGTACAAAATAAAGATCTTTTAAACAGGAGCTTATCTCTGACGTGAGGTCCGATCAAATGAGCGGCATCCGAGAGAAGCTACGCTTCTCTCGGATTCTGACCAGGTGATTTTTATTTAGAAGTTTAACTGATCTCCACGTCGATACTGTAAATATGCTGTGACAAAAAGTCCAGAAAGAGTCACTGGAATGAGTCCTAAGACGATTCCGGATAAAAGAGGTTCAACCATAATTTTTTAACATACGCGCATCCATGGCGCTGGTGATGAATCAGAAAAAAGAGAAGAATCAGAGAGAAGCTTTCTCCCTGATCAGAATCAGCGGATGAGCTTTGCTCATGCCTGATCATGATTCGTCATTCATGCTCGTCTCTGGCCATCCTAAGCAGTAAGTTTTCCAGCTTTTTCAACTGCTTCTTGAATGTTTCCTACAAGGTAGAAAGCTTGTTCAGGTAAGCTGTCAAGTTCACCTGCAAGAATTAAATTAAATCCTTGAATAGTTTCTGCAAGTGGGACATATTTTCCTGGAGATCCAGTAAACACTTCAGCTACAAAGAAAGGTTGTGATAAGAAACGTTCAACTTTACGAGCACGAGCAACAACTAATCTATCTTCTTCTGAAAGTTCGTCAAGACCAAGAATTGCAATGATATCTTGAAGCTCTTTATATCGTTGTAGTGTACGTTTTACTGCTTGAGCCGTATTATAGTGATCTTTTCCAACAATCCATGGTTGTAGCATTGTTGATGTTGAATCGAGTGGATCAACTGCAGGATAAATACCTTTTGCAGCAAGGTTGCGAGAAAGTACTGTTGTTGCGTCAAGGTGAGCAAATGTCGTTGCTGGAGCTGGATCTGTTAAGTCATCCGCAGGAACGTATACGGCTTGAATGGAAGTAATTGATCCATCTTTTGTTGAGGTAATACGTTCTTGTAATGAACCCATTTCTGTACTTAAAGTTGGTTGGTAACCTACAGCAGACGGCATACGTCCAAGAAGGGCCGATACTTCTGAACCTGCTTGTACAAAACGGAAAATGTTATCAATGAATAAAAGTACGTCTTGGTTATTTACATCGCGGAAATATTCAGCCATTGTAAGTGCTGTGAGTCCAACTCGCATACGAGCTCCAGGCGGTTCATTCATTTGACCGTACACTAAAGCTACTTTTGATTCACTAATAGCATCTGTATTAATTACTTTTGATTCACGCATTTCTTGATACAGGTCATTTCCTTCACGTGTACGTTCACCTACACCACCAAATACTGATACTCCACCATGTGCTTTTGCAATATTATTAATCAATTCCATGATGAGTACTGTTTTTCCAACACCAGCACCGCCAAAAAGACCAATTTTTCCGCCACGACGATACGGAGCAAGTAAATCTACAACTTTAATCCCTGTTTCAAAGATCGAAAGTTTTGTATCAAGATTAACAAATGCTGGTGCTGTTCTGTGAATTGGAAGTGTTTTTTGGTTTGGTACAGGCCCCATATTATCTACAGGTTCACCTAAAACGTTAAAAATACGACCAAGCGTTGCTGTACCAACCGGAACACTTAGAGCCGCTCCTGTATCACGAGCGCGCATCCCGCGTTGTAATCCATCTGTTTGATTTAAGGCAACTGCGCGAACTTTTTGATCACCTAAGAGTTGTTGTACTTCAGCTGTAATGCGAAGCTCTTGACCGGCCTCATTCACTCCTTCAACAACAATTGCGTTATAGATATTTGGCATACTGCCTTGTGGGAACTCGATATCCATAACAGGACCAATAATTTGCGTAATTGTACCCATTTTATTTTCTGTTTTTACACTCATGAGAATCTCCTATTCATTTTTATTTGTTTTTTTTTCAAAAAATAATGAAGAAAGCAAAAAATTTGCAATTTCTTTATCTATTTCATGGGCATCATGGTCCCGTTTTCATTTAAACTGAAAAATTTATTTTGTCAAGGTTCTTAAACATGAGTCGCAGAATAAATGAACTTCTTCTGATCAGCGTCGCTGATGCGAATAAGGAATCAGAGAGAAGAATCAGAGAGAAGCTTGATCAGGTCGAGACCAGCGTGAGCTTTGCTCCGAAATCTCATTCTTGATGCTTACCTGATCTGATACTTATCTCTCATGCGGATCTCAACTTTGTTGATTGTGTGAACCAAAGTTGTTCAAATTTGAACAGTAGTATTTATGAAAGCTGTTCTTTTTCAATATATAAGAAAAGGGCTGCCATAGAGATCGCTGGAAAAACTAATCCAACAAGTGGAACTAAAATTGAAGGAAGATATAGGCTCATAAAAAGATCATTATACGGAATCATTACGATTCGAATTTAAAAATCAGCAAAGCTGATCAGATATAAACCAAGGTTTCATGTCTGATGAGTCAGGCATGAGCTTGGCCCATCCTCTGATTCTATTATTCAAAATCTCTTGTTTTTGGATTTCGTCCAGGGTCATTTGAAAGGAAACCAAAAATAAAAAGACTAACAAAGAAAATAACTACAGTATAAACAAGAATCTTTAGTGTTAACATGAGGATGCTTTTGCTTCAAGCTGAGAGTCATGGACTACGTGGCTTCGTAACCAGTAAGTTTGTGTTCAGCCTAGAATGATCAGAATGACTTAAAACTGTGGACAAGGTTTCATGCTCATATCACCAAACGTGAACTACGTCCATAAGATGACGAATCACCTCTTAGATTCACTTTTAGTGAAAGTCGAGTCGTATCTTTTCTTTTATTATACATAAAACTTTTCGTTTTTGTTTGATCTTCTAAGATGAGCCAGCTTTGCTACCTGCGCATCAGCGAAGCTGATGAAAAATCATGTCAAAAGCAAGTCTCTGCCTTACTTTCATGTGATCAGGCATCAAAAATGAGAAAATCAGGTATAAGGCATCAGAGATAAGCTACGCTTATACCTGATCAAGCTTCTCTCTCATTCTTCTCTCTGATTTGCGATTACCTTATATCTAATTCCGCTCTCCTAATTTTTACAGAAAGTATGAAATGCATATTGTTTGCTAACTAAAATCATGCTACTATGATCATCAAAGTTTATGATCAATGAGTGATCATTATTTTTATAAGGTAAAAATTCCTCAGTAGCTCAGTGGTAGAGCGTTCGACTGTTAATCGAGTGGTCGTAGGTTCGAAACCTACCTGGGGAGAATACACGAGTATGAAAGCAAATGAACGTGGGTAGTGAGCCACAAACTCATGAACTACAAATCAGCATTATATAGAGATCTATAACTATTTCAATATTGAATATTCAATGATCAGGTCAAGCTTATCTCTGATTACCTAGTTTTAAAATCATCATAACTCATACCTGAATGATCAGGTATGAGTTATGATGATTTGTTATGAGGTTCATCTGCTCATTGTCAGTTCCCTTCTTAACCAAATTTTCCTGATGTAGAAGCAAGTAAGAAAGCTGCATACGTAAAGATGTAGCCAACTGAGAAATGTACTAAACCAACAAGGCGGGCTTGCACAATTGAAAGAGCAACCGGTTTGTCACGCCATTTTACAAGATTTGCTAATGGTGTACGCTCATGCGCCCAAGCAAGAGTTTCAACAAGTTCTTGCCAATACCCACGCCAACTAATTAAGAACATAAAGCCTGTCGCGTAAATTAAATGACCAAATAAGAAAATCCACGCATAAACAGACAAACTATTCATCCCAAAAGGATTATATCCATTAATTAATTGTGAAGAATTAAGCCATAGATAATCGCGTAACCAACCCATTAAGTATGTTGAAGACTCATCAAACTGGCTTGGGTTTCCTTGCCATAATGTGATGTGCTTAAAGTGATAATAGAAAGTTACCCAGCCAATTGTATTTAGCATCCAGAAAACTGCAAGATAGAAAGCATCCCAGGCAGAGATATCACATGTCCCACCACGACCTGGACCGTCACACGGGAAAGAATACCCGAAATCTTTTTTATCTGGCATTAATTTTGATCCGCGTGCATCTAAAGCACCTTTTACAAGAATAAGTGTTGTTGTATGAAGTCCTAAAGCAATCGCGTGGTGCACTAAGAAATCACCTGGCCCAATCGTTAAGAAAAGAGAATTCTGCGGGCTATTAATGGCATCTAACCATCCTGGTAACCAGATCCCTTCGCCAGCTGCTGCAGCAATCGATTGTTCTGCACCTGATGCTAAGAGAACATCAAAACCATAAAAGGATTTTCCTTGTGCAGCTTGAATCCATTGTGCAAAAACTGGTTCAATAAGAATTTGTTTTTCTGGTGTACCAAAAGCTTGCATAACATCATTATGCACATACAGACCAAGTGTATGGAATCCTAAAAATAAAGACACCCAGCTTAAGTGTGAAATAATGGCTTCTTTGTGCTCTAGCATACGAGCAAGAACGTTTCCTTTATTTTGTTCAGGATCATAGTCACGAATAAAGAAAATAGCACCGTGTGCAAAAGCACCACACATAATAAATCCAGCGATATATTGATGATGTGTATATAAAGCAGCTTGAGTTGTAAAATCTTGAGCTAAGAAAGCATATGGAGGCAGTGAATACATGTGTTGTGCAACAAGTGAACAAATCACACCTACACTTGCAAGTGCTAAACCAAGTTGAAAATGTAATGAATTATTAACTGTATCAAATAATCCTTGGTGCCCATTTCCTAAACGACCTGCTGGTGGAACGTGCGCATCAAGAATTTCACGCATACTATGCCCAATACCAAAATTTGTTCGATACATGTGACCAGCAAGAATGAAAAGAACAGCAATAGCCAAGTGGTGATGTGCCATGTCAGTCAACCATAAACTTTGTGTTTGAGGATGAAAACCACCTAAAAAAGTTAAGATTGCTGTTCCGGCTCCTGATGATGTTCCGAAACTATGTGTTGCAGTGTCCGGATTTGACGCGTAAACTGCCCAGTTCCCTGTAAAGAATGGAGCTAACCCTTGAGGATGCGGAAGAGTTGTTAAAAAATTATCCCAACGTACGTGTTGGCCACGTGATTCTGGAATCGCTACATGAACTAAGTGGCCAGTCCATGCAAGGGAACTCACACCAAAAAGTCCTGCAAGGTGATGATTTAAACGTGATTCAGCATTCTTAAACCAAGCAACTTTTGGTTGAAATTGTGGTTGAAGATGAAGCCAACCTGCAAACAAGAAAACACCTGCAAGGAGAAGCAGAAAAACAGAACCGTTATACAAGTCTGTATTTGAGCGAAGACCAATAGTATACCACCATTGGTAAACCCCTGAATAAGCAATATTTACTGGTGTCGAAGCACCACCACGTGTAAAAGCTTCAATGGCCGGTTGACCAAAATGTGGATCCCAAATAGCATGAGCAATCGGTCTTACATGAAGTGGATCTTGCCCCCATTGTTCAAAGTTTCCTTGCCATGCAACATGGAATAAATTTCCAGAAGTCCATAAAAAAATAATTGCAAGTTGACCAAAATGTGAAGCAAAAATTTTTTGATATAATTTTTCTTCTGTCATTCCATCATGACTCTCAAAATCATGTGCTGTTGCAATTCCAAACCAAATACGACGAGTTGTTGGGTCTTGAGCAAGACCTTGACTAAATTTTGGAAATTGTGTTGCCATTTGTTCTCTCCGTCCGAAAAGCGGACATTAATGACGAATCAGAAGATCAGGGAGAAGGCATCAGAGAGAAGCTACGCTTCTCCCTGATCAAGCTTCTCTCTGATGCGAGGTTCAGCAGGATTGAGAGGATCGGAATCAGCTTCGCTGATCTTGAGCATAGCTCAAGATCAGGTCGAGAGCATCGTCAGGTCTGAGTTTTGCTCAAGCATGATGAACCTCCACTCTGATTCCGATCACCCCATACCTGACACTGCTCCCCACCTGATCGATCATTCAAGTGGACAAAGATCAGAATATCTTTTATTCCGTGTGAGATCAGGAGGATCCGAATCCGCGAATCAGCTTCGCTGATCGGTCATTTAAGCTCATCGGTTGATACATCTAAGTCTTTGACTAAAAACTAAAAAAAATAAACTGCATGTTCATCAGTAAATCTGATGAGTAGGAAGAGTATTGCGAATGCGGAGAGCGGAATCAGCTAATGAGCCAGAGATACCCGAGGTCATTCAAGCTCATGGCTGATCTCATGATTAGGTCCAGATAAATAGGGCATCGCGCGACTCTCATGATCAGCTTTGCTACTGAACCTTCTCAATAATTTTATCCTACAGCAATAATACGCGCTAAGAAGAAAGACCATGTTGTTGCGATTCCACCAAGCAGATAATGAGCGACTCCAACAGCACGTCCTTGAGTAATACTTAGAGCACGAGGTTGAATAGCTGGTGCAACTTTTAATTTATTATGTGCCCATACGATGGATTCAATAAGTTCTTGCCAATATCCACGACCACTAAATAAGAACATTAAGCTAAATGCCCAAACAAAGTGTGCGCCTAAGAACATTAAGCCGTACGCCGAAAGTGCTGAACCATAGGATTGAATAACTTGAGATGATTGGGCCCATAAGAAATCTCGAAGCCAACCATTAATAGTATTTGCACTTTGAGCAAAGTTTCCACCAGTAATGTGCGAAACGCCCGAAGCAGTTAAACTTCCCCAAACATCAGATTGCATCTTCCAACTAAAATGGAAAATAACAATCGATAGACTGTTATACATCCAGAATAAACCAAGGAAAACATGGTCCCATGCTGAAACTTGACACGTTCCACCGCGGCCTGGACCATCACATGGGAATCTAAAGCCAAGATTCGCTTTATCTGGAATTAAACGCGAACTGCGGGCAAATAAAACACCTTTTAAAAGAATTAAAACAGTTACGTGAATCGTAAATGCGTGAATGTGGTGAACCATGAAATCTGATGTTCCAAGTGTAATAGGCATCAGAGCAATTTTTCCACCGACAGCTACAATATCACCACCCCATGTTGCGCTCGTACTTGCGGCTTCATTTGGTGCCGTAAAATTCGGAGCAAGATAATGTGTCGATTGAATCCATTGTGCAAAAATTGGTTGTAATTGAATGGCTGTATCCGAGAACATATCTTGAGGACGTCCAAGAGCGCTCATTGTATCGTTATGAATATAAAGACCAAAGCTATGGAACCCTAAGAAAATACAAACCCAATTTAGGTGAGAAATGATCGCATCACGGTGACGAATCACACGATCAAGTACATTGTTATAATTATTTGTTGGATCGTAATCACGAACCATAAAAATTGCTGCGTGCGCAGCCCCACCGACAATACAGAATCCACCAATCCACATATGATGTGTAAAGAGTGAAAGTTGTGTCCCATAATCTGTTGCAAGATATGGATATGGTGGCATAGCGTACATGTGATGAGCTACAATAATGGAAAGCGACCCAAAAAGAGCTAAGTTAAGTCCAAGTTGTGCATGCCATGAAGTTGTTAGAATTTCGTATAGTCCTTTGTGCCCTTCACCCGTAAAAGGCCCTTTATGAGCTTCAAGAATTTCTTTCATGGAATGACCAATTCCCCAATTTGTTCGATACATATGGCCAGCAATCAAGAATAAAACAGCGATTGCCAGGTGATGGTGAGCTGTATCACTTAACCAAAGACCACCAGTCACTGGATTTAATCCGCCACGGAATGTAAGAAAATCTGAATATTCATTCCATTGCAGAGTAAAAAACGGTGTTAATCCTTTTGCAAAACTCGGATAAAGTTCTGCCATGAGAGTTCGTGAAACTAAAAATTCATGCGGAAGTGGAATTTCTTTTGGATCCACACCAGCATCAAGAAGTTTATTAATCGGAAGAGATACATGAATCTGATGACCAGCCCATGACAGACTTCCTAACCCTAAAAGGCCAGCTAAATGGTGATTGAGCATGGATTCCACATTTTGGAACCATTCAAGTTTTGGTGCGGCTTTATGGTAGTGGAACCAACCAGCAAAAAACATTAAACCTGCCATGAATAAACCACCAATTGCAGTACTATAAAGTTGAAGCTCGCTTGTAATACCACTTGCACGCCAAAGTTGGAAGAACCCAGACGTAATTTGAATTCCTTGGAATCCACCACCAACGTCTCCATTGAGGATTTCTTGACCCACAATAGGCCAAACCACCTGAGCACTTGGTTTGATGTGAGTTGGATCACTTACCCAGGCTTCATAATTTGAAAAACGTGCGCCATGAAAATACATTCCGCTTAACCAAATGAAGATAATGCCAAGTTGACCAAAGTGAGCACTAAAGACTTTTCTTGAAATATCTTCTAAATCTGTTGTGTGACTATCAAAATCATGTGCATCTGCGTGTAAATTCCAGATCCATGTTGTTGTGCTTGGGCCTTTTGCTAATGTACGTGAAAAATGTCCAGGTTTTGCCCATTTCTCAAATGAAGTAGGTACTGGATCTCGATCAACAACAATTTTGACTTTTTTAGCCTCAAGTTCTGGAGGGGTAATAGTCATGTGTTTTCTCCTTTTTTTTGAAGATCCGAAATCCGCAATGAGGTATCTAAGGAACGGCAGATATAGACCACGTGTGAGGGACTCTACATGCTGATACGCTGCCGCTCCTTGATCGTACATATGCAGCCTCCGGTAAACTTAAGAATGTATATAAATCAAGTACGGGGCATGAAACCGAGAAGGCTACAAATGATGAGAGCACTTATGAGGTCAGCTCAAATGAGCCTAAAATGATTCATCACTTCTAACTGAGGAGGCGATTCGTTTCAAGTTATCAGTTGATTTATACTAGCAGTTGTAGACTTAAGGATGGTCCATAATGGTCCTTCCTCTCCATGGATCTAAACTTCATTTCTAAGCTTTTGGTCTAGATGTGACTCTGTGAACAAAAATCGAGAGTCAAGATGGAAAAATAACTCAGATGAAAGGTTCGGAATCATTCACATTATTCAGTCAACGAGCTACGTAGAGCTAGTAAATTCTTTTGAGCCCTAATATCTCGAATCTGATTTTTAGAATTCAAAATCGATACGAACCAGGAAATCATGCTTTTTTTTGCATTCTCTCCTCTATGTTTTCTATCATCTATTATTTCATAAAAACGACTTGCTTCAGGGACTTCAAGCGTTTAAAGATCTATAAAAGTCAAGAAAGTTTGAGTTTCCTTAGTCCGAGAAAGGACAACGGATTTTGGTGCGAGATTGAATGATATAGTGGCTAAGTCACGTTACGACATATAGGATAAGAATTTTTTATCTTGTTTCACGATCATTTGCAACTTAAACTACAAGTCTGTCTATTCGTATTGTGTATGGTCGAAAATTTCTTTATGCGTCCTTAAAGTATAAGCAAGTACCCACAAACTGGGTAAAAGAACAAACATCTTCTTTGATGTTTAGAAGAAAGCGAGCAAATCTTTTCATGGTCGAGAAACTTGAAAGGATTTTGGGTCAAGATTGGCTCATACGTTAGCTTAAGCCTCCTTCATGCGAATAGGTGGCTTAGTATAAATCCGCTGTTTTATGCCTTACACGTAACGGTTCTTGTCTACATGCATGCACTCTAACGTAGGAGGCAAATAAAACACCCAAAAAAGCTATTTAATTACCTGCAGGACCATACATAAGGGATCCACGGGTTGGCTGGGGAGCTTTACTGCCCCCCTGGTTCTTTTTTTGCTGTACTTGTTGGTATTGTTTTAGTATTTGCACTGCTACGAGCTTTGCTGGTTACTTAAAATCTTATGAAAGTGTGGAGCAAGAGCGCCTGAAACGTTTATCAGGGGCGAATCAAAGGATCGCGATTCCCTGAGAACGCTTCTCTAATTTGCAAAACCAAAAACGCGACTAAAGGCTTCTTGAACCTTTGAGCCTGAATCAATTGATTCAAGTGGATCTTTGCGTAATCGATGACGTAAACAAAGCGCAATAATTTGATAAATATCTTGAGGGGTTACTTTGTTTCGTCCATCAAATGCAGCAATTGCTTTTGCGGCTCGTGATGAAACAATATCACCTCGTAGACCATCAACATTTAATTCAGAACAAATTTTAGAAATATTCACACGAAGTTCATAAGAAAGTTCAACTTGTGATAAAATTTCTCTTGCTTGAACAATTTTTTCTCGCAACTCTTGTTGAGAAACGAAAAAATCTTTTTGAAAAGCTATTGGATTTTGATCAAAACTTGTTCTTTGTTCTACAATTTTCACACGCAATTCTGGTTCTTTTACAGTTCCAATTTGTGCGTGCATACCAAAACGATCTAATAATTGTGGACGAAGTTCACCTTCTTCAGGGTTTCCTGAGCCTACAAGAATAAATCTCGCTGGATGACGAATTGAAACACCTTCACGTTCCACAGTATTCCATCCTGATGCAGCAGAATCCAAAAGAACATCAACGAGGTGATCATCTAAAAGATTGATTTCATCCACATATAAAATTCCACGGTTTGCTTTTGCAAGTAATCCCGGTTCAAATGCTTTGACTCCTTCTGTCAAGGCTTTTTCAATATCGATTGTTCCACAAACACGATCTTCAGTCGCTCCAAGGGGTAAGTCAACCATTGAAATTTTTACTTTACTCACCGAAAGTGGTTCTTGTTTCTGAATCAGTTCACGAACAGCATCACTCATTCCCTCAGGATCAACAGGATCCGAATTAAAGGGGTCATTTGTTACAACTTCAATTTCTGGTAAAAGATCAACAAGTGCACGAACAGTTGTTGATTTCCCTGTTCCACGATCTCCCATGATCATTACGCCACCAATTTTCGGATCGATAACATTTAAAATAAGTGCAAGTTTCATTTCTTCTTGGCCTACAATTGCTGTGAAGGGGAAGACAGGACGTTCGTTTTGAGCAAGAGTCATATATTTTCTTTTCAGATAGATCAGGCATGATGAATCATGATCAGGGAGAAGGCATCAGAGAGAAGCTTGATCAGGGAGAAGCGTAGCTTCTCTCTGATTCTTCTCGATCTGTCTACAGCCACACCTGCTGACGGATCAAATGTGCGCTTATGTCAATCCTTCTCTTTGGTTCAGATCTCCTCATTCCGAAAATCATTTCGAACAAAAAAAGGAGAAAAGATGCTTTTGTAAAATTCATGTCAGAAGCCACGAAGGTTATTTTCATCGAATGAAGAACCCACAAAGTGGGTCATACATTTGATACCCTTAGACTACAAAAGAGTTTAGAGCTCCAATTAAAAAAACTAAAAATAACCATCCTGTTGTTCCTGCAAAAACAATATTTTTTGATGAAGACCACCCGTCAGGTGAAGCTAAAACAACAGGAACACCGATGATCAGCGCAAACGAAAGGAAGATAAGGGCGAAAAGAAGAAATTGAAAAAGAAATAACATAAAAAAATTTCAAAATTTCTGAACGGTTGTTACGGTTGTTACTACAAACGAGATCAGGGGTGGCCTTTGTCGCGATTGATCCAAGCCGTTTCTGAGAGGTTTTATTCCTTCAAAACTCGAACAACTATTCTACAAAGCGGATCGTATTTAACGAAAACTTACAGAAGCTTGCCAAACAAAAGCGAGTAAGAAAAATAAAAGCGGAATAATGGGTAAAACATCTACAATCGGATCAAAGGGAGCGTAGGCTTCTGGAAGACGACCAAAAATTACTTCGTTTTGAAGAAAAGAAGAAAGCATGATAAATTCTTTAAATGATCACTTTGTTCGATCATGAATCAGCAAAGCTGATACGAATAAGAGATAAAATGAGCTATGCTCAAGATCAGGTTGAGAGCATCGTCAGGTCTGAGCTTTGCTCAAGCATGATGAACCTCCACTCTGATTCTTAGGATCAAAAATCTAATTATAAATTTCCACCGCGAATATATAAAAAAACAACAACAATTGGACCTGCACCTAAAATAAG
>Ga0164297_10004468_pt1 | contig 12499 bp, 12 predicted proteins | sample GEODES058metaG_FD_113539 | JGI IMG/M metagenome (GOLD analysis project Ga0164297, IMG submission 113539) | Dystrophic lake water microbial communities from Trout Bog Lake, Wisconsin, USA - GEODES058 metaG | ecosystem: Environmental > Aquatic > Freshwater > Lake | place: USA: Trout Bog Lake... | reverse complement strand
TTTCCTCCTACAGGGACATGGGAGTGGGAGGGTGGAGAGACAAAGTCCGCGACGGCCTCCAATATCATTCAGAAATCGGCGGATAATACTACAATTACTGCTCAGTTTATGAAGATGGTCACACGTCTGGGCTGGGAGAATATTGGTCCCGCTCAGATGAAGGCTGTTGTGGATGCTGGATATACAACCGTGCCCCTTCTGAGAAAGGCAGCGGAGGATGATCTGAAGAAGCTGCTTGGTCCCATTAAGGGAGCGAATCTTTATAAGACTGTACAGGTGGATGGATGGGCAAAGGCGACTGAGTTGGATCTCTTTGTGGCCAGTCCGATCTGTCCATCTGGAATTGGAAAGACTCGTCTGGAGGCACTCGCAGTCTCAGAGGCCGATGTAAGGAAGTGGTCCAGTCCAGGTATCATTGCGCCGAAGGGCTGGTCTGTAGATGCGCTGAGAGAGTTTCAGGATGTGTGGAAGGCCTATGAGAAGCTTCGTAAGGAGGAGTGGACCTTCATCCCCTATCCTGTGATCTCATCGGCTCAGCCAGTCACTACACCCACGGTAAAAGGCACGGTTGTCTTTACGGGATTTCGTGATGCCGCACTGGAGGCATCCCTGCTGGCGAAGGGGTACAAGCTGGTGGACGCAGTGAAATCAGATACGAAGGCCGTTCTTATTGCGGATAAGGAGGATCCCACTACATACACGTCAACGAAGATTGAAAAGGCCAAGAAGATCCCCGGTTGTGTTATCCTGCGTCGTAGTGATTGGGCTCGTCTCTAAATCATTATGCTTCAATAGATAGTGACATGGATGTCATTCGTAGCCAGATATCAAAACTTCAGATTCCTAAAACCCACAGCCAATTGTGGCAGATTGGATCCCTCATTGGAATTCTAGTTCTAATGTTTTGTTATTTTTTTACTGGGTTCTGGTACAGTCAAACATATGGCCAGTACCGTTCAACGGATCAAAGTATTCAAACCCTCCTAACAATCAAACGCCAGATTCTATCCAGCGCCATTGACTCCTTGAATCCAAATACAAATTCTGTTTGTGAGCAGCTTCTAAAAAAGGAGGGATTCTATGCCCAGATTGATGAACCTAAGACGGCAGTCGTGAATTGGCGTCCTCTCACGGTGCGCCTGGCTGGCTATCTAGGAGGCATTCATACAGCCCGAGATGGTGTCTTTGATATGACGAAGGGTATCCAGCTTGCCTTGGTACAAGGCGCCCGTGCCTTCATCTTTGAGATCGATTATCTTGATGTAGCCCCCTGTGACCCTGTAGTGGTTCACCGCGATGATTCTGGCTACATGCGATCTCTACATACGGGAAAGATCAGCGAGGGCATGAAGGCCCTGGCATCGATGGCATTCACGACAAACTATGACCCTGTTATGGTAATCTTGTATTTCCGTCGTATACCGCCAGCCGCAAGTCAACAGTCTAGCTTCTTTAAGGGTGTTGCGGCCTCACTTGATCCTCTGTCTACCTACCATTTGGGCTTGAATGAGCAGGGTAACTTCCACAACTGTAAATCGGAAGCACATCTTTTCACAAGTCAGATCACAAATTACCAGAAACAGTTCATTGTTATGACGAATTATAACACGAACTTGCTCCCTGATACACCAAATCCGAAGGATAATCTTGATTTCTGGACAAATGCGCGTATCTGGGTGGATGAGTCGGGTAAGAGCTCTGTTTTAGGGACTGTCACAACGAGTGTCCCACAGGGACAGATACCCTATGTACAGGTTGGTTCTACGACACAGCTTCTTAATATTGGACAGGCAGATCAGCCAAATTACATTCAGACATCTTCTAATACATTTAAGATTGCAATGAACTCTGTTGAGAATACACTGAGCAATGCGCAGATTAATATGCTCATGAATATACTTGGTATTCAGTGTGTACCCATAGATGTTGTCGCAGCGGCTGCGAAGGATGATCACGCATTCACCATCAGAAATTACAAGGACCCCAAGACAATCAAGGATCTATCAAATTCCATGAATGATAAGGATCCACTCTCCTTCTGGGCCTTCGCAGGATGGTCACACAAGTTGATTGTAGAAGGATTTCAGGATGTGGCACCGGTTCCACCGGCGACACCGATACAGGGCTTTGTAATCCCTCCCGCAGTTATACCGAAGAGACCCCCGCCATCTACGAATAGTAACGGCGGCCTTGTTTCTATCGGATAATTAGGAAATGTCATTTAATAACGCGGCATTATATTTCTCGCCGAGTGCGGCATCAACAATTATTGATCGTATCCTTGGAACGAATGGTACTATTTATGAGACTCTAAATGGAAATTTATACTCTGATAACACCTTATCTACGATTGTAGGACGTGTGGCAATCTCTCAGACAATCTTTGATATAAATGATAGTAATTTGAATGGCATTTTTGAAACAACTGGACAAACTACATTATACTTACCGAATGGTACAATTTTATACACATTTTCTGGACAAACAGTTAAAATTGGTAACAATTATGTATTTCCATCGACACAGTATACATTTAATATAACGAATGCCACGGGTGTCTATATGCCCATGTATGGAAAGATTACAATTACAAGTACAGATGTACCAACTGAATTACGCGTATTTAGTCTAGATCTTAGATGGAGGAATTCAACGAATTATATATGTAGATAAACTAGAGACGATCTGTCGTCATGGAAAAAGTAAAAGCAAAGCTCAATGAGGTTGTAGATCAAGCACAGATACGTCTTGATCTGGAGACTGCTGGAAACCCAGCCCTACGCCGCGCCATTCATATTGTGGAATCCTTTCTACAGAAGACAGGTCGCGTCTGCTATGGTGGCCAGGCCATCAATGCCCAGCTTCCTCAGAAGGACCAATTCTACAATCCCGAGACGAGCCTTCCCGACTATGATTTCTTTTCGCCAGATGCGAAGGCTGATACAGATGATCTCATCGCAGATTTCAAGCAGGCTGGATACACAGAAATCTCCAAGCGTATTGGAATTCACGAGGGTACCATTAAGATCTATGTTAATTTTACGGCGATTGCGGACATCACCCAGGTTATACCGGAGTTCTATGAGAATATTTCAAAGAAGTCTGTATCAGTGAATGGAATCCATTATGCGGATCCGGTCTTTCTGCGTATGATGATGTACTTGGAGCTCAGCAGACCGCGTGGTCAGGTTGAACGCTGGAACAAGGTCTACGAGCGACTCACCTTGTTAGATAAAGCTCACCCCTTATCGGCATGTAAGAACAAGTCACCACCGATTGTTGAGAGTCAGGCCTCATCACTTGTGCGACCTGAAATTGTGCGTTTCATGATTGCTAAGAAACGTGCCTTTATGGGTGCGGATATTGAGACACTGTATCGGCCGAATGGAGCCCGTTCAGCCCTATCCCGGACTCGCTTTCTTCTTCGTGGATCGGCCCCGGTTGTCTTTCTCAGTCCTGATGCTGATATGGATGGCGAACAGCTATCGGAGATCACACGGACAAGAAAGGTACCCATCAAGGGATATCAGAATATTCTTCCTGCGATGACGGCGCTCTATGCGGGGGATGATCTTGTGGCACTAATTGTACAGGAAGAGGCATGCCATTCCATTGTCACCTTCCCCTTGACGAAGCAGCGTCACTTACGCGCGGCATCTCTGGACACCTTGTTAACTTTCTTAATTGGTTTATATTACAGGGATGATATCGCACTTATGGCACAGAATTCACTCCTTTGTTGGTTAAAACAGTACATAGAGTTGTCAAATCGTTACAAGTCCAACCCGACAAAGCTAATTCCAGCGTTTTCTATTGAATGCAGTGGATACCAGACTACATTTGCGAGCTTGTTGAGAGCAAAGGGTGCTCGTATTGAGGCGGAGAGACAGAAGATCAGTAGTGGAAAACGTGCGACATTGAGAGCAAAAGGTCGCAAGTTTATCAATATGGGAACGCGCAGAACAAGACATCACTGATTCTGTTTCATTGAAAAAAGGAGTCCTGATATACGATCACCTCCCTTAAATGCGGTATATGACTTTTTAGGACCATCCTGTTGCCAGGCGTACAATGTACCATCTTTAGCTTTTTGTTGTGAAATCTGAAGCTGTTTCATCGCCCCTAAGAGACTTCCTGCTTGCCCGACAGCCTTTGTCATAGTTGGCGAATCTAAGAGTGAATTTACGCGAGCAATCTCACTTGCCAGATCAGGCATTACGCAGCTATCAGGATCATCAGCTGGATCGGGCTTAGAAGGCTCAGCTGGCTTAGATTGCAGTTTGGCACGGCGTTCTCTCTCAAGACGCGCCTGTTGGGCAGAGGGTGAGCACTTGGCCGCATCAAAGAATCCCTCTTTGAGAGTGGATTTAACTTGTTTTCCTGTACCGTCTGCTGACCATGCCTTACCTGAGGAATCAGCGATAGGTGTATCTTTAGAATCAGGTGGAGAGGAGGGTGGGTTATTACCCTTGTCAAGGGCGTCAGTCAGTTTAACTACAATCGCGTTGTACCATTCAATTTCCTTTGTAATACGATCGGCTAGATCATCTGGAATATTACTGAGCATGGCTGCGCCTCCATCTTGATCTGGCCAATCTGGGAGATTGAGATAGTTATCACAGGATACAAATCCCGGATTGGCATCTTTGGCTTCTACATCAAGACTTGCTACCTTTAAAATATCGCTTGAACACGATGGCCGGGATGATGCTAAATCATCCTTACATGCGTAGACATCTTGATAGGCTCTCATTACATGTGCCGTTGCGGTAGCATCATCTTCTCCAGGAGCCTGTTTTGGTATTTTTACACAGGGTTTTCCTGGTCTGTCAATACTGCCTGGAGCACACTCTACCTCATCAGGGTTCTCACTTAGTTTGGTTGACATATATATATGTTTCATCTGTTCCTGGGCATATGTGGCAATTTGACAGTATGGTCCCAAGACAGTCTTAAGACGTACACGCAAGGCTTCGTAGTCACCCTGTAGATCAGCACTGTAGAATCCCTCCCTCTGTTGGAGGGCTATGACAAGCATGTAGTAGAGTATAATTCCTATACATGCGAATATCAGAAAAAAGAGTATGAGCATCTTCTTACTTGTTACATAGAAGATGTCTCTGGGAGGTAATCTATCATCTGGATATACAGATAGTCTTAATGATAGTGTAATTCAGGCGAGCATAAATACACTTCAATATGCTAAACAATCAGATCAATGTTGTAAGGCTTCCGGGTATCAGGGAATCGCTGTATTACCATCCATGTTGCTCGCATCAAAGGTGTGTACACCTCCTACACCCACAGACTTTGCTCTATATCCGAAGGTTGCGATACCTTCCTCAGCGCGTACGGAATTATTGGCCAGCAATATCTGCGGATATACGCCGGATCCAAGAAAGAGATTTGCCAAATATAATCGTTACTCGCCGGCAGTTCCGTGTCAGGCTCTTCCACAGAGTTCAAGAATGGCAGGGATTTCTAAGCCGAGTACACGTGGGTGTAATACGACAATTCAATAATTTTCTAGTCTAGGGATAGAATGACACTAACTAACTTTGATGCTTCACAGATCGCATTAAAGATCAAGCAGGCGACTCTCTATTCTTGGCGTGTGGCGAATGATACTCAGGTGAATCTCGGTAAGTCTATCCGTCAGGAGCAGCCCACGTACCAGAGCGCGGGCGTGGTGGTGGATCGTCAGGTGGGTGTAATTACTCAGCTCAAATATAGTCAAGCGAACCCTTACCAGTTCAATGGCTTGAGCATGCTATCAAATAACGTGAACTTCTAAGAGGCCTAAACTACCCTTTTTATTTTCTATAAAGGCTTATGTCCGGATTAATGTCTCCGAGTGACTGTAAATTCTGCCACTCAGATACAAATCTACAGAGGATTAAATTCCCCTGTGACTGTTTAATTTATGCGCATCCTGACTGTTATAGTGAGTATTCTGCTGCTCATCGTGAGAGGGTTGAAGGTCGATGGAAACTACAATGTCCCCAGTGTAAGTTGTGGTTCAATCTCCCTGATCATATTCGTCTTCAGATCAATATACCAGCAGACGATGATGATTATAGACCAGTAACACGAAGAGAAGCGCGTCATGAGAGATGTACAATCTGCGCAATTATGTCAGTACAGGGTATCATGTTACTTGGTCTTGTTTTATTTATAGCATGGGCGTATCTAAATCTTTTACGCGCCATGTAGATAAATGTCGGTATTTAACGATGCTGTAAAAAAGCCAGCAGTAAAAGCTGGCTATGGGACACGGAAGAAGGCCCAGAATACCCTTCGTCGTCTGCGCTCTGTTACACGAACAAAGGCTCGTCAGGTCGCGAGGACCATGTATTATCGCGCGAAGTATCACAAGTATCAAACTCCTGGTATGCGAAATGCCATGAAGGTCTATGAGAATTATTTATCTAAATAACCAATTTTCCAGGGATGTAAGACATCACTAAAAAATGGGTTTGCCTCCCAGACAAAGTCGGGTTTGACAAAAAATGTGCCCCCGCTGGGTATCGAACCCAGTACCTTCAGCTTACAAAGCAGATGCTCTACCATTTGAGCTACAGGGGCTAAATGCGTCTAAGACGCTGTGTGAGGAAGGGGATTTGAACCCCTGCGGATTGCTCCATTGGATCTTGAGGCCAACTCCTTAACCACTCGGACATCCTCACAATATGTGAGGATGAACCTTGTTTAGTATAACTAAACTCGGACATCCTCACGATAGGTCCTACCGAGAATCGAACTCGGGCCTCGGGATTCAAAGTCCCATGTACTGACCACTATACTATAGGACCTTGCTGAATCTTTTTATGAGAGATTCCGAACTCAGAGTTCCGATACCGGGAGTTGAACCCGGACCAAAGGATGGAAAGTCCCCTATCCTAACCGCTAGACCATATCGGAATGTACTGGTTTTTAGTAAGTGCCAGTAAACTTTATTGCGCTAATCGGGAATCGAACCCGAGTTAACAGATTGGAAATCTGTCATTCTACCACTGAATTATTAGCGCGAAAGTAGGGTAAACCCTTGCCCACCAGGTACTTTTTATCAGAAGGACCAAACTGTTTGTGGGCTGTGGGATTTGAACCCACGTGCTTTCGCATCGGATCTTAAGGCCGACTCCTTAACCACTCGGACAAACCCACTGTATGGACATTTTTTCTAAACGCTCCCAAACTCTCCAGAGCACTACTTGCTCTTCACCGTGTATTCATAGTACTTCGTATTTAAGCCTTGGCGACAACCTTCTTCTTAATAATCGTCTTAGACTTGGCCGCAGGCTCAGGAGCAGCCACTGGCTCAGGAGCAGGTGCTGCGGCAGCAGTCACCGCCTCATCATCCACCTCCTCATCCTCATCATCAAAGGCATCCGCGAAGTTGTTCTTAGGAGGTGCGGCAGCGGCAGGGCGAGAAGCACGAGCAGGTGCCTCATCCTCATCAATGAAGCCATAGCCACGACCCACGCCGTCGGGGCGAGAGACAACCTTCAGCTGCTTCGCCTTCCAGGAGAGACCGCAGCCAACGGAGGAGATCCAGACACCAGTACACTCAACCAGCGCCGTGACCGTCATACGCTTGACGATGAGATCCTCAATTGGCACATCCTTGATCTCCTTCTTGTCCTGGTCATAGAAGATAGTCTCAAACTTGTCATTCTTCTTGCGGAGCGCAATCTTGACCGTGGGAGGATAGGGCTTGCGGTTGCCATTCTCATCCTCGCTGAACTTGACCGTAGGCTTGTAGAGCTTCATCTGCTTGAGAATCTGCTGCGTCATGCCAGGCTTGCGGAGCCAATTCTTCTCAACGCACTCTGATGTTACACGATCATCTAGCGCCTGAAGAGCCTCAAACACTGCCTTGGTCTTTGGGTTGGACTCAAAGTCGCGAAGAGAGAGGTTAAGACTGTACTTCGTAGGACCATACTTATCCTCAACGTTGAGACCATAAGGAACATCAAGATTGCTGACCTGCATCACGAGAGGGCGGCCATCGTAGTTGAGGTTGGCGGCCTTCGCGCCGCTCTGGAGGGTCTTAATCTCACCGAAAGTCACAAGAGACGCATCAAACTGGGCGGGTAGGACACTCATTTGGTTATGCCTAAAATCAGGGGCGATGGCGAATCAATTTTTGGGGCGCGTTCAAGGTGACCGGTGCGATTTTTTTTCGGGTCCGATTTATCTTATTTGGCGAGTTTTACGTAAAGAGCGCTTGCGATTATGCCTGGTACGAACGCCGCCAGCTATAGCAGCAGGATTTGCCAAGAAATTAAAGAAGTAATTCCAAACTTGTTCTACAACTCCAGATCCTTGAGCAGCAGCGACAGCTGCTACATCTGCCGCAGCAGCAACGGCAGCAGGATGTGCTGCTGCTTGCGCCTGTATCTGCGGCGGCAGCGCAGCTGCGAGAGGTGGCACAGCTGCGAGAGGTAGTGGCTGTCCCTGTCGCTCAAGTAACAAAGCTGCGCGTACACGGCGTCCTCGCGCCATCGGTCCATCTTCTAGTGGTCGCACCGCAGGTACACCCGCTGCCGCTCTCACCGCAGGTACACCCGCTGCCGACCTTTGAGCTGCTAACGCCACCAATGGATCTATCGGAGGCGCAATCTCACCACCCATTTCACGACGTATCTGCGCTTCTATCGTAGCTCTATCAGGCCTAGCAGGAGCAGGAGGTAGAATTGCTTCATTCGCAGGCCATACAAAATCAACGATACGTCCAGTTCTTCTATAGTCTGCCTCATTCGCATCCTTTATTCTTATTATGGCATTACACCTATCAATTATACGCTGCTCATCAGCTGTTAAAGGAATATGTCTCTTAAATTTACGTACAATGTAGGCATATTTATTTGCGGATCTTGCTAAGTCTGGAAAGGTTAAAGTAAAGCCTCTGGGATTTTCTTGAATTGATCGTTTAGCATAGTCTCTAAAGGCTATAATTCTTCCAATGCGTTCCATGTATCCACCACCACCAGTAATTATACAGGCTTGTTGTTCATTACCATACCAGTCTGCCCCAACTCTTACTGGTTCATGTGCACCCAATGTTCCATCTTGATTAATTATGCGATGAGAATGCCCCCCAGTTGGAGTACCACCTCCTCCAGAACAAAACTCACACATTTCACGTATGTCTGGAAATAGATTCTGCCGGCCTAAATATCCTGGAATCCTGGGGCAATCGTGACCGGTATCCCAACCATCTGCTACACCTGTCGCTAGCATCTTACATCCGTCTCCTAAGTGTCGTGTTCCTAAAGATCCAGCACATCTTGGACAGAATGTTTCCATACCCTCTAATTCTACGATCTTGGCTGTTAAGTTATTATACATGTTATTTTGAGAATTATCTCGTGATATAAATCTATTAAATCTATCACTCATAACTCGGTACGTTTCAAAGGGTTGGCTCGCTTGTACGAAGCGTCTTTCAACCTCCTGTAAGATACGGCGTTCTAATTCACCAGCTCTAGCAGCACGAATTTCTGCCTCAATACGTTCTACATTTTGTCTAGCATCATCAATAATTCGTCTTGTCTGTTCAAGTCTAAGGCGACTCTGTTCGCGTATATCTGCTTGAATGGGAGCATTTATTAATTCTGCGATATTTAATGTTAGTGCCTGTATAATTCGTATAAATTTATCAGTTCTAGATACCTCTGGCGGTGTTATTTTATATAACTTCCATAATTGATAGGGTGTTATATTTCTATTACAAATATAGGGTTGTCCTGCTATTAATTTTGTCCAGCACTTAATACTATGAATAGGATCTCCTCCCTCTATTTTTGTAAATATTACACCAAGTAGTCCATCTGCTGATATACAGTCGTGCGTTTGCTGAATTTGAGTATGGTAATGTATTCTATAAGCATAGTCTGGTTCCATATATGTAATATTTGCAGCCCCAGGAAATGTTGGTGGATATACTCCGCGAGCTTGATCTGCGTACTCAGCTTGAACTTCTGGATCAAGAGTTAGAAGTTCAGTTTCAGACCCAGTTCTTTCTGCTGCTGCTTTTGCTTGAATAGCTGCCAATTTTCTGGCATATGATCTACGTCTTACTCGTTCTTGTGCTATAATTTCACTATCAAGTACTGCGGCATATTCTCTACCATCAAAATTAGCTCCTCCACCGATATGTCTTGCGAAGGCTGCTAGACCAGGAGGAATTCTTCTAGCTGGAACTGGTGCTGGAGCTGGAGCTGGAGCTGGAGCTGGAGCTGGTGCTGGTGCTGGTGCTGGTGCTGGTGCTGGTGCTGGTCCAAGACGAGCAAGGCGTTGATTGCGACCATGCTGTCTTTCACGAGCTACTCTAGCTGACTCAGCCTCTGTTCTGGCGTCCTCTAGAACTTCATTTGCCACATAGTAAAATTTACCAACCTTTTCAAGATCATCATATGGTATTAGTTTTAATAATTCAGCGTCTATTAAATGTACAGAGATCTTTCCAGGCTGTAGAGGAACTTGTGGTACAATTGCCTCTAAGGTACGTGCTTGTTGTTCAGCAGCCTGGAGTCTTTGACGCGCTTGTAGAAGTTCGGGTGTTTGATTTTCCTCAGGTCGTCGTCTTGCAGCCTGAGCAGCTTGAGCAGCTTGAGCAGCTTCAGCAACTCTACGCCGTTCAGCAGCCTGAGCAGCTTCAGCAGCTTCAGCAGCTCTACGCCGTTCTGCTGCTTCAAATACTTGAGCAGCTTCAGCAAGTCTACGTCGTTCAGCAGCTTCAAATGCTTGAGCAGCTTCAGCAAGTCTACGTCGTTCAGCAGCTTCAGCAGCTTGAGCAGCTTCAGCAGCTCTACGTCGTTCAAGTGCTAAAGCCGCCTCAGCAGCCACTCTGCGTCGTTCGGCAGCCACTTCGGCATCTTGTCTAGCAATTTCCTGTTGAATCTCACCCGTCGCTCTAGTTACAGCAGCTCCACCTAATTCTAAAACACGTGCTCGTACATTTTCCAATGTACTATGTTGGAGTGCAGCAGTCGCCTGAGCTTCTATATTTTCTAATTCCCGCAGATATCTAGTAATAATTGGATCAAATCTATCACTCGCCCTCCCAGCAAAAAGTAGGCGTAGGTGTGCCACACTACTTTCCTTGGCACCCCCTATATTTTGTGCTATTTGTCCAATATCCTGTCCCCGTGCAATTCCAATAAGATCTGCTTTTGCCCTTTCAAAAATAGGAACTAATAGTGATTCTGTCCGTTGTCTAGCAGCAGCTGATGTCAGAATTCCAGTATTAATTCCTTGGTGAATAGAAGTGTGCGCCTCTCTAATTTCGGCTATTAATCTCGCTATGACTTCTTGAAAGGGTGCCTTATTTGCTCTTGCTGCGAAAATAATATTAAGCTCGGCTAGTTTTCCGTTTATCCATGGATCAATTTCAGTATTTATGACTCTTTTGAAATTTATACGTGCGGCGGTTCTTGGTGTAGGTGGAAGAGCAATAAGAGGAGCTGGAGGTGCAAGAGGTCCACCTACAGGTGTACCAGGTCCACCTACAGGTGTACCTGGTTCATCTAATTCTTCAAATACAGGCATTATTCTATCCCTTGTAGTTAGATCATAACGAGTTTTACCACCATAACCATCTCTTGCCCATTCATCTTGAGATATAACTAGTCCATTTGGCCTTTCAATATATAATGATTCAGTACCACCTATTAAGTTCCACTCAGGACCTGTAGTTTTCTTAAGAAGTACAGAATATGGGCTTATACCAAGTCGGTTAATATGAGGACTATCACGTATTGTTTGAAATAAATCTTCAACGGTTGAATTATTCGGTACACTAATCCACGTATCACTATCTAACCATCTATCGGGAATCCTATCAGGGACCCATACTTCTAAGTAAATATTTCCATCTGGACCAGCTCCTCTTTGTCTACGCTTTCGCGTATGAGCTTTTTTAATGGCCCTTCTAGACCGTGTAACTCCCATTCTAATATATCTTAATATATTAGAATGGACTACTCTCAATACATACGGTTAAAACATGAGGCTGCGAATCAATATATCGCCAGAACAAAGACAGTTGATTCCTCCTTTCTTACATTACAGAGGCAACAGCGTGCTGCGTATGCTGGATATACAGATATTCAGAAAATTCCATATTTTAATGGAAAGAATGTTGTGAATCCAATTCTCTATGATAATGGTTCATGTCCTGCCGATCATTCCTATACACAGGGATTTACTGGAACAAATCGCCTTTCACAACAGGAAGATCTAGCTATCCGGGCAGCAGGTGGAATTGTATGTAATAGTGTAAATTATTCTACTGCGTCTCCTGGTGTTCAGCGTCTAAATCTAAAAGAGATGAGTACGATCTTAACTCAATATAATAGTTTAGCGCCGGTTCCAGGACAATGGAAAGCCTATGATTACGGTATAAATAACTATATACCAATGGCGAAGGATAATAATTCTGACTGTGCTAACTGTAATACAAATAAGACTGTTTTCCCAAGTGGTTAATATCTAT